>Ga0160429_1002077_pt1 | contig 10732 bp, 8 predicted proteins | sample SolpanmetagenomR_FD_108199 | JGI IMG/M metagenome (GOLD analysis project Ga0160429, IMG submission 108199) | Solar panel surface microbial communities from Lawrence Berkeley National Laboratory, California, USA - R | ecosystem: Engineered > Built environment > Solar panel > Unclassified ... | reverse complement strand
GAGAATGAAGAGTCATGGGAAAAATTCGCACAGCGGGTGTTGACGCTGGCAGTAAAGAAAGGCGAAGATCAAACTGTATATCTGAAGTAAGGTGCTTGTAAAGCAGTCGTGGCTAATGCTGATAATGATCGCAGTGGTGAATCAGGATCAGGCAAAACAACTGCCCACACACAGATGGTCAAACAGATCACTTCATACTCTTCGACTGTACCGGGAAGAGCGTTACCATTCGCTATGCAAATACTCCATGCGTTCACTACCGCAAAGTCATCGACGAATACTCATGCATCGCGAGTCTGCACTGCAACCGAAATGACCTTGAACGCAACTGGAACAGTGACAGCAGCAAAGATCAATACTTTCTGCCTGGATCGAAATAACCTGAGTGCTGAAGATAGCATTTTCCATATCTTCCATTCTTTATTCACCTTTCCGGCAGCAACTAGATCGTCATGGAAATTGCTTGATCAAAGCAAATACCACTACATGAGCAAAACTGGAAAGGTGCCAGTCCTACCTGCCGACAATGTCGAGAAGGCTTTTCGCCGACTTGGATTCGGTAAAAGTCAGCGAACTGCTATATACACAATGCTGGTAGCGATTTTGCAAGTTGGTAATTTGGAATTCGTCTCGCAAGGTAACGCTGCGCAGTTCAAAGATATGGACCAGCTTGGTGCACTATCGGATCTGCTACAGGTAGATCCCACAGCACTAGAAGCAGTATTGACCTATAAGTCGACACTTGTTGGTAAGACAGTTGCTACCCAAGTATTGACTCCTGTGGAAGCGGTTGCAGCGAGAGATGGATTAGCAAGAACCCTCTATACTTTCCTGGTGAAAGATATCGTGGAGAAAATCAACGATCGCCTTGCTGGTGAGGCTGGCTCGGCAACGGTCACCATACTCGACCACCCTGGGTTGGAAAGTGGCAAATCCGATCTGTTTACACTCTGCTCGAACTATGTTTCAGAAAAAGTGTTCGACTTGACGTTATCCTCAGCAAACTCGCATGCGGAGATGCTGAAATTAGAGAGTATGCCTACGGCTATCATAGAGCCGTATGAGGGTCCAGCTAGAGTATTTGAGGGTCAGAATGGTCTATTTGCGAATATACGGAATGATAAGGAAGACTACAATAAAGCCCTGCAATCGAACCAATACTTCTCGGCAGCAGGCAAAGGGTTTACAATTCAGCATTGGGGATATCCAGTCACATATTCTACCGAGAACTTAATTGCAAGAAACAATAATTCTGTCTCGGCGGACTATGTTCGAATGCTCCGTGGGTCTACTTTGCCATACTTGCAAGAATTATGTCATGGAGGCGTCTTTGGTAGTGGTACGGGACTGAGCATGCGCCGACGGCGTGAATCCCATGTTAGTAAAGCGAGCGATACTTCGTCCAACGCAGAAGATCAAACGGTCACTCAAGTTGTTGAGCGTGAGATTGGTACCTTAGCTACTGATCTGAGCCGAAAATGGTTTGGTGTATGTATTCGAGCAGGTTCTGGACCATGGAGATGGATCGATAAGAAAGTTCAGATTCAAGTACATGGGTTCCAATTAGCGAAACTGACCAAATTCTGGGCAAGCGTGGGTGCTCATACGATTGCTTTGGATATTTCGCATTGTTTAGATCACTTTGGTATTCCGTCTAGTCCCAATGGAGGGATAGCAGAGCAAAACAATAGCGCAGCTATAGAGGCAGTGATGGAACAGCATGGTGTACGTGCTGATGAATGGAAGAAAGGAATTTCCAGCGTGTTCTTTACTGAGGCTGGTTATCATCGTCTTGTTGGAACGACATATGATTTGGTGAAAGCTGCACCGCTTGGAGAACTAGGCGAAGAATATGAAGAGGATGACCTCAAACCAGATCAAGCCGCGGTGGATCTAGAGGCTGGCGGTATCGCATTACAAGCGGTAGGTGGTGCTCCCCCAGCTCCTGTTCCCGAGGAGCTAACGGCACAACGTCGTCATTGGATGCTTTGGGTGCGTATATGTACATTCTGGATACCTGAAGTCTTGTTGATAAAATGGGGTGGACTCAAACGACCGGATGTGCGACTTGCGTGGCGAGAAAAAGTCGCATTAGTATGCATTGCTGGATGGCTTTCGGGCATCATGATATTCTTGATTGTCGGATTCGGAAAACTGCTATGCCCTACTCAAGCGGTGTACTCGCATAAGGAATTGGCTGCGGAGACATCCTTATTCGTAGCGATCAATGGTGTAGTTTGGGATCTTCGCTCTTTGGATCATAGTCAGTTCCCCGGAAACGATGTCTTCCAGGCAATGTACGGACAAGACGCATCTGTCTTCTTCCCAAGGAGAGATGCGCTGGGAACTTGTCTGAACAGTATGGCTAATGCGCAAGTCGTCAGTCCTTCTCAGCTGAATGCAATTGCAATTCCACCTTGCTCCGTAAGCTCGAATGCAACCGAATCTCAATGTCACGATTACATAGACTTCGTAACCCAAGTAAAGCGTGCTTCTATACCAGTGGTAGCAGCTGGAGATCTTGCATGGCAACCTGAGGAGGTAGCTAGTTATATTACTTACGATCCGACAACAGGTAGTGGGACTGGATTCTATGTCACAGCAAACAATTTTGTGTACGATGTGTCGGTATTGCGGGCAATGCCTACCTCTGTCATCACCTCGGAAATGGTTGGAATACTCAATACGAACGCTGGAAGAGATATTTCGGATAAATGGCTGACATTCCCAAGTGTAGTAATACAATGTATGAATCTATACTCAAGAGCTGGAGTTATCGATACCAGAAATAGCGGACAATGTCAAGCAAGTTCCTACTCCTTGCTGGCGTTGACAATCATGATTTGTTCAATAACAGGTGTCAAATTCTTGATGGCTCTGAATGTTTCCGGGGGCCGAATACCAGAAGATCAAGACAAATACGTTATCTTGCAGGTACCGTGTTATACTGAAGATGAGAACTCGCTTCGAAAAACGATAGACTCGCTGGCGCTGCTAAAATATGTTGATGATCGAAAATTGATATTTGTGGTATGCGATGGAGTTATCAAAGGTGCTGGTAATGACAGGTCTACGCCTGAGCTGGTCCTCTCCATATTGGGTCAAGAATGGGATGATCGACCAAGTTTCGATTTCTTGAGTTTAGGAGAGGGTAACAAAGAACACAACAAAGCTCGAGTATACTCAGGATGGTACTCAATCCAAGCAAGACATATTCCCTACCTAGTAGTGGTAAAAACTGGAACTGAAGCCGAAGCTCACCTTCCCAAACCCGGCAACAGAGGAAAGCGAGATAGTCAGATCATCATGATGAAGTTCTTGAATCGTCTACATTACAATCGACCTATGGTACCTCTGGAGCTAGAGTTGACCAGGCACATTCAGACGTACATTGGGGTTGACCCGATTGTATACGAGTATACATTGGTAAGTCTCAATTTTGGTTGACGGCTGTAGAACTGATACCTACTTTTGCAGATGGTGGACGCTGATACTGAAGTAATGCCCGACTCTCTCAACCGATTGATAGCAGTAATGTCTCACGACTCGAAAATTATGGGGCTTTGTGGAGAAACTGATATTTCTAACGAACTGGATACCTGGATCACTATGGCACAAGTGTTCGAATATTATATCTCTCATCATCTTGCCAAAGCATTTGAGAGTATGGTAAGTGGCAATCCAGCTTGTACATGTTCAGCGATTAACAGTGCGTTTTCCAGTTCGGCAATGTCACTTGTCTTCCCGGTTGTTTCTGTATGTACCGAATCCGAACACCTGGCGAGAAACCGCAAACACTGCTCATACATGACGAAATTATCACGACCTACCAAGAAAATAAGGTGGATACCTTACATATGAAGAATCTACTCTCCTTAGGAGAAGATCGATACCTTACTACTCTGATGCTTAAGCAATTTCCTGACTTCAAGAACAAATTCACAGCCGATGCCACCTGCGTGACTGTAGTTCCAGACAAGTTTTCTGTATTGCTTTCACAGAGACGAAGATGGTAAGCCAGACAAGCGTCAAGTTCACGCGAAGATGACTCATATACTTAACAGGATCAACTCAACTGTACATAATTTATGGGAGCTTCTTCGAATCAGCAATCTCTGTGGATGTCTTTGCTTTTCCATGCGAGCAGCTGTGGGTATGGATCTCTTTGCAACACTTACTTCACCCATGGCATTCTGCTATATTGTATATTTGATCATTTACTCGATTGTCACAAAGACAGTTCCAACATTGACGCTGTACGTGCTCGCTGCAACATATGGTGTCCAGGTCGTGATCTTCATCCTAAGGAGGAAATTTGCGCACGTCGGCTGGATGGTGATAAGTATAATGGCGATGCCATTGTTCAATTTCATCCTACCGCTATATTCGTTCTGGCACTTTGACGATTTCTCCTGGGGAAATACTCGTCTAGTGGTTGGCGAGAAGAAAGATACCGGACATGGTGGACCAGGCGAGGGCCCTAAGTTCGATCCAAAGAGTATCCCGTTAATGAAGTGGGATGAATATGTCGAACGTGTACAGAAAAGTAGCGATTACCATGATGAAGATCGACAGAGTATTGTTATGAGTAGTCATAAATTGGATGGCAAACGTCAGAAAGATGATACGAAGAGTATGAAGGCATCGTTATATAGCACTAGGGATCATCAGAGTACGATGGCACTATCGAGCTTCGGATACACCAATCCAAAGAAGGCGCAGTCGAATCAATCATTACATCGTTTAGCTAGTACGGATGGCCTTCTTCGTTCAAGTACCGGCCTGGATGCAGAGGATGAACCTCTTTCTGGCCAATGTACCGATCAACAACTGAAAGAACAGATTCGTATCATACTCATGAATGCAGATCTGACCAAAGTCACGAAACGTGTGGTGAGAGAACAATTGCAACAGCACTTTGGTATTGATCTATCGATGAGACGAGAATTCGTAAATGAGACGATTGATATGATTTTGGGCGTCAAATAGATTTATACAGTATACATATATTCCGGGTTACTTAGGAGTGTACAGTGGGTGTCCAAAAACTACCAAGTTCCACTTTGATGGTCACTCCAACACGTTCCTACTATTGTCCAGCACCCATTAAGCCCTCACTCCAACCCACAAGCCCATCATGCTAATCTCATCCTTTCTCCTTCTCGCACTCTTCTACGCACAAAGAATATATAGCTATGACGCGACAGAAAAGCTCGGTTACCCATACGGCGTTACAGGCGATGTATTCCATAACGCAGCCGCACAGATCTTGGACGACCGTATAATAACAGTATTCATGTTCCCATTATTCTCCAAACTACCAGGAAACTTCGGAAAGGAATATTACACGTATTTCAAGGCACTGGGATTGCCCACCACAGCAATTCGTGTTGATGCTGAAGGAATGGACAATATCGAAGAGAAAGCACGTTACATCGCTAGTTCGGATGTTCAGATGATAGTGTTCTCGTTCGATGACTGGAACCAATACCCGAAACATGTGGCTAGGCGGGAGATTCAAGATAGCATTATGCATCATTATGCAGCCACCACGGTGATCACTGAAGCCTTCAGTCTTGATCAGCTCGGCACAAAACAAAAACTGCAGCTCGGTATGACTCAAGGAGCGACATTGAGTGATATTAGCGCAGCTAGCACCCGTCTCGATCACATACGAAGTGCGTTCGTTGAAGGCAAGAAGATCGTCATCGTAATGTACTTTCACCAAGTCGCGGCGTTCCAAGACTCCAACGAGAATCTGTATGAAACCATAGTGAAACAGATTACGAGAGCTGGTCATGTAGCTCGACGAATGCCTGTCAATTTGAAGAAAGATGACCCGGCTTGGAAAGATGATGACATTGATTTCTATGGCACAAGATCCGTTGGTGACGTGCCCGAATCGAAACGCATCAGCGCTCTTTTTTGGAGACTTGCTGCTCTCGATCGAGGCTTCGAAAGGCATCTGTTTGGAGTTGTGGGACCTCGTACTGGCAGCCTCGATATTGCTGCTATGATGGGAATGCGTGTATTCGAATACGATCAACCGTTCCTTCATGTCTACAACGAACCCTCAACATGGTGGAATAGGCAGATGTCGGCCAAGGAGATTCATGCCTACATGATCAAAGAATTCCCTCAACATCTTCGCATGTTGATGCAAAGCTCGTGGATGACTTTGGGCGTTCTGGATATCAAATCATGGGATCAAGATGCAAAGCAATTCACACGACTAGAGCCTAGTCGATTCAAATCCTGGCTTGACAATCAGGATCATGATGAGCCAAATGCATATGAATCCTTACTACATCTGAATCTCAAGTCAGACAAAGATGCGGACGAACTTTTCGCTAAATTCGAGAATCCTGCAATTGCCTTACGTGCGACGAGACTTCGCGCCATTTATGCCTAGAGTTCATCGACTATCGAGGCTCTTACAGAACATGACGATAGGAGAAACAATAACTTGTTAAATCAGCGGTGGGAATATGGACTACTGTTCATTGTCTTATCCACCATATCCAGACCTAAATCCGACTTAGCTCTTTCGACAAATAATATGTAAATATAACAAATATCATCTATAATTCATTGATACGTATCTCGTTTCGAAAATTCACTTTTATTCTTCGTAACAATATAAGGCCAATCATGATGTATCTGCTACTATATGAGAATCTACATGTCTTCTTAAACCCATTCTTAGAGATATGACTAGTGTGTTTATGATTTAGTACTAAAAACCATATCAAAAAAACAAATGGCGTCCCACTTGAAAACCCCAGACGTCTCCGTGAGTTTTTTTACGAGCCTAGCCCGTGTCCATCAGGCTGGCACGAGAATTGATCTCATGCCCCATTGGTCATAGAATATCATAAGTACTCTATGGCAACAGTTCCTTTTGTGACGATCAGAATTTTCTGTCAAACGATATATCATTGCTCTGAACAATTATCCTCTCCTCATAATATTCACCACTTACCACCACATGCATCAAGAACCAGTGTCACATACACCGTTACAACATTCATACTTGCAAACACTCCACGCAAACCCACATCTCTCTGCACCCGTAGCAACCGTACAAACACTCACAACGCTCCCCCTGAAATCACAAGCGGAAACTGCTAGTGAACTCATTTCGATACTGAATTTCGTATATCATACAACGAGTTCAGACGATGGCGGTTACATGAACTCTCATCTTTTTCGGAGGAGTTCTTGCTTCTTGAGTGTGACCCCCCCCTGAAGAAATGTCTGACGTCACCCTTCTGCTGGTTCATGTTGGCGTTGAAAAACAATGCGCAACGAGCAGACTCTGCACCAGCACGTATTCTTGCGAGCAACACATATCACCCACTACCCCTATTTAGATTTCGTCTACTTGTTGCCTGTTACATAAACGCATATATCACAACAGAGAACGTCTCAATTCATCGCTGCCATGCACCTTCTACATACATTCCCATATATTTATCTACTACAACCCAACATTTGGCTTGCTAAAGACGTGACCAACGAACGCACTCAGTACATAAACTATCCTCATGGAGTAACAGGAGATGTATATCATAACGCAGCCGCTCAGATACTAAACACAAAGCTGACAACACTTTTTACCTTCCCCCGAATTTTAAAAGCACCGGGAAGCTTCTTGAAACAATATTATACATACTTTCAGGACCTTGGCTTGCCAGTGAACGCCATTCGTGTCAATGCCACTGGTATGGATAACATAGAGGAAAAGACCCAATTCATCAACAGCACTGTGATTGAACATGCAGTATTCTCATTCGATAAATGGAATCAATACCCGGAGCATTATGCCAAGAATACGGCACAAGATGATATCATGCATCATTTTGCGGCTACAACCGTAATAACTGAATCATTCCATCAAAACTCGGACGAAACTATCCGAAAGCTGAAACATGGACTGACAAAAGGAGCCACAGCAAGCGAGCTCAAGGCAGTAGCAGAGCGCATGGAGCATTTCCGCAAGGCCTTCGTTACAGCGAAGAAGATTGTAATAGTCATGTACTACACCGGCCATGTATCAGCTGGTCAAGATTCGAATGAGGCACTATACAACCATATTGCGGGGAGGATACGAGGAGCTTCGCTCCTGCCTCGAAGGATGCCGATAGGCTTTCAGCAGCATTCTAAACTTTGGCGCGAAGGTGATATCGACTTTTATGGCACTCAAAGAGTCGGAGATGTTCCCGAATCAAAACGTATCACAGCCCTATTTTGGAAAGCTGTAGCTGAAAGCGAGGAGTTCAACGAGCATGTCTACGGCATTGTAGGACCTCGTTCCGGGAGTCTTGATATTGCTGCTATGATGGGAATACGAACGTTTGAGTTTGATCAGCCTTTCCTGTATGCATACAATGATCCGTCCAGATGGTGGAACAAGGACCTATCCTCTCAAGATAGAGAAGCCTATATGGCCAAGGAGTTCCCACAACATCTTCGTATGCTTATGCAAGCTCCTTGGATGACGTTAGGAGTTATGGATATCACCTCGTGGGACCCACAGTCTCGAACATTCACTCGCCTGGAATCGGGTCGATTCGATGATTGGCTTGGTTCAAAAGTTACTTGCCCGAAGAATGCATATACAAGTCCTCTGCGAATCAAGTTGGAGTCAGGAACGAGTGTAGATGATCTTTTGGCGAGATTTGAGAAACCGTCGCTTGGCTTACGAGCGAATGTACTTTGAGAAATATATGCATAGATTAAAAGTGATATGTACTTTTGTGTGATAGCCTTTCACTCTCTTGATTCCTTTTTGTATGGCTGTTAGTCCAACCAATACATCCAATTATCGTGTAAACTGCTTTGAAAGACATTCAGGCCATTGCCATTTATATTCATCCCACACAGAATTCACACCACCAGCGGTCCAACCATCGCAATTCGTCACGTACTCGAGTACACCCAAGAATACACCAGAATATACACAAAATACAAACACCAAGAAAATCCGCATACATTGTTCATCCAAAATTACTCCTGTATAAGGCATTCGTATAAGAATAACAATGCGCGCTCTTTTGACATCCTATACGCAGCCCTCTGGCGATCACAATACACGCAACATCACTAACCACACGTCTTTACGAGCTAGAATCCGCTCTACCATCAGAACAGCGCGATCAGTGGGTAAAAGGACCAACAATGCATCAAAATTAGTCTACGGGAAGCGCCGCCATCCGCAAGACTTATACGCAATAGAAACAGCAGCCTACAACTAACGAAAGCAATCTGAGAAGACATCATTCAAACCCATAGAATATCAGCAACAAGTCAACACTCTAGTTCGAAGAAACATATTAATAATTGTCGCATATATCTGCATTGATATCTGGGTGCCAGTCTGCGCCGTCTTGCCATTACTGATGTCTCACCCCGCGATGGATCGTCCAATGGATCATTCCAATGCCATAAACCCAGAAACCCCTTTGTGTGTATTGTTAGCCAGTTTCATCATGTATCTAGCAACCTGCTACTCTATAATGGCACAGTGGAGATTTTACCGAGTGGATGCTCCTATGTGTCTAGTTATGCTGATGGTTAGTGTGTTTCTCAGGAGTCTCAGTTCTCAACCAGTCATACGCGGGGATGAACTGATCCTAAAGGACATGTGCCTCAAATCAAGTACAAGCACCATCGATCTTAAGGCCTGCAACTCTATAATCGATTGGGCCGTGTCACTTTCCGACGGCTTATTTGGGTTGAGCTTACTAGCTATCATTGGTGCTTTAGCTGAGATCATCTTGGCGCGGAACCCTTTCGCAGCACATATGATGGTGCGATGTGGAATCAACTCTTCTGGCAATCAAAAGACAATTGAGCTGACGGCTTTTCAGAACGTACAATTATTAGTTATCTTGCTTCCCTTTGTCTATCGTATCATACTTTCAGATCCTCTTCATGATGCAGTAGTCATAGCGTTCTTCTTCTGGTGTAGTAAATTTGCAGTTTCTCTTTCCAACTTCATTTGTAGGTCGTGTTGCTATTATGAAAACCTTATATACCACTTCATGGCTCGATGGGTTCAAGTGGTACGGGACCAGTCTGAGAAGTTCAGATTGATCCTACACAGCCGTTCCCTGCTTATTTCTGCCATTCCCTGCCAATTGCTACGAAGTTTCGATCGAGACCTGCTCGGGACTAGAGCTTGATACGCTAAGAAGCAACTTGCATACACGAGTCATACGAGTCCCGTTATAGTAATGGCATATCGATCGTAGATGATATTTCTGGTCCCTATGGACCAATAATCTCTATGTGGAGCAACACTCCCTAATACTAGCTCTCACTTGATCTAACAGGTGCTACGCAGTCTTCTCCTTCTTTAGCTGTCCTGATGACTTCACTCGATACTTGTCAAACAGCTTCATTTATCTATTGATTTATCTATTAATTATCCTTTCTGATTTCTCATGGATTTCAGGTGTAAAATTCCCGTCTTAACCTCTTGCCGCTTTCGCCCTTCCCTTTGCATCTGTGTCCTTCCCTATTCCCACCTGTTCAACTCAGTTCCACATATCGAACACTTCACTTCTACTCTCAGCGCGACTCATGTTTCTCCCCATCCAGTACCTTACAACCACGCTTCTACGACACCAAAGGACCATAAAATCGTAAGATGTTGTAACCAAGGCCCGGGTGCATCCATCTCATTGGTTTCATAGGTAACATGCACCTTCTGACTGTCGATTCGGCT
>Ga0160429_1002076_pt1 | contig 10733 bp, 6 predicted proteins | sample SolpanmetagenomR_FD_108199 | JGI IMG/M metagenome (GOLD analysis project Ga0160429, IMG submission 108199) | Solar panel surface microbial communities from Lawrence Berkeley National Laboratory, California, USA - R | ecosystem: Engineered > Built environment > Solar panel > Unclassified ... | reverse complement strand
GACACTACCGTCATCAGCGATGACCACATCGTCATCCACATCGCTGTCAAGGTGTGTGATTACGAAGCGCTTGGCTACATCTGGGCTACAGTCGCTGAGGGAAATTTGCCGGAAAACACGGTCAGGAAGTGCTTTGCTCAGCGATTTGGTGAATGAGACGTCGTTCGTAAGGAAGATGACATGTGCGACATTGGACACCGTCAAGCGTGCAGTGAAATCGGCCAGCTTATCGTAGATGACGGTGCTCTCTTGACTCTTGTGTAAGAAGTTGTCAATCACTACCACAGGTCTCTTCTCTGGGTGAGCTTCTAGATACTCGTCATCCCCGAGATGTGCATCTTTGTCGTCCTTTTTCCGACCGTCCAAGGCAATCTGTTTCAGGGCAGTCGTTGTGTTGGTGAAGATCTTGGTTAATTGTGCATCCAACGTCTCGGAGAAGCCCGTCTTGACTCCGGTGGTTCCTTGTGCCGCGAGATCGATCATACCACTAATGCTGTTCATCCATGAAAAGATAGGTCGGTAACCGACAGCGACGGCGGCGGCGTTGATGGTAGGACCGTCGCCACGTGCATCCTGTATAGGCTTGCAATCGATTATGAGCACGTTCGGACGACGCTTGAGAGCTTGATCCAGGACTAGCTCACGTTTCCCGGAGCCTCGGGGCCCTTGCACGATGATGAATGTTTCCGCCGTCTCCATAAGCCATGTTCGAATCTGCTCGATGTTCTCCTTCCGGTCTTGCCAAATAGCTAGCATGCCATCATCTTCGGTCTTCTTCCTGAAAGCGAGCAGGTCAGTAGCTTGTGTTCTAAGCCAACGCCATACTCGAGAATCCTGAAAGCTGTACTTGTGGGTAACGTGGGCCTTGATGAAGAAGGTTCGAACAGGGTCGAACACGGCGACTGTGATGCCAGCAATGATCGCAGCTAAGATAGGTATGACAATTCTCGGGTGACTGAAAAGCCAGTCTCTGATCCAGTGGGCCTTCTGCTTCCGCTCATAAGAAAGCCTTAGAACGGTGCCTAATTTCCCGCCGCCTTCCGTTTCTGACACTGTGTAGCCATGCATACAGTTCCTAGCCATGATCGCACGTCTGCCTAGCGCAAAGTCGATCGTAGCATATTTGGGGACCACTTTCGAGTCTGCGGGCATGGGCGTGATCTCTGCGAGTTTACCGTAGGGTCTGAAGAAGCTGTACAATTGCTCTTGAGTCAACTCTGCAGCACTTGCGTCGGGACTTGTCGGCAGAAACTCGACCTTCAGCCTCGTACTTGGAAGTCGATGTAAGTCCTCCACCCATGGCCTACCGCGGACCAGACGAGCGCGAAGGCGTTGGAAGGGATTCCACCATGGCTTGATCTCTTTCTCCCTGAGATACGTTTGTACAGCAGCCTCGATATCCAAGGGCGAAACACTACTGTCGTGTGAGAACTTAACAAAAGCGCCGCCTTCCTTCAGTCGAGGAATCTGTTCCGTAGGCGTGACTTGCTCCGCAAATGCTTTCGAGATGAGCCTGTTGGGATCTGCGGCTGCAATCTGGGAGCTACTAATACGTTTCAGCAGCGAATCTTCTGCTTGCCAGGGAAGCTTGAAGAGCCACCGCAATCGGAGTGGATATAGATTATCGAAGTAGAGGATACTCTCGTTCGGACCAGCGCTGATATGGCCGCTCTTATTCTCTCCTGCCTCGAGAGTCGCGTACCTCGCGTTTCGGAAAGCAGTCTGGTGAGAGGAGGACACGTTCTGAGGTAGTATAGGATTTCTCTGTATACGCAAAATCGGCCATGCATGCGCGCCTCGAAGCAAGCCGGCGCGCGTATTTCGATACATGGTAACTGTCGACTGCGATGTCAGTAAATTTTTAGACTTCTAGAACCGGCATACTGGACGCTGTCAGCGTCGTACACTTTGCAATCCACAAAGCGTGATGTCTGATCGCTGCTGTGTGCTGCAGGAGCAATATCAATAGTGCCTATGAAGCTCCTAGCCAAAGTCCAGATGTGACGTCGGGCAACGCGGTTCGCGAAGTCACGAGGGCGTACATTTAGCGGCATCATGGTCGCTGTGCTTCGCCGTACCGCAATTCCGCATGTTGACTCTCAAGACTCGATACATGCTGTTATTTTGACAAAGGCCACATATACTCAAGTCCACGTAGTAAGCCTTTGAAGCTCCCTCGCCTTACTTCCCTTACAATCCTTGAGGAAAGCGAATATCACCATAGCCCGCATCGTCTCCTCGAACGAGCACAAACGACTCAACCATACAGACGACTAGAGTCGTTAGATCAACCTCACACTCGCCGCTGAGCGGCGTACCTACCGCACGATATGGCGCAACGCCTCAAGAATCGCAGCGATGCCCGCTCCGCGCTTTTCGGTGCCTATGCCGGCTCTCAAGAATCCCTCCACTCAAATCCATATGCCAATCCTCAGTCCTCATCACGAACACAGAGTCCCTATGGTAAACCATCGCCCTCGCCTTATGGCTCTTCTCCGTACCAGAATGGCAGCCCAGGTGCGCCATCCTTCGGCGCGTATCCTACCGGGGCTTCCTCACATAGTAGCGGCGGCTTCCGCCCAGCGACACCTAATAACAAAGGCCAGTATAGCGACGCTGTATTGGAGTCGCTAGAAAGCCAGAACGATGAGCATATAGAGGGTTTAACGGGAAAGGTCAAAATGTTGAAGGATATTACGCAGGCAATAGGAGTGGAGATACGGGACTCCACGGCGATGGCGGAGAAGATGAACGACAGCTTTGAGGGCACGAGGGTTAGGTTAAGAGGTACAATGAACAGGATGTTACGAATGGCGGAGAAAACGGGCGTGGGATGGAGGATTTGGCTTGGATTCTTCGCAGCGGTTATCATACTCTTCTGGTATGTTCGGCTAACGTGAGCTATGATAGCTGGATTCGTTGGAAAATACGCGGCTTGGTATATGCTCTGTATTGCATGTCATGGAAACGGCATTAGCGCGGCGTTGGTCAAACGGGGATGCGATAGTTGATGTGCTTGAATGTTTGTGTTATAACGACGCAGTCGGCTCTCTGAAGAGCCTGGGTATCAATGTTCTAGCAGCACCTCTTCAGTTGCCCTCTTCACTGCTGTCTCCTACCTTGCATCAGTCTGTCTCTGAAGGCATTCGTGCCTGGCGGTGGAGGCGCCCTTCTCAACGCCGGGCTACTACTCAGCCAACTGCTCTCACCTTCGCTGCCTGCCACGCTACCCAAACTCTCCCTGCCCCTGCCCACACCCTGCATGCTTTGCATCACCCTCTCCATACCCCTGAGGTTCCTCTCTCTGAAGCTCAGCATACTTGCATCTCCCTGCTCTGTCTCTGCATCCACATCACTACTATCCTCAAGCTCTGTGTCCGTATGCTGATAGCTTCCGCCTTCCGGCACATCCTCATCTAGATCCCGCTCTTCCTGCGCCGCGCCCAGGAGTTCTGCCTCTTCCATCTCAAGCATGTGCTCGACATCCGCTGGCACCATACTACCACCCAGCATACTGCCCTCCAGCATACTCTCTTCATTGAACGTAACATCCTCCGTCTCGCCCTCTACCTCATCGCCTTCCTCCTCGTCATCCTCCTCCTCCTCCTCTTGTCCATCATCTTCAGCACCTGGAGCCTCCGGAATAGCATCGTCAAGATCGATCTGCGCCGCGTCTCCACCCTCAGCAGCTAGCCGCTGCCTCTCGGCCTCCATCTCCGCAGCATTGGCGAGCTCCAGCATACGCGCTTCACGTGCAGCGAGAGCTTCCTGTTCTTCGCGCTCTGCAAGTTCGTCCATGGTCGCTTGATACGTCTTCGCTACGCCGGGTGGACGGATCCAGCCAGCGCCGAAGCGGCACAGGTTCTCCTTGCGCTGGGCAAGTTTGCGCTCATCGGCGACAAGAGCCGCAAGGGCAGAGGTTGAAGGGGGTCGCGTGCGGTCATGATGGGGGAAGTGGTCATCGAGAGGGTTGTGACGCGAGGGAGTGGACCATAGTGTTTCCTATGGGTATCGTTGAGCTTGGTGGGAAGTTGGGGTGAAACGGATCGGTTGGCGTTTGACTTACGTCGCGGGGAACTATGAGCGGGAGAGATAGCATCGCGACTCTCGATGAGCTCGATCAATTCTAAAGATGCGAAAACGAAGTCAAAGATTGCGTACACAATGCGGATTACAGAAGTCAATGGTACCGGCCGTAGCGCGGCAAGCGCGTACACGAGCTCAGCGCGGTGTCACGTTTTTCCCTAGGGCTGCCGAGGCTCGTGCCGAATGATCTTCATACGTTGAAATCGCAGACGGACCAACTGTTGTGCACAACGTTAATAAGTCCATGTCGCCATGGTTCAGTCGACTACTACGAGGCATTCGACTAGCCGGGTCATGACGTTACCCCTGGATCATCTTGGTAGCAATTACGAGGCCAGGTGTGTGTGGCCTGGGTTTGAAGGGTCAATAACCTTGCATTCCGTGCTTCATATGTACAATGCTCATATTGATAGTGGTCCTTGCTTCCGGAACGTTATTTACTCATCCCTCTCAATTTTGATCTATAAGCTCTCCCATGGAAGCCCCTGCGAAAACATCAGCGTACCTTCACAGTTCCACTGCGCTTCTTCGACACATAAGCTCATTTCATCATGCGCTTCCAACCACTCGTGATCTTTGCTTTCCTGGTGGCACTGGCAACAGCATTGCCACGGGGTCGCTTCTTCGTTAGACCCCAGCTCTTTAACCCTTCTCAGATCGCCCTGCAGCTTGCGAAACCAGCATGGCTCATGCCGAAGAGGACGGCATCTGGAGATTCCATCAGCAAGGAAACTAAATCAGCGTATGCGCCCGCAAAAACTACGTCAGCTCTTCCATCCGCGCCCAGCGACTGGTTTGTCCGTCTTCGGCTAGCGGATGAAGAGATGGCGAGGAAGATTCTAGGGGTGGATGATGGCGACGGCGTTGTCGAGTTGAGGTGAAAGATCAGGAGTCAGGACGGCGGCCGGAGATTTCAGGATTGAGCATCTGTACGCGCAATTACGACCAGCCAACACCGTGGTATATATCATTGTCGCTTACAATGCTCTGCAGTATGCACTGTGCAAGCTCAATAAGACTGCAAAACTCCAAAACGGAGAGGCATGGGCACAAGCGCGGAACTCCTATTTGCTTTCAGTGAGAGTCGGGCTTCAGTTCGAGCTTGTACAGTCGATGTTTTCAACAGCGCCACCATGGACGGCAAGCTACAGGGACAGTTGGGGGCTGCTTCGACAAGCGGCTAGGTGGGTGACTTGACGCGACTGACGAAATGGCGGAGGCTGAAGCTGCTATGTACCAATTGACAAAGGTGGCACTCCCGAGACCTTGTGTACTAGTGCCAACCTTCAAGCAGTCTTTACCCCCACCTGTGACCTACATCCTCAAGGCCTGCAATAAGCTCCTCATCCTCGCGCTCTTTGCTGCTGCGTCTTCAAGCTCCTCTTCCGTCTTCTCAGTCCGTTGGCCCGCATTCGTTACCTGCTTCATATCGTCCTTGGCTCTCTCCATCTCCTTTTCGGCCTTCTCGATAAAAGCGCGTACTTTCTCTCCTTTCAGCTCGCACAATATCAGGCACATCTCCACCTCGTCAGCTAACTGCTTCGGTGTCGACATGGATGACCTCAGCAAATCGTCGGCAATCAGCTCGAACTGAGCATCCGAGGTCAGGCGTGGGCCGGTCATCCATTCTTTCACCATAATCGGAATGTGTGCTTTGACGGCAGCAATCTCTTCGCTTGACGAATCGATTGTGAGCTCCAGCTTTGCTTTGTGTATCTCCAGCACATCTTTCTCGTAATATTGACCCATAATCAGCATCTGTTTCCGTGTCTTATCATCATGCCATTCAGCTTCCAAGATGTTTGCACGAATGCCCTCGCGCAGTCGGTACTTGTCTCTGGATCTATCGGCGTTGATGCTGCTTAGATGTGTTTGGAAGTCGCGCCAGAAGTAGCAAGTGCCGGTTGCCATTGATTGTTTATAGTGTAGGATAGAGAGAAGTATGTTTTGGAAGTGAGAGACTCCAGACGTGATCAAGCTTGTTTGCTCACACTATCATTGCTTGCTCACGTTGTCCTTGATGCTCTCACAAAGCTCGGTTACTCACCCTCACTCAGATTCAGATACAGGAGATTACATCGGTCGAACTCCGTTCAGACCTAGTCATACGGGCCTGCTAACTGTACAGTGGCATTCATTGCTCTGTGTATTTCGCGGGATTTCTCTATGTCTCACTTTGGCCAAAAGGTGTTCAGGCAGATGCCCATGCATCCAAAGTGGTTGGCAATCAAGGTCACGTGCACCACTACTTGGGCCGTTTCCTCGCCAACGCACGGCCTCTCCCCTATCAGCAGCGGCGCACCACAATACAATTTCAGAAGTCATGCGGAGCACATACAAAATGACATCTACGCAGAACGCGAACATGGCTACAGCATGCCGTCTCTTGCAGCTTCCCCGCGAACTGCTCGATCAGATTTACCTCTACGCACTTCCTCACTGCTACAGCGCTGATGGCGCGTCTGCGTGCAAATGGGAGCGCGGAAACCTCTCTCTGATGTGCACGAACCGGCAGGTCTATGGAGAGACCAAAGACTTATGGTGGGAGTCCAACACCTTCGAGGTCGTTTTATCGGGAACCTCTAAGTGGGACACCTGCCTACAGATAACGTACGACGAGCCCGACCAGGACGTTGTTGAGACGAGTATACCCGTGCACTTGCGACCGCAAAACATATTGCTGATCCGGAAATGGAACGTCATTGGCGATACCTCCAACCAGAAGAAATGGAAATTCACATCTGGGCAAATGGAACCTCATTCATACGAACTCTGCAACATGGTTGGGCCACGGATCGATTACGCCACGCTGAAGATCCCGCTGGCGAATATCGAGTTCTTGTCCTGGATCCGAGAATTCTTTTTCTCCTTTCCTCTGGCCCTTCTTCAGAAGCTCACACATGTTGAAGGAAAGCCTGGCGAACATTTTCACGCTGTCGTTTTGCAAGCGGCAATTCGAAATCGCATCGAGGCGATCTTAGGGAAGCCCGTGTCTGAGCCTAGCGTTGAACAAGTACTGACAGATGAATACAAAAGAAGGATAGAAGCGGACTCCGACTCTAGCAGTGGTGATGACTCTAGCGATTGGGAAGAGGAGGGGGAAAGCACAGTATGCAGCTCTGACGAAGATTCCAGCGAAGATGACCATCCCGACGATGACGACACCGAAGGAGACGTAATGTACTTCAACGCTATGCTAGACGCCCATGGTATGATGGACGGCCGTCCCTGGTTGTGAAGTAGTCTCAAGATCCGGAGTCGACACTGTAACCTCAGGCGTGATACGCGCAAGATCCCGCAGGCTTGGAGCTGCATCACATTCTTCCACCTCAGCACCGCGATTCTGTCACTTCCGCATACCGGCATCACGTCCCGTGACTTCGACCCAAAGGGGTAATTCCATGTTTCTCGTCGTACGCGGAGGAAGAAAGAGTGAATTCTCACTCGATTACGCCAACTTCATGAATGAACAACCTCATCGACTTGCTTCAAAACATTTTGTGTTGGTATGGCAGCCCTCCAGTTATGCTTGTGGGGGTTATGTCCCGGGACCTCTACCTAATCGGGTAATTTCACGTTCGTCCTCGTACGCGCAGGAGGGGAAAGTGAGTTCTCAGTCGACGGCGAAGGCCGTATGGTTGAACAACCTCATCGACTTGCCTCCACACATGTTTTGTTGATTTGGCGACCCTTCAATGATGGTATTGAGGTCATGTCCTACAACACCTGCCTGATCGGGTAATTTCACGTTCGTCGTTGTACGCGGAGGAGGGAAAAGGGAATTCTTACTTGCCTGCGCCAACCATTTGGAGGAATAACCTCATGAGCTCTCTTTCAAAGTCATCACGTTGGTACGGCGATGCTTCAATTTGTGGCTGGGGCTATGTCCTACAACACCTGCCTGATCGGGTAGTTTCAGGTTTGTCATTGAACGTAGAGATAGTGGGGGTGAAAATGAGGTTTTACAGCGACCGTACTTATAGTGTAGATGAACAGCCTCATCGGCTCAGCACTGCGACCCTCTCCAAAAACAGCTATGTGAGATCATGTCCCGCGACCTCTGCCTAATCGGGTAATTAGACGTTCGTCGTTGTACGCGGAGATCATGAGAGTGAAAGTGAGGCTTTACAAAAACCGTACGAAGAAACAGATAACAACCTCATCGCACTACTTCTACTCACGTTACGTTAGCATTGCGGTCCTCTCCAAAGTCCTTCGTGTGGTACTATGTCACACGACACCGGCCTAATTGGGTAATTAGATGTTTGTCGTTGTACGTAGCAGAGTAGAAGTGAGGGTTTACAGGAACCCGCGCCAAGAACTAGATTAGCAACCTCATCGGCTTCACAACTATGGTGTGTGCTCATGTCTTAAGGAGTCTAACTCATCAGGTAACATCATGTTCATTGTTGTACGTAGAGAAGTGGAAGTGAGGTTTTACAGGTACCGCGCCAAGAAGTAAATGAACAACGTTATCGGCTCCAAAGATGTTGTATAAACTCATGCACTACGAGATCTATCTGATTGGGTAATATCACCTTTGTCCTTGTACGTAGAGGAGTAAAAGTGAGGCTTTGTAGACACTACGCAAAGAACAAGACAAACATTCTATCTACTACCCAATCAGGTAATATCACGTTCCTCGTTGTACGTAGAGGAACAATAGTGAGGTGTTACGGGAGAACGCTACTAAAGAGTAGGTCTACGTCCTATGAGCTTTCGACAACTACCTAATCGGGTAATGTTACGTTCCTTCTCGTACGTAGACGAGTAGAACTGAAAACTTTACAGGAACTACCCTAAGAACAAAACAATGATTCTATTTACTACCCAATCGGGTATCTCTACGTTCTTCCTCGTACGCAGACGAGTGAAAGTGAAGCTCTACAAACACAACGCCAACATTGAGACATATATCCCATGAGCATTCGGCCCAACCTAATCGGGGTAATTATCACGTTCATCGTTGTACGCAGACGAAATGAAGGTGAGGTTTTACAGAGAACGCGTTACGCCCACTATCATAAATTACGAGCTCTCGACTACTACCTAATCGGGCAGTTATCACGTTCTTCCTTGGACGCAGACAATTGAAAGTGAGATTCTACAGAGAACGCCTTGCGGCCTCTATCGAAATCTACGAGCTCTGAACGACTACCTAATCGGGTAATCATCAACGTTCATCGTTGTACGCAGACGGTATGAAAGTGAGGTTTTACAGAGATCGCGTCAAGACCTCTATAAAAATCTACTCACCTTCTACCTCTGCCTAATCGGGTAACTTCGAGTTCGTCCTTGTACGTAGAGAAAGTAGAAGTGAAAAGTGAGGTTCTATAGGAACCAAGCCCAAGAGCTACATCAACCCCACTTATTCTCCACCTCTACCTAATCGGGAAATACCACGTTCGTCCTCGTACGCAGAGGTAGTGAGAGTGAGGGTGAGGAATGAAGCTCTACAGAAACAAAGCCCAAGAAACTACATTAACATCGATCCTACTAGCACTCGACCACTACCTAATCGGGTAATTCCAGGTTCCTCGTTGTACGCAGAGGTAAATGTAGTGAGAATGAGAAGTGAGGTTCTACAAAAACCGCGCTAAGAACCAGGACAATCTGACCTCGGCTCACTGCTCTTCATGCCAGTGAGCACACCCGGGCCGCTGTAGAGATAGATTTGGTCGTCACTTCCTCTGCTCACGTTAAGAACGACTTCACGCTACAAATCGCTTGGCATGGGATATCAAGATTGCTCGATCATTTATGTCTGGATTGTGTATCGTCGTGCTTAACACTCACTGCTACTAGTTGATCAGACTCTAACGATCCTTCATCGGTCCCAAGTCACTACCTCATCATAGGCAGTCTACAGCTTATACGAAGCACTCCCACACATGAAATTCCTACTCCTCGGAATCGCCGCCCTCTTCCCCAAACTATGCCTATCCAACATCTCATCCCACGGCGTCGCTCTCCTGCCCAAACTCCTCGCCTCCAAACTCCTCCCGAGCGCATCCACACCCGGCGCGCGCCTCACCACATCCCTCTTCGCCTTGCGGCCCGGCACCGCCGCCGGATCCGTGCCATTCTGATGCAGGCTCTGGAAGCTGAAACTGTACGTCGCCACGCTCGCGGCGACGGCCTTGGTGTTGACTTCAAAGGCGTCCCAGTTCATGTTCGTGTAGTTGTCGCCGACTTGGTGGTAATTCTCGTCGAGCGCGAGGCCCGCCACGCCGCCGAAGATCTCGACCTGCGCGACCGTCTTGTTCAACTCTGCGCCGGTGAACAGACCGCCTGAGGCAATGCCAATGTCCAGGAAGGGGCCGTAGTCCGAGCGGCCTGTGAACTCGGTGGTGGTGAAGTTGCGCGCGGCGCCGTTGAAGAAGGTCTCGAAGAAGTATTCTGCCTCTGCTGAGCCGTCGGGACCGGATGAGTTAAAGGCTGAGCCGTCGCCGTCGTAGATGCCAAAGATATAGTTCGGAGAGGCAATCATGTCGAAGTTGAGGTAAAGTTTGATCTTTGCGAGTTCGGCGCGGCCGGCGGCGGTGGAGTTGAGGTCTTGAACGTAGTAGGTCGAGCCGAGGAGACCTTCTTCCTCGGCGCCCCAGAAGGCGAAGCGGACGGCATTGTTGGTGCTGTAGTTGCTGAGT
>Ga0160429_1002075_pt1 | contig 10735 bp, 8 predicted proteins | sample SolpanmetagenomR_FD_108199 | JGI IMG/M metagenome (GOLD analysis project Ga0160429, IMG submission 108199) | Solar panel surface microbial communities from Lawrence Berkeley National Laboratory, California, USA - R | ecosystem: Engineered > Built environment > Solar panel > Unclassified ... | reverse complement strand
CATTTTCCGTGTTGAGAGACCATTCTGATAACATTGCTAGGTCTTGAAGTATGTCGAGCTCGGACTTGGGCGCACTTTTCCTTTTCATTCCCTCCGCATCAACTATGAGCCATCAGAAGGCTCGATGATGATCGATGTGTCTACAATTCACTCACTCGAATTGATACAGAACTTACAGAACCCAAAGTCAAAAGCCTGCTTGTTTGGCCTCCTCAATGAGACGCTGACACCCATGGGATCAAGGCTGTTGCGAGCCAACATTCTACAGCCTACAATCAACGCAGAAGTGCTTGAGGGCCGTTACGACGCTCTAGAGGAGCTGGCCACAAGGGAAGACATGTTCTTCGCAACCCGATCAGGCTTGTACTTTTCGCGTTGTCAGTGAGCGCTTGCTGACCGGCTGTAGCACTGAAAGGATTCCTGGATGTGGATAGAATTCTTACTGCTGTGGGAGCTGCCTCGAGCTTCGCTCATAACATCCGCTGACGTGTTGTAGCTCATCACGATACCGACTAAGCCCAGCCTTGAGCACACTGAGCAATGTATCAACAACATCATCATGCTTAAGCAGTATGTCAGTTCGATCAAGCCCGTGTTCGAGGCTTTGACAGGATGTCGAAGCTACTTGCTCAATCGGCTGCGAGAGTTTTGTGCGCCAGAGAACGTCGAGTCGGTTCAAGGGCACATCGATACAATCATCAACGAAGACACCGCCTATGCTGTACAGCCATTGGATCTCCGCAACCAGCGGACGTACGCCATCAAGTCTGGTGTCAACGGGCTTCTTGATATAGCGAGACAAACCTACAAAGAGGCCTCGGAAGACGCCTTCCAGCATGTCAATGCAATGGGCGAGGAGCACAATCTGCTACTTGAAGCCAAGTATGACAATGTGCGACAATTCTACATCCGCCTGCCGGCGTCGGAGCTGCAGGAGCGCAATTTGCCTCCAATTTTCACGAACGTCTTCCGCAAGAGGACCTGGATCGAGTGTCAGACTCTGGACCTGGTGAAGCTCAACCAGAAGATTACCGATTCGCATACTGAAATCCTGATGATGAGCGATCAAGCCACTCAGATGTTGATAGGTGACGTACATGGCCACATGTCGAGCCTCTTCAAGATTTCGGAAAGTATCGCAATGCTTGACATGATGACCGCCTTTGCCCACCTGGTCACCAGCCACGAATATGTCCGGCCCAGCATCAGAGATACGTTGGCCACCAAATCCGGCCGGCACCCAATCCGTGAGAAGGTTCAGTCTCGCACATTTATACCTAATGACGTTTACGCCAGTCAGCAGACTCGCTTTCAAATCATCACTGGTTGTAATATGAGCGGCAAGAGCACCTACATTCGGTCTATCGCGCTAACGCAAGTCATGGCGCAGATTGGAAGTTTCGTGCCTGCGGAATATGCGGCTTTTCCGATCATGCGTCAGATCTTCGCTCGTGTCTCAATGGACGACAGTATCGAAGCCAACGTCTCAACCTTCGCAGCAGAAATGCGTGAAACGGCGTTCATCTTGCGGAACATTGACCGCAACAGCCTTGCAATCGTTGATGAGTTGGGTCGTGGCACGAGCACAAGAGACGGTTTAGCTATTGCTCTCGCAATCGCCGAGGCGCTAGTTGACAGCAGGGCGCTGGTGTGGTTCGCTACGCACTTCATAGACCTAGCCGCCATCATGGGAGAACGCACTGGGGTGATCAATCTGCATCTTTCGGTGGAGTCAAGTGATGACACGATGACAATGCTATACAAGGTTGCGGAGGGCGCTGTACGGGAAAAGCACTACGGCTTGAAGCTCGCTTGTGTGGTCCCACTACCTCCAGCACTCATTGAGGTTGCGACACAGGTGGCAGAGAAGCTTGAGAAGAGCGTGCAAAAGCGCAAGAGAGCCAGTGCAGCAGTGGTTAGCGAGCGAAGGCGAAAGCTCATATTGAACTTAAAGGAGCACCTGGTGCAGGCGCGCAATGGGGTCATGGAAGGAGAGGTGCTTGCTGCTTGGCTAAAGGAGTTGCAGAGAGAATTCGTGGTGAGAATGACGGCTATCGAGGGAGAGGCCGCAGCAACGCAGAGTGACAGTGACGAAGATGCAGAGACAGGGGGTAGTGAGGTGTGAGGCCTAGATTTTGTTAGAAGGCAGCTCATGGAATGTTAGAGAGCAGCTCACGGAACCAGCGATCGGCTTTGATGCTGCTGAAACAGAGTGTGTCGTTGCAAAGCAAAGACTCCAACTGCTCCTATGAATGCCATGAGTACGCAAATATGCGTTGTTCAAGCGAGTCGCGGACTTCCGTGTCATTGGTCGAACGCGTCGTCTTCCGTCTACAAGCTCCGTCAACGTGCATCAATTATATGCGATCTCCTCCTCAAGACTGAGTCCACAGGCTCCCTCTTCGCGACAAGGCGACACGATGCGAAAGTATGTACTGCTCTCAGTCCCTGCGAGACCTGCTCACAACGATATAGCCTCCGCCGCATTGCGCTCGACAGGCTGGCAACTCTCTCCGCCGCTTCGCCAGACAACCCAAACGCGCATTTAGATATCGCCAGGCTATGTAGGCGATGTCCCGCAGCCCAGTTCGTCTCCGAGGCGCTGAAGGATGGGGCGCATCTCGGCCAGCTTCCTGGCCAGATGGCTTCAGTTTCCATGGCAAGCTTCTTTCGTTGTATACAATCGCCCAGCTCTCTGACACGATTTAGGGTCTTCATGAGATTGAGACTCTACTCGCATTATGCAAATCCGCGCACAGAGTCACGCAGGGTGGAATCGCAAAACGCTTGGTTACCCAGTTGTTACCGTACCTCCCCGAATCTCACAGCCAGGCAATCGCCCCCTCTCCCCAGCTGCATGAACTCGACCCTTCGCCATGGGAAGTTCTTACATATAACGTCTGCAACGCACTCCTTACTCTTGGAAAGAACCACAACCCCACTCGTAAGAGCGTGGACATTGCGGTGCGGCAGTACGTAGAAGGATGGACACAGGTGGCCTTCTCTGTAGGCCATGAACAATTTGATGGAGAGGAAATCGACGACAAGACGCTGAGGACGCTCTCACGAACCGTTAGGTTAGCCATGTCTTTATTAGGCTTCTTAGATGCCGCGAAAGAGCATGCTCTGTTTTGGGAGTACAACGAACGACTGCAGCTTGTCGAGACGCTACGCAGTGCGTTACCTGACAGCTTCATGTTAGCCTTGGAGGGGGCGCTATCCATAATACGAAATACCAGGGATTCGCATCCAGTGATAGCCGAATGGAAGCGCATTCAACGCCATTACGATAGCATTGGCCGACCATTGGGTGCGACCTTGATTCAGCAAGCGTTTATGCAGGTTGTCGTTGCTTGCATCTCGCCGCATGTCGTTACGCTGGAATTTTCTCAATCACACAATGTACTGGACGCTCTTCTGGCAACCCGTAAAATCATTCGACCTGCTAGGGATGGCACCTACAATATGTCTGTGGAGTTGTACGCCGACATCGCGTTTGACCAACTCAAGCTGTTAGAGGAGGGCTCGGACTATACGAGATTAGGATCCAGTTGGCAACAGCGGTTAGCCTCTCTCGTGAAGGCTAATGCTGTGTTATGCCTCCTTTGCTGCACTATCGTCGACGATGAGGTAGCGGATCCGGATGTACTTATGTCGTGGCTCGACTCGACTCTTGCGGATCCTGTTCAAGCTGCAGATATCGACCTAGCCACTGTTGCGCTGAAGAGCCTCGCTGTCCTTGCGAAAACCTCTCCCGCCATGGCATCAACTATGGGTCGGACTTTGCCGAAGATACTCGTTGAGGGTGGCCTCGATAGTCGCGTCGCTCTTGTGGCCGCCGATTGCGTGTCTTCGGTGCTCAAGAGTCTTCCGCAGGACGCGATTGTGACGACCTTGTACAGCTTAGGCAACGTCCTGAGTGCTACTGGGGGGCAGGACAGGCACATGAACGGATCCCCGTTGAACGGAAGCGCTGGAAGTACAAACAGAACCCGCACCCCCTTTGGTGATGCTACTATAGGCAGCACTATCTCGCTCGCACCAAGCGATAGCGAGGAACGGTCAGGTGCCTACAACACAATCATATATACTGTGGTGGCCATCGCGATGATCTGTCAAGACGAAGATATCACCGCGCTTGTCCTCGACATGCTGCTACAAAAAATTGGCAAGATCAGTTCTGACGTAGATGCGAAGATCATCACGGAAAGCGGCAGGCTCGGAGTCCACGGGGATGCCAACGCCCTTCGCGGCCTACTGAAGCTATACGGCAGACTGACGCACGACGGCTTGGTACAAGATAAGCCGAGCCTTGTAGAGGCAGTGACAAAAGCAATGATACAGATCTCCTCGGACATCAAGGTTGGCACAGGACTCTTCGAGCCGTACCTGCTGTACATGTTGAGTGCTGTCGTTAGCAAGGGAGATGCGCATGATACGGACCGAGAATACACAGCGGAAGTGGAGCTTGCTACGCAAGAAATTGCTCAGCTGCTCAGACCTCTGGCAATCTTCGTTTCAGCCAATAGTAACGCTTCCGAGGACGACATGGACTTCGAGGGCCTGCCGACGCCTCAGCGCGACGCTTGGTTCAATGTTGTCGTTCACGGATTCACACTGTCGTCATCCCTCGGAAAGAGATACCTCGCGGAGCTGCAGATACTGGCGAAGATCAGTCATCCATTGATCGCTGAAGATAGAGCCGGACAGCTGGAAAGCGACATTGAGCTCAATACAATCCTTAGACGTGGAAAAAACACAGACAACACGAACAAGTACAAGAAGCAGCTAGCCGCTCTTTTGCCGACATGTTCCGACCAGATCCAGTCTTTGAGCCACTCAGAAGTCGTCTTCTTGACCGCAGCCAACCTCGTGGAAGAGCTGCGCGCTTCGTCCGGTGATTGCTCCAAAGTCCTGACATACTTCGTTGATCCAGTATTCAAGTCTGGTGCTATGGGCACCTGCATGCACGCAATAGCGATTGGGGCTGTGAAGACTTACTTGACCAAAACCTTAAGTGGGACTGTCGAGGCTTTCTCTTCGCCTTACTTAGCTATGCAGCTTGCAGCGATTTTCACGGCGTGCTGTCATCGTATCGGCAGGGTGCAACAGGTCGCAATCGCTTGTGCCGACTTGATAATTACCAGTGTCCCATCGGCTCTTTGCCACAAGTCTTCTGTCTTCGCTCTTCTGGAACTACTGACTATTATGTGGTCAAGTTGCTTGGAGAGAGAAGTTGACGAGTACGAATGGAAATCGACATACACTTCGCCTCGCGAGAATGTCACCGTCGAGCTGTCCGATAACTACGCATTCAGAGAACAAACACTAGCCCACTTCCACAAGTGGGCGAAAACATGGATCCACCGGGTCCTTGAAATCGCGCCCCTCGACATCAAAGGTCTCCTCCAGACGTACCTCTCAGAATACGATGATGAGGGTGCTTACGGACATGTGTCACTGGGGCGGTCATTTGCGCTTGAGATGGGCTCCGTCATTCCAGCTACCGACTCCAGACTGGGTTCGATCGAAAACAAGGGCAACCTAGGCATCAACACTGCATCTGACTTCGTGGCGCAATACACCACGCGCCAGGAATACAGGCTGGCTGACGGTCTTAGAGACAGCGACGGGGAATGGTTGCGCTTCGGCCGTGAAGAAGATCCTTTGATGCGCTCGAGGCTCGATCGAAGTCTCGGCGACGCAACGTCTGTACTTGCCGATCTTGAGATGCGCACTCTAAACGGGGGTCAAGTCTCGATTGCAGAGCTGCGCGATGCACTAAGGAGAGCTGGTGCGTTACTCTGTCGATCGAGCACCGATCAATGTGCCATTGTCCATCACCTGGTGGGCATACCGTTTGCTGTTTTCACACGTCAGGCTATCAAGTTGGGCATCTCGCTGTGGATGGGCGTTATCAAAGAGAACCCTCGCATGGAGGCGAGGATACTCGTTGAAATCGCGGAGCACTGGGAAGATAGCGTGCGGCAACAGAAGGGCTTTTTCGATCCCAGCTTCAGGTGCGTCATGTTCATAATCTGAGATGGACAAGGCTAATTCTCCAGGAACCTTGATCCTTTCTATGTCAGGGAAGAGTATGCACCTTCGGACCGCGAGGCTCTTATGAAGAAGCAACAGCGAGCGTACGATCTCCTCGCACCCCATTATCGTATTCTACAGTTTCTTTCAAGCCACTTCCATGCCACGAGACTTGGCAGTCCGCATATCCAGAAGGTCTACCAAAGGCTGATGCACGTCGCTTTGGGAGCGATGAAGCACACTTGCCAGCACCCATTGGCGCGAGAGGTTCATCTGCACATACTCTTGCTGGGCTTGAGGATCCTCAAGTTCAACACGGACACCGACCCTTCCGCGCTCTGGAGGCTGAAGGACCTGGTTTTGACCGCTGCGCTTGCGTGGTTCCAGCTACCTCCTCGGTGAGTATTATCATTTGACGCGTTAACCTCCAGCTAACATGGGTAGGTGGTCTTTCGGAGGCAATCGCGTGCAACTGAAGGCAGAGGTACAACTCATCAATGACGTAGAACAAGCTATTAACAGCGTCAACCTGATTGGAACCCGCCCAGTAGGCTCACTTGTCTCCCTACAGGCCAAGACGGAGTTGCTGCAATTGCTCCTTCAGAGCGAGAAGAGCAGGCTCATAGTATGGCTGTTTCCGCTTGACTACCATAGGCACCATTCCTACAGTTCCAGTTCTGCTCCGACAGAAGCTGCATTGTTGACTGCAGCAAAGACTGCGTGGTCCGAGAGTCCTGCTTTGACTGTTCAGCTAGCCAATCGCTTTCAATCCGAGAAATTGACCTCTGACGTACGATGGCGGATTTTGAACTTCCCGGAAAAGTTCGTAAACGAGCCAGATGCGCTTGAGATTCTGCTCGGCCTCGAGCTGCCTAATGATGTCTCGTATCATCTCAAGGTAAGAACAGGCACTTATTACGTTGCACAACTACTGACTTCTTCAGTACTTGCTCTACTGGGCTCCACTTAATCCAATCACCGCGGTAACATATTTCATGCCTGCATACGGCAACCATCCATTCATTATCCAATATGCGATGAGAGCTTTGGAAAGCCATGCCGTCGATATCACATTCTTTTATGTGCCCCAGATCGTGCAAACACTACGATATGATGTTCTCGGTTACGTCGAGCGGTACATTGTTGAGACTGGCAAGATATCACAACTCTTCGCGCATCAGATCATCTGGAACATCAACGCCAATGCTTACAAAGACGAGGATGCTACGATTGTAAGCTATACGTTCTTGTCTTGGGTGGGGATTGAGACTAACAGTATCAGCCCGATCCGGTTAAGCCTACCCTCGACAGAGTGCTGGAGAACCTTGTCTCCAGCTTCACGAAGACGGACCGAGGTTTCTACGAGCGTGAATTCGCCTTTTTTGATGAAGTTACCAGCATCTCCGGCAAATTAAAGCCTTTCATCAAGAAGAGCAAGCCCGAGAAGAAGCAGAAGATCGAGGAAGAGCTTCGCAAGATCAAAGTCGAAGTTGGCGTATATCTCCCAAGCAACCCCGATGGCGTTGTCATTGGCATCGATCGAAAATCCGGCAAGCCGCTTCAATCCCACGCTAAAGCGCCATATATGGCCACCTTCCGCATCCGCAAAGACAAAGAATCGTCTGACGGTGTGGACGAGCAACTCCGCAAGCTCCAAAACGCGACAAGCAACGCGTACGAGATATGGCAATCCGCCATTTTCAAAGTCGGCGACGACGTGCGGCAAGACATGCTCGCGCTGCAGCTCATCTCCGCATTCCGCAGCATCTTCAACAGCGTCGGCTTAGACGTGTTCGTCTACCCTTACCGCGTCACGGCCACGGGTCCCGGCTGCGGTGTCATCGATGTCCTGCCCAACTCCGTGTCCCGCGACATGATTGGCCGTGAAGCCGTCAACGGCCTGTACGAATACTTCGTTAGCAAGCACGGCGGCGAAGACAGCATTCGCTTCCAGGAGGTTCGCACCAACTTTGTCAAGAGCATGGCTGCTTACTCCATCATATCGTACCTGCTCCAGTTCAAGGACAGGCATAACGGCAACATCATGGTCGATGACGCGGGACACATCCTGCATATAGACTTTGGCTTCTGCTTCGACATCGCGCCTGGCGGCGTCAAATTCGAGCGTGCCCCCTTCAAGCTCACGCAGGAAATGGTCGACGTCATGGGCGGCTCCAAGACGTCGCAGCCCTACCGCTGGTTCGAGGAGCTCTGCGTCAAGGCGTTTCTGGCGTGCAGGCCGCACAGCGAGCACTTGGCGCACATGGTCATGGTGATGCTGGACAGTGGGCTGCCGTGCTTCAAGCCGACGACGATTAAGAATTTCAGGGAGCGGTTTGCGCTGGAGAAGACGGAGGGGGAGGCGGCGGATCATGTGAGGGATTTGGTGAGGAAGAGTCACGGGAATAGGACGACGACTGTGTATGATGAGTTTCAGCTGCTGACAAACGGGATACCGTATTAGTGAGGTGTAGTCTGGTATTTGAGATATACCCTTGTAATTGACATTACCATGGCATTCGTCGCTCATTGAGTCGTTTAGATGATCGTCAATGTCGTCCTTTCCATTCGCGTAGACGGATGGTACATCGCTTCTTCCACCAGCGGCTTTGATTCGATTAGATGGCCCTCAGCAGGATGCGTATGCCCTCCACACTCCTCCAAGATAGGCGGTTTGATCCGTCCCCAGCTCCTTCCTAGCTCGTTGTATGTTTCCCGGGTCAAGTGTCGGTCCTCTGCACAATTGTAGCCAAACCAAGTGCAGTCCTCCCATGCAGCGTAGCCGACACGCTTGTATTCCGCTTTAGCTTTCCCAGTCGGAATCAAAGCCAGCGTGTGCACTTCTGGCCGTCTCAACTCGTACGATTTCGAGCCGTCTTTGAACGGACGGTAGCCGATAGCCACGAACGTGAGCGGAATCGCGGGATCGATGACTTCCTCTGGCATCCAATACACCGGCACAATTTGAGCGGAGCTCAACAGTTTCGGCGTTGAGGAGGAGATGAGCATGCCTGTATCCGCAACGAAGAGGTGCCGCGTGATGTCGTACTGTGATTTGTAGCGGTACTTGTCTGACTGCTCGATGCGCTGTTTTTCGTATTGCATGAGTGTGGAGCTGTTCATGACATACAGTGTCCGGGTGTCGGCGCGAAGAGTAATGCTACCAGCCTGGCGGTGCAGAGGGCCACAGACTTGTGCATCAATGATATCGCACATTGGCTGCTCGAAAACGGAAAGTTCGTAGACTACGGGTACTGCTACGGAAGCCCAAGACCATGAAGGCGCTACAGCATCTTTTTCGCGGTACGGTGGTGGTTCCTGGACAATAGTGTAATTTGACTTCCGCGATATTGGATCCTTAAGGTGTCGGCAAAACCACAGAAGGTCCATGTATAGTTGATGCTTCCAAAGGCCTGCTAGATACTGCTTAGTCGTCCGTCTTTGTACCGCTTCGGCCACACCGGCAACCGCGATCAGCTTGTCGATGTATCTGGTCAAACCGCGCAGGCTATAGTCTTCTACTACGTGATGCCAGCCCTTGGCTTGGTTCTGGAGACAATCACCAAAACGTTCGAAGATCTCGCCGTGAAGGTTCGGTTCTGTAATCGCTTTCTGCAGCTCCCGGATTCTAGTCGAGTGTCGTCCAATACCACCTTCGGGAGCCCGCTCAGAGCCATACATCGACAGGCATTCCCACCGTTGAGCATCAGGATCGAAGATGAGTGTACGGATCGAAAGTACCAGCTCTTGAAAACACCATGCACGAGTGTATATCGGCAGGTCGCCAAGGTCCCATACCGTCTCCCGCCGTGGCATGGGAGTGAAAAGGAAGTGGGCCTCTCTGTCGGGCAACGGTATCACGATTTCGAACGGCAAAACGAGCGTCCCATCGCGTGCTTTGAACATGCCTCCAAAAGCGCTCGAAGCATGAGCGGATGTGATTGTAATGAGAGCATGTTGGTAGATGTTACACATTTGGACCGACTCTTTCTCCCAGTCTTCCTCTGAAACTCGAAGCTCTTCGGCAGACGGCTCGATGCCAGTGATATCCTTTCGTTCCGGTGCTTGAATAATACATAAGCTATCAATCCATAGATAACGCTGACCTATCTGCCTAGTAGCAGTGACCGCGTGCTGGAAAGAAGGAGGCAACGCATTGAATGGGATGGCCTTCCGATGAGCTTCTATGTTCGATGGTCGGGTCACAAGAAACCGATCCTTGCCCCAACAATGGCTGAGTGCGACGTATCGCTTTTCTTCGGCAGGTACAGTGACGTTCGTGGTCTCAAGAAGATATGGCTCTTGCGATCCATCGCCCGGTCCAACGTCAATCACGCGGGAGGGCAGGTATGGCGTCGGCTTCGGACAAGCGTCGTGCTTGTCCAGACATTGTTTTAGCCACATCCTGGCCAACCCGAAGCTTGCTTCTGATCCCGTGCTTGAGCTGTCAAGCTTGCTGCAATCCTCCAGTGTTGCGGACGTTGTAGCTACACATTTTGCTCAGCGGTGAACCCGATCGTACACGTAGACATTCTTTACCGTCCGTGACCTCTTGAAGGTACATTGCCACCATACGAGGAGGTATGGCAACGACGTTGGATTCACTCATAAAGCTAACCTTGAGAATTGGCATGCCCTGATCCGGAGCAACCTCTAGAACTGTTTTCGACGAAGTGGCCAAATGCGCTCGCTCGCT
>Ga0160429_1002074_pt1 | contig 10738 bp, 7 predicted proteins | sample SolpanmetagenomR_FD_108199 | JGI IMG/M metagenome (GOLD analysis project Ga0160429, IMG submission 108199) | Solar panel surface microbial communities from Lawrence Berkeley National Laboratory, California, USA - R | ecosystem: Engineered > Built environment > Solar panel > Unclassified ... | reverse complement strand
TTCTCTGCGGCGTTTGCAATTGCAGCCGAAATGATGCCTTGTTGTTCTGCGTGATCGAGTGGGTATGTCAGACTCCGTCGCAGACCGTAATCGAACCTGTATGAAGTTCGAGACACAGTCTCAGGATACCACTTACCACTCGAGATAGCATTCAAGCCATTTGTGGAAGCACCCAAAGGCCTTCGATCATGCGCATGTCTAGCGGTTGCCCGACTGTTCCTGCCTCGCCCAGCACCGGAGATTCCTACACCTGACGACCCATATTGATGATAGCCACGGTCTGGCACGGAAACGTCAACTGACTGAATTGGTATGCTCATGCTGAAGCCATCGATTGGAGAAGTATCGCCGAATGTTCCTGGTAAAGGAATCTTTCTCTTCTTCTTGTTGTTAGTGTTCTCAAAAGATTCATATCCGTCAGCTGATGATGTCGAAGACTTGGGTTGCGGTGTTTTGGAGCCATGTACCATACGCTCTGCGAGCTCTCTCGGATATTTTGCCATCCTCTCTTGCCACAAAGGTCTATCCAGAGCCTCCTCTTTCAGTTCTGCCTCCTCCTCGCTGTCCAAAGAGTGATCTCCCCCACAATCGCACACGTGCTCATGATCGTGGTCGTGGTCGTGGTCATGATCGTCGTGAAGAGGATAATGAGGCATATGAGCACTACGCTCGTTCATGTTTCGTGGCGATCCGAACAAGGACGGAGATGAAAGCGGTAAAGGAGGGAAAGTGATCGACCCTGCTTCTTCGAGAGACAACCGCGATTTCAGCCGGCGGCGTGGAAGGGGACGGATTGGCCGATGAGGATAAACCGAGGAAGTGTTGTCGGGCGAACGAGGACTAATGGCCGCTTGAGATGCCCACTCATGACCTATACTCGAAAAAAAGCTGTTTCAGCAGATATTCTTCATAAATCACCAACAACAAGCGTCGACTCGTTGACCTAGCCATCCTTCTTTGGCAAGTCCACAAGAAGTATCATACCGGCCAGTGTTGCCATTGTAGGCAGAGGGTTTGGGATGGCTACAGGGCGACTCTTGCCTGCCGGCAGAGGCGCAACTGTAGAAGGATTGAGTGATGGCCGCTTCGAAGGAGGATCCAAGTCCACAGAGGCAAATGATGCAAATGATGGCCACAAGCCACAGCTCGAGGATGGCCCTTCACCATAAGATAACCGGTGGTGCGGAAATGACCCTGGAGATTATCTAATCGCGCATCCTTTTCGAATCTTCGACTAGAACTAAGGTAAAAGGTAGCGTGGGTAGATATCAACATGGGTAAACAACAACGAAACAAGCCGATACCATACTCGCTTCACCCTGTATGTGCTGGCCTGCGGTACCACCAGGAACGCTACAAGCCCGAAAAGCTTTCCGGCTAACGCTATGGCTGTAACAGACTTCAGACGACATTATGATACCAGACAGAGACTCGTCTACGGACCGAGATCCCAGCGGTTGCACGTGTGACGATGATCAGTAGTTCTACCAGCTGGAGGTAATGTGGGAGAATTGGCTGAAGAGAGAGCATCAAGAGAGCATCACACTTCAACCTCGCCAGTCTCCAGCAACACACCCTTCCACTCTGAATTGTTACCCATCACTTGATCCTGCTTAGTATCACAGTCTGTATCCCTTCTCCAGGATAAAGCACGCCTCTTTCTGCGGAGACTTTTCCTAGAAATACACCAGGACGGTGTATTTCCAGCAGTCCTCAGCACGTCAGATCCCAAATCTCTGTGGGCAACATCAGACAGAGGCCGATAACGACTGAGATCACGACTTCCACCTCGCGGTAGTGCTCCGCTCGACCCTTTGTTGACCACCGTCTCAGAGTCGACCGAGCCATCCTGACGCAATTAGAGGCACTCTTACGAGCAGCAGCAATCACAGTGACAGCCGGCCAACCTTTTCACGGGTCGGGTACCCACCCTGCAGTCTTCTCTCATTCTGCGCGACCTTCGAAGCAATGGATCGAGCCGACACAGAAACCCGCCAGACTAGGCAGCGAAGACGTGAACAAGAGCCACAAACAGACGAACAGCAACTGCTCGAAGATGAGAATACCATAGAAGAGGGGGACGACGAGGAAGTCACACGATGCGTATGCAGACGCCTGGAATACCCTGGCGCACCAGTACCGGTCAATGAGGCAAGCAGGAATTACACCCCCAAAGACTCGTCTTCCCCAACCAGTGCGGAAGCCGCTGGAGACATGTTCATACAGTGCGATGGCTGTAAAGTATGGCAACACGGAGGTTGTGTGGGTATCATGGACGAGTCCATGAGTCCTGAAGAATACTACTGCGAGGAGTGTAAGAAGGATTCGCACAAAGTCATGACTGGTATTAGAGGGTAAGACTTTCCTTGATCAAGTTATAAATGATCATCTACTAAACACAAGTCTCTAACGCAGTCAACGATATTCTCGATACCTTCCTGTTTTTGATCTTTTCAACACCAGCGCCAGTGCCAGTGCCAATGCCAAACCAACTCGAAAAACACCACCAGCAAAAGAGCCTGACGCCAGAGCCTCGAGAGATCCAGAGAGCAGAAACGCCAATGCCATCGCGCTCAGCAATGCAAAGAAACGGTCTACCATGAACAGCCGAGCAGCTCTGGATGAGGAGGAAGCTCTAAGAAAAGCCATTGAGGAGAGCAAAGTGCAAGGCACTCTCAGTACAACTGGGAGTAGCATCAAACGAAGTAAAAGAAGTCGCGATGAAAGCGAGGAGTATGTCACGAAAGATGCGCCCACTGATGACCATAAACACGACTGACACAGCTATTTAGCGCGAAACAAGATTTAAAGAGACGAAAGACTGCATCTGATCCCGACTCTCCCCCAGAAGTCGACGCAAACGGAGGCGCAGAAACAGACGACGAAGAACAAACGAGCAAGAACAAAGTCGGGGCATTGTCAAGGAAGTCGCGCGTAGTCTCAGCACAGGTGCAGCGTGAGAAGGAGAAGGAGTTGAAAGAGAAGGAGAAGGAAAAAGAGAAAGAACGCGTGGAAGCTGCTAGTAGGAGAAAAGGACGCGCAGAAAAACGTCATGCCGAAGGTATATGGGTTTCCACAACGTTTTATCATTGTCGAATCACGAGTCTGACACCCAAACAGAAGCAGAAGCCGCTGAAGAAGCGCTAAGAAACACGCCCATAGTACCTGCAAAAGCTGTCACGGCTGCACCTAAGCTTGTCAGACAAGTCACTACACCCAAGATACCTGCTACTGGCACACAAACCACATCAACCGCAAGTCCATCACATCGCAAGAATGCTCGAACACAACCAAAAAGAGGTCGTATTGGCAGGAACCAATACACACGAGATAGGGATGCGGCAGAAGATGCAGCAGGATCACCTCGACTGCTCCACTCAAGGGATGGAGAAGAAGATGGCAGTACAGCTGCCACCACAAATGGCCGAACCATCAAGCCGAAACAAATTAATCCCAACAGGGTCAGCATGAACGAGCTGAAGAAGCGAGCTGCTGGCATGCTAGAGTTTATCAGCAGAACTCAGGTTGAGCTGGCAGCAGAGAAACCGCCGCCGAATGCAACGATGTCGCATGCAGCCACTCTGACAAGCAGACCACCACTGGGGCGCACAGCATCTATCAAGGGATGTAGCAAGCTGAGGAGGGAGATTGATGGTGACGAAGAAGACCGAATAGACGAGGTCGGATTCAAAGGAATGAATAGCCACGACATGCTTGACGCCCTCACCCGTCGGCTAGTGCACTGGCAGAAGGATCATGGCAAGTGGGGAGAGAAGACATGAAGGACTACATGGATCTTGGTCCGTCATTTTGTGGCAAGATTTGTCAATAATGTCGTCTTTATGTAATCTCATGAACATTACCTTGATACTTTGTCAAATGGGACTATCCACAATCCATTCACAGTCGGCTCAGAATTATGTTGCCTCGCGGAGCCACATCACAGCCCTTGAAGGAACTACAAGAAGTAGAACAAATTATGAGTAGGAAGTCTGAAAAATGATAAACAGCGGAGTGCTCGCCGAAAACTCGGCCATGCGTGGAGGCTCAAAGAGAGTTTACCGCGGGCCCGTTGCAGATCATGTCGTCAACGTCTCGTCTTTCTAGATCTTTGGCATTTTGCCCCCCTCGTCGAGCAGTGCAATATAATAGTAGCTTCCATCCTCATTCGCGCTCTCTCTTCATCACCACTGTCATCACCCAGACATCCCATCATCTACTCTTTTACACATCATGGCACCCTCAGCAGTCACCACCAACGCGGGCCCCGACGGTTCCAGGCCCGGTGACATCCACCGTAACTACCTCGATGACCGAATGGCCCGCGATGAAGACTGTCTATACACCACCTCCAATGGCGTCCCAATGCCCCACCCAGTATGTCTGGAATACACCACCTCCAGCACAGACAACATACTAACGCACAATCATAGTACGAGACACAGCGTGTAGGCGAGAACGGACCTCTCCTCCTCCAAGATTTCCATCTTGTCGACCTCCTCTCCCACTTCGATCGTGAGCGTATTCCCGAGCGTGTCGTCCACGCCAAGGGCTCTGGTGCCCACGGTTACTACAAGACGACAAACGATGCATCCGACCTTTCCATTGCAGACATCTTCCAGGGTGGAAAGTCTTGCCCCATCTCCATGCGTTTCTCTACCGTAGGCGGAGAATCCGGATCGCATGACTGTGCTCGCGATCCTCGTGGTTTCTCAATCAAGTTCAGAACTGGTAAGTGCCTTCCTTGGGTCCTTTCCGGTCTTCATCTTGCCCTTCGATCATTCTGCTTTGCTATGTACAGGAGACTAACATTTTCTTTCAGAGGAGGGCAACTGGGACATGGTTGCGAAGTAAGTTTGATGGCGGTCATAGACATGAGAAGCTATCAAGGGCAATATGCTGACGATTATGTAGCAACACTCCTGTATTTTTCCTGAGAGATCCCGCCAAGTTCCCTCACTTTATCCATACCCAGAAGCGCGACCCCCAGACACATTTGAGTGGAACTGATGACTCGACAAGATTCTGGGACTACCTTTCTCAGAACCCAGAGTCTATCCATCAAGTCATGATTCTCTTCGGTGATCGTGGTATTCCGGACGGATACCGATTCATGCACGGATACGCTGGTCACACCATGAAGCTCGTCAACAAGGACGGTGACTGGGTCTACACACAGATGCACTTCAAGTCTAAGCAAGGCACAAAGTTCATTACCCAGGAAGACTCCAACAACTACTCCCCCGACTACTCACAGAAGGATCTCTTCGAGGCCATTGAAAGAGGAGAATACCCTGGTTGGGATCTGGAGGTTCAGACCATGACACCCAAGCAGGCTGAAGAGCTATGGGAACAGAAGAAGGTCAACGTTTTCGATTTGACCCACGTCTGGTCTCAGAAGGATTTCCCTCGCCGCAAGATCGGTGAGCTCCACCTTACCGAGAACGCGAAGAACTACTTCGCCGAGATCGAGCAGATTGCCTTCAACCCTGCCCACATGCCTCCAGGCATCGAGCCCTCTGCCGACCCTGTCCTTCAATCTCGCCTCTTCTCATACCCCGACACTCACCGTCACCGGATTGGCGTTAACTACCAGCAACTGCCCGTCAACGCTTCCCGCACTGCCTACCGCACCGCCAACTTCCAACGTGATGGACAGATGGCCTTTTTCAACCAGGGCTCGAGACAGGACTACCTCAGCTCTATCCAGCCCATTTCTTTCCGCGATCGCTCCGTCGATCTCGACAAGACACATGGCCACTTCTCTGGCAAGGCCATCAGTTTCCTGTCTGAGATCCGGCCCGAGGACTTCAATGCCCCTCGTGCTCTCTGGGAGAAGGTCTTTGACGATGCTGCCCGTGAGCGTTTCGTCAACAACATCTCCGGTCACATGGGTAGATGCAAGAAGGAAGAGATCATCAAGCGTGAGATTGCTATCTTGCGCGAGGTCTCCGACGACCTTGCTTCTCGCGTAGAGAAGGCTACCGGTATCACCGGATATGATGGCATTTCTACTTTGAGGTTCAATGGTACACACAATGGCATGGCCAAGGACCAGTCGCTACGCAATGCCAATGGCCAGACTAAGCAGCCCTCGCTGGCTGGTAAAAACAATGGTGCGCCTGCTGCTGGAACTCATAGCGAGTATGAGCCTAGCAGCAACGGCAAGTCCAACGGCCATTGAGCATGTTCAGTGCCTCGTCTTGAGCGCTTTGCTTTTTGGTTGTCTTTATGAGTTCATGTAGATTTAGATAGTTCAATGCATTAATACTTCACATACAATTTCACCTGGTACGCACAATCATCATGCCTATTGCCCGGCAGACGTGCACTGTTCAATGTCTGCAGGCAGTTTGTCATGATGTGAAGTGAAAAAAAAGGAAACATGCGAAGATAGAATAAGGTTAATATTGGATATTGTGATTATTGGAGCTACTTTGGTCATATAAAGGTTGATTGAGTAACTAACTAATACCAAGCGTGCGACTTGGTATGAGGTGCGGTTGAACCACTAGGGTTAGGTCTGAAGAACCTCTAGACCCTGAGTGGAAGAACTCTTAGCGTTGCCACTTAGACTTCACCTGAATTCAACACGCCCTCTCAAGAGGTAACGACAACGTAATAAGGCTATATACGCTATTCTAAGACGGTGGAATTCTAGTGATACGTACCGATAATAAGGTATGCAAGTTTAAACCTAAACGGGCTATAAACGGTTAAGATATAAGTAGGATACACTAACAATAAATTTTATATACGTTAGTACGAAAAAACCTTTTAAGCATAACAATTAAAAAGTAATAATACTTATTTTAAGTTATTAGTAACTGTTAGAACTTAATAGGGAGGTATATTCAGTGCTAAGGGTATAGGGAAGTATCTAATAAGATAATGTTAAATTTAGGTGAAGTCTAAGTGGCAACGCTAAGAGTTATTTAGGGTCTAGAGGTCTGCAACGCCAAGAGTCGCTTAGCGTCAGACCTAACCCTAGTAGTTTAACCTTACCTCATACCAAGTCGCATGCTTGATATTAGTTAGTTAATTAATCGACCTTTATATGTACAAAGTAGCCTCAAACAACCTCGCAATTCAACAATAATAACTTGTTGTGGTTATTGTACGCCAAGACTTGTATCGATTTCAATTTCGCTAAGACTAAATTCAATTTCGCTAAGACTTTGGTCGACGACGTTGTTATAGCCGTTAACTAGCGCAAATTACGCTAGGAGAGATCTAGTATCGTATTCCTTAACGTTAGTAACGTCCTCGATGCGTTCTACCTAAGGTACGGTTCTCTAGTTGTCGATGATAGACTCATTAAAAGTAACGTGGCTTGTCTTAACTAAACCCCCGTTAACTCTGGTAGCAGAGCTAGGTGGGAGGTAAACAACGTATAAGAAGTTACCTTTATAGCCTATAAGCTTACCGAGTTGTCTACGTGGACTAAGCTTATCGGATTAGACGCGATCCTCCTTCTACACGGTGACGTAATAACGGTAACCGTATACTCGCAGATAGGAGACGTTAGGACGATGTAGTACGCCCTCTAAAGGATGAAGAAGATCTAGTGCTCTACTAAGTGGCGTAATAGGAGGAGAGAAAGATCGCAAGATTATATGATTTACTAGATAGGTAGTAGTAATAACGGCTATCGACTAGAACGATTTAGGTAACACTCTTTTCCCTATAGGGGTTTTTATTAAGGTTAGGTGGTCTAAGACTACTGCAATTCGAGACGCATCGTAGGGAGGAGGGATGCAATGTAATGAATCTACCTCCCTAGTATACCGGATCTAAGTAGTACCGGAGCGGGCCCACTAGGGGTCCTATAAAGGCACACACTTTATAAGAGGAGTCTCCCCTAAGAAAGCTCCTCATCGTTTAGTCTTACTACGAATCTAACACCTACAAAGACAAGTATCCCTGTCCTCTCTATCTAAGCTATTAAATTACGAGGTTGTTTAAGGCTACTTTATACATATAAAGGTCGATTAATTAACTAACTAATACTAAGCGTGCGACTTGGTATGAGGTGAGGTTGAACCACTAGGGTTAGGTCTGACGCTGAACGACTCTTAGCGTTATAGACCTCTAGACCCTGAACAACTCTTAGCGTGGCCACTTAGACTTCACCTAAATTCAACACGCCCTTTTGAGAGGTAACGACAACGCAACAGAGCTATATACGCTATTCTAAGACGGTGGAATTCTAGTGATATGTACCGATAATAAGGTATGCAAGTTTAAACCCTAAACGGGCTATAAACGGTTAAGATATGAGTAGGATGCACTGACAACAAATTTTATATACGTTAGTGCGAAAAATCCTTTTAAGTACAACAACTAAAAAAGTAACAATACTTATCTTGAGTTGTTAGTGACGGTGTAGAACTATTCCTTATATTTTACTAGTGATAGCGGCTTTATGAGGCCGTCGGCGGCCATTTCCGCAGTTAGATAGTAGAAGAGAACGACGGTACCGTTAGCAACCTACTCTCGGACCTAGTGGTAGCGGATACGGATGTGTTTAGATCGCTTGTGGAACTCGGAATTCTCCACAAGAACGATCGTAGATTGGTTATCTTTATAAAGGCGTATAGGCGTAAGATCGGTACCTGTATACTTAATCTCTGTTAGTAACGATTAGATCTAGAGGATATCTTTAATCACGTCGGTAAGAGCGTAATACTCTGCTTTATAAGAGGATAGAGCTACACATCTGCAAAGCCTACCCCCCTACACATAACCTTATCATGACCTACTTAGGGACTAATTAGCCTAATTAGGAGTTTCAGGCAGGTTAGGCGCTCCATTTCGACCCCCCGTTCATTAAGTCTTCTTTAGGGCCTATTCAGGTGGCCTCAGGCCTCCGCAGCTTGTTGAAGTCAACTTGCTCCCATTACTTAAAGTGCCTGAACCTATTCTGCTAGCATAAATTATTACTATAGTAGAAAGACTCCATTCAGGTAAAGTATTAGTTTCAGTTGAAGTATTAGTCTCAGTTGAAGTATTGGTCTTAGTTGAAGTATTAGTCTTAGTTGAAGTATTGGTCTCAGTTGAAGTATTAGTCTCAGTTGAAGTATTGGTTTCAGTCAAAACACCATATACACTCCTTTCACTGCGGAAAGCTAGTCTAGTGGTTCGCCTTAGACTAGCTGTAGTGCCTGGCAATGTGAGGTAGGTAACTGTAGGGTATTAAGCACGCGTAGCACTGCTCGGGTCAATTTTAAAAGAGTGTATTAGTCCTATACGAGGAGCCTGCTATACTAATAGCACTAGCTAGGTTTATGCACTTATTGCTATAGCTCTAGTACGGTTTCTGTGCCTACTGGCATCCCGAGTAACATGCTATATGTCCTTTACTACTCCTCCTCCAAAGATATGATTTTACTGTCTTGATCGCGTATAGGTAACTCTTTCCCTCCTAATCGCCGTAGAATTAACCACCATACTATCGTCCCGGCCTGTATACCTGTCAGTTAAAGCTACGACTTATATATAGCTCTACGAGTTATTAGGATGTCGACGCCGGTAGGTAGCTCTGCGCCCTTATTAGTCATAGTATAATGTCTAGTTACTTTACTTTAAGTTATCGACTTCCCGTTCTTCGATAGCTTTACCGCTGGTTTCTTGTTCGGATAGGTTACCGGGTTTAATAACGAGGTTAAGGACGATAACGAGCTGCTCGAGGCATCTATTACCTAGCTAGACTAAGATCGTCCCCTAGAATGTAGAAGAGGGTTAGGCTCTACCGTCTAGCTAACGTCGTCTATTGGAGGGAACCCCCCCCCGGCGTCATCGTGTCGAGGCTCTCTCCTAGGCCGCCGGTTAGGTCGATTACCGGTAGCTCGGGGTATTAGTGTAGGGGTGGGCAGGCCGGCGTCAGAATTAGGATCTTCTACGTCTAATAAATCCTGCCACTTTCGCTTCTGTGCCTTTTAAGTGGTAAGAAGATCATCGAACCCAGTATCCGAGCTAGTAGGCGCATTCTCCAATAGCTGTTCCTTGTCCTCATCGTAAAGGGACTTGGCCTTAGTGAGTGATTAACGTAAGTATGTTAGTATGGTATTCCGGATTTTCGAGTCCATCTCCATCAGAGTAGCCAGCCTAGACTTGTATGTAGCTATATGGTGTGTCGAAGTCAGTATTATTAACGCGCTGTTACAGCAGATTATAGACTTACGCTTGTACCTGTCGGCCTTAAACACACTAACTAACTTATTATCATCAGTACCTAGCGGCGTGGCCCGTACGTAATGTAGAGCGAACTCGAGCAGCGTAGATATCAGCGTAATTAGGGGCATAGGAATTAGGCTGAACCATTTCCATGTCGCTAGATGCTGAGTAGGACCTACCGCACTACCGAAGAAGGAATATCTAATGATTTTTACAAAGCACCGGTGTGTAAACCGTTGGTAATAGGAAGGTCTGCCATCCTACGATAAGGTAAGGTATCTACGGGTCTATGTTAGAGAGTGATTTACTCACGTGTAGGTCTTTACGTTTATACTAATAATCCTTAAGCAATTGGTCGACTTGTTGAATCCTCTTCTCTAGTTAGATATCGTACTAGTCTTAAACCCTTTCTTTAATCTAACCTGTTATATGCCACCTCTTGTCAGCATAGTACTTCTTTATCTGTAAACATGTCAGCGAAGACCGGCGTCTTATATTATCGTCTTTCGCCTGACCACATCCTTTAACTTAAGCGACGGTAGCTAAGGGCACCCCTAGAGAC
>Ga0160429_1002073_pt1 | contig 10739 bp, 14 predicted proteins | sample SolpanmetagenomR_FD_108199 | JGI IMG/M metagenome (GOLD analysis project Ga0160429, IMG submission 108199) | Solar panel surface microbial communities from Lawrence Berkeley National Laboratory, California, USA - R | ecosystem: Engineered > Built environment > Solar panel > Unclassified ... | reverse complement strand
ATTCTACTGCACGTTGGTGACATCAAGAGCCACATCGCATCTCCAACACTATCACAGCTGCTACGTATCAGGAGCAATGAACCCTCTCTGTACGCTCTCTGTTGTGATACCTTCGCGTGGCTTGGCGGAGCTGCGTGCCATCTATCACTTGATCGTTAAGGTTAGCGTCGCGCGCAGTAGGCTGCTGCCGGCCTTTTTATCGAGGCACAGGCTCAACTTCCTGTCAGGCAACACCCCTTGGTATACACCCAAGGAAGCCTTAGGCTCCACTACTTCAGCAGCTGATCTCGATATCTTACTACGCTACTGGTGGACCAAGCTCAAATGATGCAACAGTCACGCTGCGACATCGTGATCGAAACGGAGCTGCCGAAAAGCGAGCCAAAACCCTCGTACTATGCCTCTAGCCTTCGGGGCCTCCAAGTTGCTACATAAGCTAAAAAATGCTACGAGAAAGGTCATTCGCTAAGGCTATCGCGTTGGTTCACGGAGTCCGCGCCCTTCCCTTTGGATCGCGCATAGTCGTTGGTAGTCATGGTAGTGAATATGGGAGCTCCCGCTTGTCGGGTCCGCTTCAGCTTGACAGGCTTTGGTGTCTACTCACTTTCCCGTTCTCCTATCATGCGTACAGGTAGTATGCTCCAAGAATACCACCAATGTCAATCAGTTCTCAATCCTTGAACATCAAACATTTTGGCATGAGCCAATGGGAAGGCGGAAGGCAACTGACCATGACTTAGAACAACCCCTAACGTATCACTTTAGTAATGCTACGCTGCCATACTGCCTCGACACGCCAGGCGACAACGCCCTGGCCGCTTGCTCAATGGATATCGCAGTTCTGCTAACCCTCAGCCGCTTCGCCCTATGGAGACGATGCGCTCCAAGGTTGTAGGGCGCTCTATCCAAGCATGATCAAGTCTTTTCGGCACTACTCGCGAGGTCGATATAGGATGTCGTCCAGAGCTAGTATAACCTAGCCTCTCGGGTGTGGCTTGAGCTATCTGGTACGCTGATAGATCAACCGTCGTCATTCTTGCCCGGGCGTAACATTAAAACAGTTCTTCGATGCGATGGAGGGACTCAAAGAAGCGTAGGGGCATCTCCTTTGCCTTGTTCGCCTGCTATAATTCGCCGCTTGGTACAGGCCGCAGTCACGGTCGTGTGGACTAATTACAGCTTGAACACGCCTAGCAGTGCCATCCACCACAGGTTTTAGTCAACGACCACTCATCACAGTCTCGCTAAGACAGACTTGTGGACGGCGGCGGAAAGGGCGTTGAAGTGGCTGTACGAGGCGTAGGCGAGTGCAATCATGAACTACTCCTCCTACTCGATGTCCTTACTCCAGCTCAATGAACTTTCTGCCCTGCACTGCAATATGCCATGCTCCTATCTCTGACTATAACATCCTGCTCCTCCTCCCTTAAAGATCTCTTCTCTATCACTTCTTCACTGCTCTCACCTCAATCCCTTAACTAGCCACGAGAACACATACTACATTCATCGTTTCTACCCCCCCCAATAGCCCACTGTTCTTGCACGGGATGCCTCAGGCCAATGCATTCTACTGCTGGAAATGTGGACAAGGGCCGTGGCTTTTCGCTGCCCATGCCCATTGCGGCCATTGCGGTGAGAGGTATTGCGATGGATGCCCTCCAGCGTACCTCCCGCCCACCAAGTAGCCAGTCGATCAATACCTACACCTACAACCTCCATGGCAACGAAGACATGCGACACAATGCGGGGATGTCCGATAGAGAGGTGCCCGAATGCTGGCAACAGGACTCTGTACCGCGGTCTCCTCATCGGTCACCGATGTGGTACTGCTGTCAATGTAAGGACGGACCGAAGGTCGTAGAGCCAGCGTGCGTCCTCTGTCATCACGTCAGATGCAGTGGATGTAAAATTGACAAATAAGGTATGAGGACACAGATCTGTCGGAGCTTCGAAACCCTGCTGACAATGCGAAAGGGGCCGCCGTCAACTTATCGATCCCGTAAACATTCCTTCCACGTCGTCATGAGCATCACCTTACAACATATTTCATTTTCATAAGAGCTTGGAGTTAGATAACGATCTCTGGTATCATGGTTCTGGCAGCCTCTGCATCGCATGCTTGGAGTGGATGCATTTCCTTTTACATGATCACGTGGCATTCATTAGTCCGGCGATTCTGCAAATCCCAGCGTTCCAGCTTGTCATTGAAGTCATTGGTCCGGCTACAGCACCTTTCATGGAATGATACCCCATCATGTACTTCGCAATTATCTCAACGATCGCTGGTCGGTCACGTTCCACCTCTATATCGAAACACCTTGCAGAACAGCTTGCGTCATTGTTTCAGCTTCATCGAGTCTTTCATGGGGTACCGCATCCGACACTGGACCCCAACGCTACGTGAAGGGCTTCATTGTTCGTTAGAAAATACAGACGGCTTCAACCAAGTCCGATGGATGCAAGACCCCTCTATCGGCCCGAGCTAGGAGCATGTGCTCTTCTGAGGAAGATGGTTAATTGGAACTTGCTCTTGTACGCTAGGATCGCGTCATACGTTTTGATGTTATCGCTGTGGTAGCACAGTATTGCTACAAAGGTAAGGTGTCTGCCCCATCCGGAAAACGATAGCCTCTTTCCTAGGTTCACTCTTTCGGTTGAACGGGATGCAGTAGGCTAATCAAGGCACACACACAAAATCAAGGCGTTGACGCGGTCAGTGGCGCATCGATTCCATACTGCGATCAACAGCTGTCCGTCGCGTCAAGGGAAGGCTCAGCCTTGTCCCTCGCAAACGGCGGAGCTCATGGACGTAGGAAATAAGGTGACATCATGCCATCTCACCAGCGGTGGTAAGCGCGGGACAATCATTACAGATCAGCCCACATAGCCTGATATTGGAGGCCAGAAGATCGGGTGGCGAATATCTCCGGTCCCGTGGTTGTGTGCATCATTTCGCCGTACCACGAAAGCAGCGCGCCCTTCCCGCCGTTGACTTCTGGCCATGCCCAACAATACAGTCAAACCTGTTTGTAGGTGTGAAAGTAGTATGCTTCACTGCGGCTGGAGGATTGCTGGCTTCTCGTGCGTTGGCGGTGACATCACGAGGCCGGCAGTCTGCGCTTGGACCAGCCGGTGAGGATGGGAAAGGCGCAGCTTCGCGAGCGCAATTGTTCGCGGGAGAACAACTACCATGATAGAAGGCGGATGAGCCGAGATGCTTTTTGGGGCAGTGTTGTGCACAGCAATACGCCTTGCTGCTCGCTGTCGTAGCAGTCCACCTGCACAAGCACGCACGCAACATTAGCAGCCTTGGCTTATATCCAACACGACGGGAGTCTGGCAGTGTCGCAGTGACCTGACAGGGCGTGTAGGTGCTGCTGCAACCTGTCTTGTGATGCTGAGTTGATGTAAGTCGAGCCAATCCCAACAACCCGATTACCTGGCTTTCACCTTCAGCGAGTCCCGAAGACCGGATTGTAGCTGACCTTGTGACACGGTTGACTGACACTGCGTGAGTGTAAAGGTATATTCAGGCGTTGTAAACATGCGCCGCGGTTCTGCGGGTATGAGATGGCAACGTGGCAGAAAGCGTTGCGCTGCGCTACAACGCTACCTCGAAACTTCCGGATCGCGACAGGACTGATATTCCCGAAGAAGAAACGATGATGTCTTGAAACCGGTCTCCTCCGCTTGATCGAACGACATAACGTATTGAGAGCGCGTGAGTGTGCGCAAGATTGGGGCATACGACGCAGGAAATGCACCTTCAATGCGTTTTCACCGGTACTCTAACGAGACTCGTTGTCCAAAGGCAGTTGCACGCGCGTGACAGGTTTCGTTGATATAACGATGGACGTACTGACGACGTACGGGATCGTTGGGGGTGTGCAGGTATGTGTCGTACCGTTGAATCGACGACGCAACGACATACATTGCCAGAGAACGTTGATGTGCTCCCCTGGTGACCCAAGTAAATAAGGTCCAACGGTTGATAACGCGATCCAATCGAACTTTCATCTTCCGCTGGCTCGCTGCGCGTCGGACACTGCGCTGGCGCCAGTGTGATGATCATGGAAACCCACAAGAGACTCAAGCAAGAGTGCATCGGGACATTCCATTATAGCGAAGATGGAAGTCGGGCCGACTTCTGTGTCGATGGAAACAGACATTGCATATAGTACCTTATGCAGATGCGACTAGCAGCCATCGTGGAGACAAGCCTGCCTACGAGCAGATTAGGATTCTACTTTACCGCTGAGAGCTCGTGCGGCAAGGCGACCTGTCTATTTAACTTCTTCTTAAATATAGAAAGAGACCGCTGATATGCTCGACGGTAAGATTTGTATCCTGCTGTTGCGACAAAACATATGGTCCCGTGATGTGGTGAAAAGGCAGCTTCCGTCTCGCTACCATATCCGTTGTGACAGATGCCTCAACAGCCGCGCGAACAGGAAGGTTTGAGACAAGTCTTCCAAGATGAGAACATCAGATACAAACGCATGCGACGACAGGTACGAAGAGATTGGGTGTTTGGTAGTGAAAGCGGAAAGAAGTCACGGAACGGTCGCTGACAAGCGTTTCCGCATCAGATCATCACAGAGGCAATGCGAGCGACAACAAGGGATCATCAACAACGGTAGATCAGGCACATTTTTTTGGCGCGAGAGTGGTGTTGCATTCATCGGAAAGGCCAGACTTGTGGTTCCAACGTTTGCGGATCGGTCAATTCGGCGATGCGTGGCGGCGGTGGAGGACTGCTAGGAAGTACGTTGACCGTGGAGATTGACCCTTCCAAAAAGCGAAAAGAATGGGCGGACTGCATCGCTGGCCTAATTTCAGCTCTTACATCGAACCAGTAACACGACTTGTGAGATCGCATCACTTGGGAGGAGGACGTTCTGACGATTGACAGATCTGTAAAGAGGAGATGAGGACGCTCCCAAAACGACTTGGCACAAACGAGAAGGTGGCAGGCATGTAAGCGGGTTATGCCGTCAGGACCAACGGCTTCACAACTTTTCGTGGCGTCAGTTAGAGGGAGCTGAAAGGTGTACTGGACTGCACCTAGGTAGGTAAGGTAGGTATGCCCTGGCAGTACTAGGTACAGTAGTAGGTACACTGCGGTGCGTCGTCGGGTGCAACGACCTACCTAGCAATCATGCCCGTGCCCACGTACCGAGGATCGACGTCGATTAAAAGTACCCATCTAACCCCAAAGGGTCGGGATCTGGTGGATCTGCTGATCCAACCGCAAAATATACAAGATATGGTATCTCTAGCCGTGATCCCAGTGATCGTCGCCACGAGGTCATTCCCCTGAACGATATCGGGAACGTGGAAAACAACATTCCCGAAGGGATCTTCACAAGTGATCGACTTTGTCTCATACCCGAGGAGCCGATAACGGAAGAGACGATAAGCAAAGGGCATTCTGGATTATTTGAAAAGCGCTGTGATCTTTGTCACCAATATGAATGTCATCATGCGATGCTGTAGTGGTTGGTGCAAAGGAAAGCATGCATGCGTCGTGTCTGCACTTGAGGCCGCTCCTCTTCGGCAGGCGTCTAATACTAGGATGTAGATACGTACCTATACGCAAATCATGCTCAGTACCTATGCTTGTAAATGATTAGCACACAACACCGTAGAGGCGGGTCCCGAGCGCCAGGTCCTTTTCGTGTCCTGTAAAGCTGGAATTCAAGTGCCACGACCTCATATTCGAGGAGCACCCGATTCCTGCACGTAGCCACGTACTAACCACCTAGCACTGGAGGAACGAAGGACCCGGACTGTTCGAGAGACTGGATTACTTGGCAGTTACCAGTACCATAGAGACGGAAGGTGGTTGAGAACTTGAGAGACTATTTGACCGTCAAGCTGTATCACAGGCGGTTCGGCTGAGGCTTCACAGCATCTTCTGATGAGGAATCGGAAGTACGAGCTCCCTTGAAATGCTGCCAAAAATCTCATATGGACATGCATACCCAGTCTTGCACAGACAGAGATTCAATTCATGGTCACAGCGACCTGGGGATGCATGCTCTATCCTGGATACGGTACCGGCTAGGGGCATGTAGGCACGGCTTGCGGGCCCGAATATGAGGGTTATTCGATATCTACTGGGGACATGTGGTACAGTAGAGCCGTGCAAGCAAGCCAGACCTGCTGAACATTCTGGTCAAGGAAATGCCATGAATCGTACAAAGGCCTCAAAGTCGGGCCTGCACGAGGATGCAATGTATCTCCCTCCTCGACTTGAATGGCGGACATAGGCTGCGATTGACGCGTGTATAGTGTCTTGCCAAGATCTTTGATCACCCACTTCAATCGAGGATTGCAACTCCGTCGATCAAAGTTGCACGAGAGGGGGGTTCAAAGAGGAAAGGGCTGTGGAGCTTGTCTCCTCCGTCACTCCGCAACTTATGAAAGGGTTTCGAATTATTCGCGCTGAGTAGTCCTTCAGCGGTTGTTTGTCTCACGTGTGAGTTTGCGGCAAGGGTGCATGGCAGCCCCTTTTAGCATTGTTCACGGAATATAAGAAGGCGGCCGTGAGCAAGATCATCGGTCGAGAGCCAGATTTGCAACTCCTTCACAGAGTGACCGACCTCTCCTGTAAGCCTCTGTCGAAGCCGTCTAAAGTTTGGGACGTACCGTCATGCCCTTGGAAGGTAGACTTTGTTGTCAAGTCAAGCCGATCAATTGGAGCTTCTCCTCTTCCGAGAAACTGATGAACAGGCCAGGCGCGGGCTCGGGCGCACACGGCAGCGTAGTGTAGGACGTTGAGAGACGTTTGGCGACACTGCTTCATGCATAGAGAGTCTTGCATAGTGTAGGGGCTACGGCTCGAATCCGAAGAAGCCTTATGCTTCGTGTGTAGTGACCCTGATTCAGGCTTGTACGGCACTAGTAGATGTCACAGGCAATCCATCGCGTCAGCGCTCATATTTATAGCCCAAGGGGTCTAACGCGGCGCAAAGTTGTGAGCGATCACGAATGCTTAAACCTCTCCAGGAAGATGGCGTTCTGTTAGCAGATGCGGAAGGTTTCAGATGACCCAGCACGTGCCTCAGAAAGGCCCAATACGCTCCAACGGAGATATTGATTGCCTTGTCATCGTGCACTAGTCTTGACGTCCGGGGCCATCGAAGCGATCCCGGACGATGTCAGACAGCTGTCAACAGGGGTAGGCCGGCAAGAGGGCTGTCGGCTTGTCCAGCGCTGCCGTCATCAAACTGACTTTGGTCCTCGAACAAGCTTCAGCTACCCAACCGGTGATGCTACCGTCGCCAGCTACGCTGTCGTTGCCAGCTCCTCAGTCAGAAATATGTACACACTTTACACAGGCACGCGTCCTGCTACACCTGGCTTGGGCACAATCCTTCGCGAGCTTGTCAGTGGCCCTAAATGTAAATCCAACCACTGGACTGCGAATGACATGGGAAACTACTAGTAGCCCTCTGGTCGATCACCCGCAGCCCCACTTATTGTTCGCTTCATGCATCCTTAACACGCCCACTATGGAGCGCCGATGTGCCTGTTGGCACGGCTGTTGGGGCTACAGCTTACTAGATCGATCCCAGCATTCCGAGTGCAGAAGAGGTGCGGCCTTCCAGGACTCTCCCGGTTCAGGCGCGTCGTGTCCTGTCCTGTCTCCGTCCAGGGGGAGGGGCTGGAACCAAAGGCAATCACCATACAAATCTGGATGCGCGAAACGAGATTCCACTACCACTGCTTCTTGAATTGCGCATGTGATATCAGCGCGGGTGGCATCATATAACTCAGCGGCCTAAGCGCGCCTTCGCGTTACTTCAACATGAAACCAGAACAAGGGAGCGCCATTTCCGAGGCCGGTGTAGAACTGTACCGTGAGATGAGCACTGGAACGAACCCTCTACAACTTTACGCTTTGATCACGCGTTTGTGTAGCTCTGATCGACAGACTCGACAGCCAGCGGGAAACAAGACGCCGCCAATAATGCAGGAGAAGAGTGCTCTCATGACGCGCAATGTCTCGGTCAGCAACCGCTTGAAGGGTTACCGGTGCAAGCCTGTTTTCTGCAAGGTGAGTAACGCTGGCGCATATGCGAGCGTCTTGCCCCATTTCGTTATGGCGCTGGCAGCAGGCGTTGTGAAAGTCAGCAGTTGCGGGCGCCCGCTTGCTCGGAGGATGCTCCACTCTCAACGGCCTCATTGGAAACCGCTCGAGTCGGCGAGTGTCCCAGGGAAAGTGACCAGCGATCATCGTGCCATGAAGCAATCTGTTCTGCATCTTACCAGCGTTGATGGAGAGTACGTTGACGCATGACAGAATCAGCAACAGATACATCATAGTTTCACCAGGAAACAGCACATGAACCACGCGACTTGTGCAAAGTCAGCACTCCCCAGGGTGTACTGGTGGTCGCATTGAAGACGACCGCTACGTCAAGAAGTGCTCTGACGGTACATGAGGCGAAACGGTGCGTGTTGGTGGCAGAGTGTGGCCATGCTCGGGCTCATGCACGCATTAGAGTTCGCCTTCAAAACGCCCTCTGCTCGTGCGCGATTCGTTTCCTGAGCCATCGGAGAAAAGTTAGAAACTTTGACGCTAACGCTTCACCTGTCAAAGCGCTCCGACTGCGCTTCGGCTTTGCTTGGCCTGCCGTCGTGTGGCTGCGTAGGTAAGGTAGGTATTGTACTGTGTACTGTAGTCCTGATCCCTATGCCATGACAGCCCCTTCGGTCGAGGACGGGCCGTTGCATGCGTGCATCCATCCCTCTTCCCCGAGGGCACATCTCTTATCCCTTTGCAGACTTGTCAGCCTACGTTATCTTAATTCTGCCTGTGCGGCTACGTGCTCACGAGTGCGAGCACAAACCTGTGTGTCGACGAGAACGCGATCGATGCCTGTTCCATATTTCATCAGATCAAGCTACTGTACCTTGGGCTTGAGTGTGGGGAAGAGGGGAATTCGCTGTCATATTTGCCTATGATCAAGATACATCCTCAACATTTCCCCGAACCTCTCCATCACCCCTCGCCCCACCGACAAACATCCCCAGAACCGAGTCTTGACCTCAGACTGGGAGGCGCTCACTATTGACGACGAAACTGGTGAGTCTCAACCATGGATCTCTTCGGACCGCCCCATACTGCTACCCACGGGACGTCAACCACGGTTCGCATGTCCAGCTCTCTGGCCCTCCATGCGGCTCCTCCCGTTCCCTGGAATCCCATCAGATGCAACAGTCTGGTCATCCTGTACCTTTCAGCGTGTTGTCGGGGAATATCCATCTTTTTTTGACCCGCGCAAGACAGGTTGACTGTACCAGACACCACAAGCACTGACATAAAAAGGCCAGAATTTCCCTTGCCCTCAATGGAGTATTTGACAGTCCGAGTGCCCGACTATTTTCGCAGACTCTCTTTGCAAGACCTTGCCATGGACGGACAAAGATTCAATCACAGCGCAGGCCATGTGCCTCCAGCTCTTGACCGTGCTCAGCCTTGCCGAGAAGAGCAGTCCTCTGCTGCTTCCTCTTTTGGAAATGGCAATCGTTCTGGACTCCTTCGCCAGACGACTACTCAGCCTCCGACTCACGTTGACAACGAACACAACCGTATCAGACCTGGAGTCCGATCGTCTAGTGCATCTCTAGAGACATCCGTAACGCCAGCATATTCCTCTGGAGGAGACCTCAGTCGACGCGATCAGGCAGATCACTTCTCAAGTGGCCGCCAGTCCTCGGTCATGGACCGGGATAGTGGGCGTACTGATACTGCGATTACACTGCCGTCATTCAAGGAGGTAAGCTGCCGAAGCCCTCAGTTTATCTAGCCCTGCGTTTGCTGTTCACCACTGACCTTTCCTGACCTGTAGCTCACCGACGGTATCGATTTCGCCAATAGCGTCGAGGAGCGTGGTCAAAACCTCACTCGTCATATCCAGGATTACGGTCGAACACCTCAAGCTGAGTTGCCGGGTCCGGCTCTTAAGAGGCGTCGAACATCAGACCGCGAAATCTCTCCAGGACGCTACATTGCAATGACTACCGCTTACGGCAGCAATGTGGAAAGCCATCGCCACCTCTCTCGGCCCAGTGATTCCACCACTTCTCTGCGTTCATCGTCTGCAAGTGAGTCATGGGCTTCCCGCAATCCCGAATGCAGCCCTCTCCCTGGCCGCGCACAGGTCTTACCTCGCGACTCGCTTCCTGCCATTCAGCCACCTTCCCATCTTGAGGGACCGCACAACCCGTACAGGCGACCTAGGGAGGCAGTACATCCTCCGCTGGCTTCATCTCTTCAATCGCGGCCTGCTGTAGCTGAGCTTAGCTCACCCGTGTCACCAATGGGTGGGGTGCCCGGACATACAGCGAGCGAACCGATGTATATCGAGGATGACCAGTATCTTCGAACGCACCCCCTCTATGCGCGTCGCATAGAACGAGTCCTACGCGAGGAGTCTCCAGTATCACATCTCCGCTCCGCCCACAATGACTACACGCCTCATCTGACAGAACCACGACCTCCGCACGAGTTGCGAGGTCACTCTTTGAACCCAGTGCACAGAGATACCGGCACCCGCATGGCGACATCCTTCGCATACCCGTCTGAAAGACGACGTCTGCAAGAAAGCTCTATGCTTCAACCGGAGTTCGGCTTGTTCCACACCGCGTCTTCATATAACACCAACGGGCCAAATCATCCACAAGAGAACCTTCATCATTCGTACTCCGCTCACGACACGCGAGGGCCT
>Ga0160429_1002071_pt1 | contig 10741 bp, 14 predicted proteins | sample SolpanmetagenomR_FD_108199 | JGI IMG/M metagenome (GOLD analysis project Ga0160429, IMG submission 108199) | Solar panel surface microbial communities from Lawrence Berkeley National Laboratory, California, USA - R | ecosystem: Engineered > Built environment > Solar panel > Unclassified ... | reverse complement strand
TACCGGGAAGATGCGCCATGGCTGCAAGGCAGGGAAAATTACATTTCGCTATACTTTGTGTATGCGACCATAACGATTGTGTTCGCTCTGGTATCCTGTAGACTTAGAAGATTGGTGTGGGCATTTGCCAAAAGGTGATCAATAGCATTGCCTCATCAGACAATAGAGACAGGACGCCAGCGATATTTTGGCTTATCGCTTATCATGCGTAGTCAGCAGTATACTCGTAGCGCTGTTGCCATCTTCTGCTGCTTATTGATATCAAAATCAGTTTTATATCGATATTGAGCTAACAAGAAGCAACCAGCATCATTGTGATGTTCTATTTTCAAAAGCATTATGATAGCATTCTGAGACATAGCATTACGGCCTAACTTCGATTTCTTTTGACTCAATGCGATAATCAAGTCTATCGATGACAGGTACTAGAAAGATTACGAGGTAATTCACAAACTTATTCACGAACCCATTCACGAACTCGAAACTGATTTGTAGACAATAAATACAAAATAATTTGAAGTTGGCTACTCTGACCATACCTCATTCAACACTTCAGCACCATTGCCTCTTTTCCAAGGTCCTCTAGCTTCGTCTAAGTCACAAGTCGCACGAATCAGCTCTCAAAATTAGGAGCAGGAAGATGAAGGATTAAAGTAAATACTGACACTGTCCCTCGCCGACTCAAGAACGAAAGTGAGCAGTAACACATCAAGAGCGTATTTTAGGCAATTTGGTCGCACTGTCCCACTCTTTCACTGCGGTTTTCCGTGCTTCGTTCAATTCAGCCTTGCGGGCTTCGAGGGAGTTGAAATATTCACGATGTTGATGCTCTTTCTTGAGCAAGTCTTCTCCACAACGTGTTCTTCTTGCATTCCATTTTTCAAGAATCTCAGTATCATGCAACCAAGCAGCTTCATGTGCTTTGAAAGCTTTAATCTGCGATTCCCATAGCTTGTAGTTCAGCGCAAGGCCATACTCCTTAGCCTTACTTTGAGCCTGAACGAAACATATAGGACCGTCCGCGTAATAATTTTTATCGAAGCAAGTTTGAGCCTCTCGCAAATTCGTGACCATGTCTCCACTCCATTTCTCAAGGTTGCTTGCTTGCGCGTTCGCTGGCGCAAGCCTGACGTGTTGTCTCAAGAGCTTATAATCCATGGCCAACGCTTGGTCGTCGGGAGTTCTGTCGTCAGTGACTGGCTGCTTTTCAGTATCTTTGGACTTCCCGAACAAAGGTTCTGGATAACAAGCTTAGTATGCTAACAATTGAAAATCTGGTTTTCTTACGAGAACTGACGCACACGATGAGGAGCGCGAGGAAAATGGATGTGGTCTGCATTAGAAAGCGAGTGCCGTGCTGTGAGTGTTTTGTGCGTTGGATGTTATTTGTTCTGTGTTGTGTGTTCTTGTGTGTGGATGGATGGTGAAGGGAGAGAAGCGAAATCACGTGGACGTAGAACAGGCGGTGAGCTAGAAATCAAAGGTGCTGTCTCAGGGAGGATGCACAAGGAGGGCACAAAAGGGACAGAGCAGACACAGACAAGGCAGATGTCTCAGGAAGGTAGCTCTACTAAGCTAAGGGAGTGCTCTCTGCATCTTCTCGACCAAATTAAAATGGCAATATCAGGATGTCCACGGTCTTGGACGTTGTTGTTAGGCTGTTACATCGAGAAGTTTTGTTTCTGGAAATCTAAATCTTCTCCAGACATGCTCCAATGGAGAAAGGAGTAGGTCTAGAAGTTAGACTGTCTTTTTGGGTTTCGTCCTGAATCAGGCGCTAAAGCCAGGTGGGATAAACTAGGAAAAGATAAAGACAACCAGTCGCAGTCACGTGCTTGCGATGTCACGTGTTGTAGTGACAGCACCGCCTCCATTCAAAAGTTGCCTAAAGTCTCCATTTCTTCGCTCACAAGCCATCGTCACATACTGTTTAGTATTTAGCCATAACTATAACACATTCCGATAACTCAATACCGAAAATGAAACTTGTTCACGCGCTTCTAGCCACAGCTATTCTCACTTCCTTTGCATTCGCTCATCTCGTAGACGAGTTCATTAATAAGCTTCAGAAGGGAAAAGGCAAAGAGTATTCCGTAGAGCTAGAGGACACGGCTCCACCTCCTCCATATAAAGAGGAGAACTGCGACCCTCCAGATGACATAATCGAGTACGACACGAAAGGCGGAATGAAAGGAGAACAGTCCAACACAAAGGCAGAAGAAGAAGAGACCAACTGGTCGTCGGAACAGCAGGATGTCGGCAAGAACGCAGTAGGTTATGATTGTATGGAAACAGAGCAAGGTGAGGGGAGCAAGACATGTATCGAGGGTTTAGGTACGTGGAAGTTCTTGGTTACAATGATGCACAAAACTGATTATTCAAGTAGACCATAAATATTGTATCTCTACGTACATAGAGGATGAAACTCTTGAGCCAGCGAAGGTGCTACCTATAGCAAAGCGCATATGGACAGATATCTTGACAAACACATCACCCGGGTCGATCAGTCCCGAGGAGATCGAGGCTGGAGTCACTACGCTCACCGAGTGGCACAGCAAAAGCTTCATTATCAATTATTTTGGAATTAATTGGGCCGATAAAATGGTATTTTATACAAGCCCTGATGATGCGTGCCTAACGGTGTATAATGTAGCTTTGGTACGAACTAGATCTTACAACTTTGATGTTCACTCGAATCTGGAAAGGTATGGACGACCAATCCGTGTTGAGAAAAGCAGGTATATTTCACAGAAAAGCTATGTTACAAGATGGTGAGGAAATTATCAATTCCATTGCAACACGAATGGATGATGAAAAGAAACAGATGACACAAGCGATTGCGAATATCATAATGAATCAGAGAATGAACTTCGATTCCGACTGTAATAACAAATTCCTTGGAGATCCATTCCAGAGATATGGCAAATATATATTGGAAATCCTCAAACAGATAGAAGACCGTCTGAAGCCGATTTGGGTAAATTAACGCGGATTATTATGCTCGAGGAAGCTTAATGTTCCTAGTATGGAAGCTATTCCCGAATTGATGTCGTGTCAAAGATAGCGGATGCGTATATCGATGTCAACCGTTTTCTTGAGGCCGATAATGGTCCCAGTTTGAGAAGTCGTAAAATTCCTTTCCAGAATGCGGCAGAAATGGCGAGGACTGCCACCCACAGGGAAAAGAATCGAGGGCGGTGGTTCGAGAAAAAGTTCATTGAACACTTAAAACAAAGAAAAATCAAATTTACCCATCCAAAAGGCAAATTCATATTCAGCTGTTAATCACGAAGAGGAGCTTCCAAGTCTTCTCCCATGAAAGCTACAATATCAATCTCAGATTTGGATGAAACGACGGTAGATGCAAATTGAGCGAATTATCATCCGAGGACAGCGCTTTGAAGACATGTCTATCAAGTATCTTGGAAGACCTCATATCAGATACCTAAAGCCAAAAGGGTTCTTCTGAGCGTGATGTTCAAATATAGCTTGAGTGCACAGCAACAATATTGTAATGTGGAGGGCAGACGTTGATACATTCGATGACGCTGCCCCTGAAATTCTTTACGATTTGATGGAGAAGAGTTTCCGTTTCCTGAGTGCAAATTTGCTTAGGCATACCGTGCGAGAGGCAGTGTGATTCTCTGCTCCTACCAAGTGTAGTTGACGAGCTATACCTGGATTCATCCGCGATGTTGCAAAGTCTGTAGCTGATACACGGTCGTTGAACACTCTCACATAGCTTATGGCAATTCTTGAGTAGCGAGGAGCGGCAGAACACATATAATCCACGTCTCGAGCGGGACAGAGCTATTAGGAATAGTCGACTGTCTCCCAAGCGACGGATACTTCCGCTCGAATGAACGATAGCAGAGTGTCTAGAGTCCAAACTAAGCAAACAAGTTCTTGAACAGTTAAGATCTTCGTCTGAAGCCACTTCGGATAATTAGATTAATGGGCAAATCAGCATACCCGAGAAAACCACACTGCTCATATTCTGAAAGCTGGTGCTTCATAGTCATAGTGAGAGATATAGCTCCCATATACGGGACCCCATCCAATAAGAGAGTTTGACAATCTTCCCAGTTTGAGAAGTCAAGCGACGTTCCAAAATGCGGAAGGTATGGCGAAATCTTCGAAATTCAAGAGCAATTGTTTGAGAGGGGTTTCAACGAGTTGTTGGACAAGAGAGATCTCCCAAACTATTGTGTCTGATTAAGGCCTAAAAAGCATCCCTGATAATCTAAAGCGAGGTCCCCTTATTGTGACTAGTGAGGGTCCCGTCTTTTAGGTTTTTTTTTTCGTGTCGCACGTGACGAGCGCAACAAACAAAAAGGCAACTGGGTGCTGTGTATTCTCCTCTCTCGCTTCCTTACAAACAAAAACCCCTCTCAATACACTCTACCAAAAACACCTATATCAAGAGAAAAAAAAAACTTATACTCACAGTACAAACACCTGAAGGGAAATACCCATATATACTCCAATCGAACAAATTAAAAAACATTAGCACACATGAGAAATTTACATACATTAGTTGTTATTGTGGTACCTCTAGTATCCGCAGGATGGGGGAAGATGTTCCACGGGGTTATAGACAAAAATAAAGCAGGCCAGGATAGTCAGCAGGCACCACCTACATATGCAATGGCTACGCATAGTCTGCATAGTCAGCAGACACACGCGTGATGATGAGTAATAATTGGCAAAAAGGAGCATCCAATGCGAAGCAGAACTCCGACGTGTACACAGAGCTCAGAGGAGACATAGACACCATGGGTGTCTATGGTCTTGGTAAAGTAATTGCGCTACTGATCTAGCATAACCGTACTGAGGTGTTTTACAGATCCACATTTCTCCGTGCTCTCGAGAATACAAACAGCGAATCATAGCCTATCTGAATTACACAATGCGGCTCTGGAGATCTGGACAGAGATACTTAATCGTTGTGGCCCTCTTTCAGATCACGATCGAGACGGAGCTTTGAACGCACTTGAAAGATGGTTCGAAACGCATTTCCTTCGTGATTGGAGGTGCGGTATACAAGAGGCCTCGATCGAATCAGTACATACGGTAATTCAGTTGAGTGTCATATTAACACGTACTGAGGCGAGATCATTAGAAATGGTATGAATTGGATCTCACTACCGTTATGTTCCTAGAGATATGGGAGGGCGTAGAAGATGCTGCATTGTTCAAGAAAGGAGGTGCTTTGTATAAATCTGGTGCAACTATCCAAAATCATGTCGAAATTATCAATAGCATTTCAAAGCGAATCTCTAAGCAAGCTGAGAATATCCCCACGAGGAAACTCATTACACAAACTATCATGAAACAAAAGATGACCCTCAGTAAAGCATTCCCTGGCGGAATAATCGTCAGAGATGTACCATCACAACAATACCAATTCATGGTCGATGTTCTCTCCGAGATCGAAGCTAAGCTGCAGCCGCAATGGGTAATTTGCTCAGATATTGTCGTAGTTCTTGAAGACTAATACATGATAGACTCGAGCCGGTCAACGAACTCAGATTGCATGTGCGGTGCTCAATGGGTACATGACGTCCACAAGTCGTGATGATCAGCCATTATACACGGAACGAAACAACCCGTTCATCAGTGCAAAGGAAGTGAAGAATGAACGACTCACAGAACATAGCATATTACGAGGCAACACCCGAGGACAGCGATTTGAACACACATTTATCAAGTATCTGAAGGAACATCATATTAAGTACACAAGCGCACACAGCTTGTTCTGAATGTAGTGTTGAAATATAGCTTAAGTGGACACCGATAGTGTATTAATGTACGGCCTCAGTTTGAGAAGTCGTAAAATTCCTTTCCAGAATGCGACAGAAATGGCGAAGACTGCATCCAGCATACAACAGAATCGAGGGCAGTGGTTCGAATAGAAGTTCATTTGGCACTTGAAACAAAGAGAAATCAGATTTACCCATCCAAAACGCAAATTCATATTCAGCAGTTGATCACGAGATGAACCTTACACATACACATCTCAGATTTGGAAAGATACAACTGTAAATCTGAATTCGGGCAAATCACAAGGCAACACCCGAAGACAGCGCTTCGAAACAAAGTTTATCAAATATCTTCAGCGACATCATATCAGATACGTGAAGCCAAAAGGGTTCTTCTGAGCGTCATGTTCAAATATAGGTTGAGTGGACAGCAACAGTGTTATAACGTGAAGGGCAGACGTTGGTAGATTCGATGACGCCGCCCATGCATCTTTTCATGATTTGATGGCGAAGAGATTCCATTGCATCAGCGCAAATTTGCTTGCATATTCTGGCCTCGCGCCAGATATCACCCTTTCCATTGCCTCTCGTTACATTTGACAAGGCCTGTGATATAGTGCCCGGTCAGATATAGACGAGCTTATTTTCCAGCATCTTCCATGTCAGTACGAGTATCTTCGTTCTCGCTTGACTCAATAGATTCATCATCATCTACTACCATCTTACCCACACGCTTGTTTGCGCGATCTCGCTCCAGAACCTCTTGCTGTTTCTGAGATTTAAGATAAGCAAGGTGGTCTTGTTGCATTTCGAAGACATATGACTGCATGTGTGCGGTATCCTGAATCGCATATACCGAAGACGGTATATCATTGACCTGATTATCATGTTAGTTCCGTCACGAGAGGCAAGAGTTTGCTTAGGCATACCGTGCGAGAGGCAGGGTAATACTCTGCCCCAACCAGTTGTAGCTGACGAGCTATACCTGAATCCTTCCGCGAGTTTGCAAAGTCAGTAGCTAATCCACGGAGTCGTTGAAAGCTCTCGCATAGCTCGAAGCAATTCTCGAATAGCGAGGAGCGACAGAAGACGTATAATCCAAGTCGCGAACGGGACAAAGCGACAATTAGTCGCCGGATGTCCCTCAAGTGTCCAACTGATCTTGTTCGAACCAACGATAGCAGAATGTCTACAATTATAGTAAGATGTCTTATTCGCATCAATATGGCAAAGCAACTTACAATCAGCTTGCCTTCCCTGAAATTTGTCCACCGTGGTGATGTCGGCAGGCCGTCCAAAAAGAGGATTCCAGCTACAACGCTGATGTAGTACATCCTTGATGAGAGCTTTCTGACCATTATAGGTCGTTAATATAGCTATACTCTCAGCAGGATATCTGCGAATTGACTTAGCTGTTCGCTGTCCTTTGAGGTAGATCTGTGAAAGCTTACCCAAGTAGCCTCATGTACTGATAGGTAGCGACTACATATTCAGCCTCGCCTAAGTTCTGGATGAAGTGCTTTGTCGGCTCAGTCTCACCCTCCCCCTTGAAATCAGGTACATCGATGACCTGGTAAGGATGCGCAAATCCAGCATTCGCTAGGTTGAATTCGGTTTTTTGTTTGACAGTTTCAAGATCCTCTAGCTCTTTGTATCTCCAGCTATATAATCGAGCTATTGAGGGGCGTGCTCTTCCCTGTCTATTGAGCTGAATAGACGGGACACCCAACTTTATTAGTCGCGAGAACATGGATTGATCCATATTAGCATATCGCTGGAATGCAACGTTTTGAATCACCGGAGGTAATTGCATGTGGTCTCCGATGAGTATGATCCTCTTCAACTTGTTTCCATCTCGCTGCATGGTCAGAGGAATAAAGTTTTCGATTTCGAGTACTTGTGCAGCTTCCTCCATTATCAAGGTGTCATAAGTGAGATCGACCCGCAAAAAGTCGCTCCGCTTGAGCGCAGCATGAGTACAGGTCATAGCAACCACCTTTGCTTCTTTTGTCAAGAGGTAATTCGATCGCTCAGTATTTGTCCGCAGTAATTCGAACGGGCGTACCTCCTCCAATTCAACGAATGTTTTCTCTATATGCCTGAAGCAGGTCTCGACTACCTCCAATGCGTCCAACTCCTCCGCAAAGAGGGGCTGAGGCGCGGTCGCAAAGAATGCATGAAATGGGAAAGCATCTTTACTTTCTGTACGGTTCTTCTTGGTTTTCCGAGCATAAGGATACGCTGATCTATGTTTTTGCATCATAGGTCGGATATGATGATCGTAAAAGTACGCAGCGGTTTCGCAAGTATAACCGTGATCTCCCGGTATTTTCAGCGTTTCTGCAAGTCGTTGTACTTCTTTCAATAATTGTAATCGCCGTTCCTAAGGTAATCTTCTCAGTAGCTGGAAGGATACAGCATGACTGCACATTTTACGAGGAAGGCATCTATTCGCCCACTTCTTCCCCAGCTCTCTTCACTTTCTATCTCCCCTTCGCCGTGACCTAGTCGTAGAAGATGTCTTTGTTCAACATCAACATTAAAGAGTTTTTGGAATATTCCATTCAGAGCCTGATTTGAATGCGTCACGACCAGAGTTCGCTGAGTTGGCTCAGCATGATACAGAGAGGAGATGATCTGTACGGCGACATCGGTTTTGCCAGTACCGGGAGGACCTATTATAATCGATAGTCCCTTTGATACTCCGGCCTTGATAGCCGATACTAAGTAGAATTAGCTTCGTGCTCCTTATATGTTATGAAGAGATTACTTTGAGTTTGGGTAAATCGAATCGGGTTCTTTTTTCTAAAGTCTTGCGGGTAAGGTCCTTCCACTGGCTTGTCGTATTTGACAGCTGTTTCTTCGTCCTTCAATAACCAAAACTGACCTTTCCCTGATAAAGATTGTCCTCCACATTCTTTGAAATGATCATCGTCGATAAAAGTATCAGCGAGATCTACAGCTCCTATAGAAGGTACAACGGCGGAGGGGTCACCGATGCCTAGCAAAATTGGCTTGAACCAGTCTGGTATGCTGCAATCGAGTAACGACTGCAGATGCGGAACCAGCATTGGATTGTTGGAAGGTCGACGAACTACATAGGTCAGCTCGTTATAGGGAGGGATGTCAGCTCCATTGTCTATTAGATATTGACGCGGATCCAGCCGCATAACAATAGTCCTGGTTCCAGATCCCTTGCGCTCATTCGTCATCTCCGCAACTAAGAGGAAAAGATTTAGTCTGGTTCACCGATGGATCAACACAATCAATCCTACAATTCGTATTCAGCAATTGCCATACTTCAGCACCTCTGACCACACTCATAGCTTTATTCGTCAGAAACAGAATCTCACCTCTCCGCATGGACTCCCATTCGACCCGATGTTCTTGTCTCATACGGCCTACATCGATATTGCCTCTAGCCTCAACCCACGTTGGCAAAGCAGAATTGATTTGAGGTTTTCCAATGTCGTGAACCACAAACTCGGTCATATCAGCGCCAAATCTTGACCAGTCACGCGAGATAGCATCCTGAACTACACTTTTTGTTTCTCCAACACTTTCCAATCTACATAATTCGATGTTGCGCTTCAAGTAGTCGTCCAAGCTGAGAAATCCGTTTCCGAGCTTTGGCAAAGGGAGAACCGCACCGGTGTATCCATCGGGAACGGTATCAAAATCTTTCTCGGTTGCGAAGGTGGGTTTACTCAGCGGTATAGGAGGAGCTGAAAATTTCTTTATCAACGCTTTAAGCATATATGGCGATGGACGGATTCCGAGATCCTCACATAAAGAGGTCAGCATATCCTTCGAGAGAGCAGATAGATGGCTTTCAAGCACTTCAGTCCGCGACAAATAGCTGTGGTTGTATAGAGCCAAGACCTCAAGGTGGTCACGATAATTGTTCCACAAGGTAAGCTGGAACTGCGTCAAATCGTCCCCATTGGTTTCTTTCGGTGCTGCGGTGAACGAATTCACTGGATGTTGCAACGTTTGCTCAAGAATGGTCAGAAATGGAGATGATTTCGTTTGTAGCACCAGCTGATGATCCTCAATCAATGTTGGCACAAATCTGCGAGTAGGTAATAAACTAAGAAGATCGTTCAGCACGGACAGTACCGCTGCTTGATACTCTTCATCTTCACTCTTGATGCAAGAATTGATAATTCTCGACAGCCACCGTCGTTCATTGTCCATTCGTTGCTTTCCCTTACTATCTAACCATTGGTAAGTCATTTGTATTGTAGTGCTTTGCGATCATTACTTACCAGCTTTGGCGTACTTTTTGTTCGAATTGTTCCAGTATTTTTCCACGTGGTTATGCTTGACATGATATTCTGGGTTATGCAGATGCACCCACATGCCGATACTCACTAGCTTCATTGCTTCTGATCTAATGACTTCGACCTCAAGAGCAGCGAATGCAGCAGCAAAGAACGCAATCGAAGCTTTCCGCAATGACATGGCTGTTTTCTCATTGATGGACAATTGGACGATCGCATGAAAGAAACTGGGGAAATTCTCAGGAGCGGATATGAATGTATCTATATTTTGTGCTCTTAGCTCTTCTTGGCGAGCAGTGTAGATAAGCTGTATTTAGATCCTACCCCACACGCTAATTCTTTCCTCTTCTTTCCGTTTCAGTATATGTAAGATCATTTCGTTGATTGTTGGTTTCGTTTCGGTTGTCCATTGTGGCCATACTATATTTTCCAGTACGCGTGCTCGTTCTATTGGTTCGATTGCGTAGTCGGTTTGTTGTGCGATTGTGCTGAGTGTTTGTAGTGTGTATGTTTCTGGTGTGTGTGTTGTGGCTGTGGAGAGTTTTTGACGTTTACGGGTTGTTGTTGTTGGTGGTGGTGGTGGTGGGCGTGTGAGTTTTTCTGTGTGTGCTGTTGCTGGTGCGGTGGTGGTGGTAGTGGGAGGAGGAGAGTCGATTGAGTGGGGTGATGGTAGAGTGGGGAGGGAAAAGAGGGAGG
>Ga0160429_1002070_pt1 | contig 10746 bp, 14 predicted proteins | sample SolpanmetagenomR_FD_108199 | JGI IMG/M metagenome (GOLD analysis project Ga0160429, IMG submission 108199) | Solar panel surface microbial communities from Lawrence Berkeley National Laboratory, California, USA - R | ecosystem: Engineered > Built environment > Solar panel > Unclassified ... | reverse complement strand
TGGTTCAAGAGCGGGTACTTGAATGTTGTGAAGAGCGGCGGCGGGAAAATAAGGAGACATTGGTAGATTGGCGGGAAATCGGGTGGCATTTCTTTTGTAGTGAAAAGCTGGAGGGGTGACAAAAATCGGGAGGGGTGGGAAGGGACACGTCAGATTGTTGGGGGAGATAGACGGAACAGAGAGACGGATGGAAGGCGAAAATGGGTGGATTGGATGGATCGGATGGAAGGGAGGGGAGCGGAAGTACTGGAGATGAGACACTGTTGAGAGGTCCATCAATCTATCTGATAAGATTGAATCGACAGATCTACAACTTTCACAGTTTCTCGTCAACGGGCCAGTTTGCTGCATAATCAGACTCCCAACCGAGCGAAATCAAGTTGTATACATCTCCGTCTTCCCGAAAATGAACATCGCAGCTTCGGCACAATCAGACTCTTCCATATTCTGTGCTGGCGCCAAGGAGACTCCCGCAAACTACAAGCTTTGCCTTCCGGTCGTAGTTTGTTGAGATCACAATTCATATATCATGATTCTCCTGCTGGCGGCAGTGATCATGGTGCTGTTTGTTCGCGCGCTGAATTTTACTTCCTTCGGTAACCTCTTTCATATGCAGAGCATGTCCTCCTCATGCTATCCTCTATGCCTTGCGAACTACCATGGTTTCACCGAGGGTACTACGATTTAGCCTGATCTTCTTCTTCATCATCCTCTTTCAAATCCGGTAATAGCCTTGTACCAGTCCCATACCCAGTTTCAGAGAATTCTGTTGACCTATGATTCTCATCATCAACATTAAGTTGTACCCTTTCCGGATATTTCCAGTGAAAGTAACTGCACATAATAAACAACACTATCTGCATCGAGCCAGCGATGGCATACGGACCCCATGTTGCGAAAGTGGGACCGTCTACTTGTAGCATTGTCCAAACGAGAACGAATGAGCCAGGCCCTTGTAAGGCTAGCGTGAGGATAGAGAGACTACCTGCTTTCTATAGGTTGTCAGTACTGGTAGAGCGTAAGCGATCAATCAGCTTAGTTATCGATACCTTTGCTAGCCACGTGATATATATTTGCGGCAGGTACATTACACATGTCATTCCGACACTAGTATATCCAAAGACATCCGCGGTTCGTTCTCGTTTCGTTTCATTACTCAGCGTTGCGAGCACTGCGATGAATCCGATGCACAGGTACCCGCCTGTTGCCATCAATAATCTCTTGACTCGATTTGTAGTACTATAAGTAGCTGCGAGTCCAAAGATCGCGAGTAGTGATGCTAATTGTACTACTAGTGTAGCGATTGATGTGACTGTGAGTGCGCATGCGAGTGCAGGTGTTGGACACTGTGCTAGTGCTGGTTGATATTCTAATATCGCTGCTAGGAATGTGGATGATGTGCATAGTGCGCCTAGGAAGAGGTAGAAGGGGGAGAGACCTGTTGATGATTTTTGGGTGTGTAGTTTGTGGAGTTGGGGGAGGTACGAGAGGAACATTCCTATGAGGAGGGAGAGGGAGAGGAGGAGAGGGAAGATGGAGGTGGGTTGTTGGTTTGACATTTTGGAGATTTGGTGGAGAAGGAGATGGGGTAGGGGAAGGATGATGGGGAAGACGAAGTTGTTGATGGGATTCTTGAAAGGGAAGGAAGGGGTCGAGTGAAACTAGCCGTAGAGTGGACGCATGCACTGACTGAGGATATTTCTGAGAATTTCAGTCTGTACAAGTCTCGGATAAGGACTAGACTTCAGACTTCAAATATTTGCAGCACCACAAATCGACCGATTTTAAATGAATCTATTCGTATTGATCCTCAACGATTTCTACCTATTGATTTTTACTCTGAACAATCTTTTTCCGTATCTTCTTCTGAACCATCTCCATTCATATGACTCTGTATAGCTCTCCCATCAAATGTGGGTTATCCCAGAAATGATAGCATCTCATAGTAAGTCTTGTCAGTGGCAAGTTCAAACGGCTTCCTTCAACATAGATGCCGCTCGTAATGTTTCTTCCCCTTGTGCTGTATCATTTTGCAAAGTATATGTGCAGATTTGACTGTCGCTGCTTTCGCGTACCGCTACAATCTTGAAACCTAGTTTGTCAAGGGTATTGAGCACTAACATGAGATCCACATATTTTCCACCCATCTTGCAAAGCAGGTATCCGCTACTAGAGTCATGCCAGTCATCATATTTCGATACTCTCGCGAAGAATTCTTTAAATTCTGGAGTGCTGTGCAGGACCATAGTCTGGGATGAATCGTTTCCCGGCCCGAGCACATGATGAAGCTCGACTATTGGCATTGCAGTCGAGGAGCGGATAGGGCTGTGCTTTTTCGAGTGTGTGATGTAAAGCTGAGCAGCTAGTTATTGTGAATGCGGTGAGTTGGATTGCGCGGAGATGATGTAAGCGAGAAAGGAGCGTGTCACGATGAGCAACTCCTTGATGTCAGTATTTATTACAGGAGGTAACTCTGAGAGGTGACGATATAGCTAGCCAATGCAATATGATTCTGACACCGGATGATGGATACAGAGAATAATAACAAGGCGTCAAATCTAGGCGAGCGGGGTTTGGAGCAAGACCGCAACAAAACCATTCCCAATCTATCTCAATCTGAAGGCGGAACAATATCCTGCTAGAGATGCTGCCTCTACTGTCATGTTAGTAGAGGCATTGGTAGCTACGGGAGCTCCTTGTACTTTGAACAGCTTCACAGGAACACCTTTCCAAATATCGACACCAATCAAGCCCACTTCGCCATTCGGTCCAGCCATATTCCTCCATGAAAGGACGGGGAACAAGATGTGGATGCCAAGAGTCAAATTATGTTTGATCAGCATCAAACTAATATAATATGAGGAGACGCATACCCATCACGAACTCAAAGTCCAATCGGTTGTCGACGTCTGATGCTTCCCTTGACCTTCGAGAGATTTCGCATAGGTTGCAGCAGGGTCCTGTGCCAATGTTGTTGACTTGTGTAGGTGTGTTGCCCTCATGAACAGAGAGCATATCTCTATCTGTAATCGTAATTCATTCGGCTTCGCGAAGCTTCGGTAGAAATGATTCTAACATCAATTGGTGATATCATCGTTATTCACATTGTTGGGCTTTTGTTTTATGCAGTCCACCAAGGGTGTGATCGCAGTCAATGCGGAGTGTGGGGTCAGCGAGTTCAGTATCGTTACGTATGATATCATTCCTTTTCTGACAATATCGCCGAACAGATCCTTGTGCATTTGTCCCGGCACCTGGAGTGCTAATGATGAGCTTCAGAACACTAGGCGCCGCCTGATGGTACTGTCCAGATGAGCTTGTGTACATGCTTATGCATAAGATGTATATCCTTACGGTACCCGCTATGTGCCAGACACTTTTCCGCAACCATATCATCAATCGCATTTCCAGATCTCATGCGTTTTACTATATTTTTGATCATCTGTTCCATGCATAATTCATAACGTGCGACTCCAGTGGTTACGGTATACAGTGTCCCCGTGGTATAGTGTGTTTATGATTTGATTTACATCGAGAATCTCCGGGGAGGTCCAAGGCGCGAATGACATTCTGGTATTCCTCGTCGCAACTACCTTGTCGGTTGTGTACAGAGTAAGAACGTGTATGAACAAGTATTGAGGGGGCATGTTAGAGAAGATACTTGGTTTTGAGAGGGTTGAGAGGATGGGGAGAGTGAGCACATGCTGTCAAGGGAAATGCGAATGTCACGCCAAGGACGATCAAATGTGCTAGTGCTGGCACCCGATCAACAGATATCTAATCGTGGACACATGTATTGTCCTGTATTGCATTGTATTCTCATCTGCTGTTGGATGATGAGCGGTCATCGACTTTCTGTTCGATATTAGCGTAACTTTAGTTTGTGGATTAGTTCCTGATTCGCTTGTGAGAAGATTTCTTTAATGACTTACATATGCAGTTTTAGGTTCGTTCATCTGTATATCATTTGTTTGGAGACATACTCGCCATCTAAATCAATGACCAAACCCTTGTGCTGGAACCAGTATTTCGTTCGAAGACAGCGGTCGTGTTGATGCTGGACGCTGATCAATTCGAACCCGAGTTCATCAAGGCGTTCTAGTACAATGGTAGCTTCGATTGGAGCCGGTTTTGATGAGTCTGCATGGATTTCGCCACCTATCAATTGATATTTGGCCTGTTTCAGGACCCACTCGCACGCTTTCGGAGTACCGACTAAGTAGACATTGCCTCCGCGGTCATCAACTTGCAGAATCATGGGATGGGTTACGAGAGTATTTTTGTGAGCAAGTGTATGAGGATTGATGTAAAAGTTGCAAGCAAAGAAGTGGGACTGGCGCGGCCCGAGGCAGGGAGAAGGGAGAACGCGTTTACGTTACACAAACTGGTTTAATCGGATTACCTCCTCTGCAGGGAAAAAAACAAATCTCTAGAAATATGCGGAACTATATGCAATATACACGAGCAGTAAAAGCTTGCTAAACATTAGCTGGACCTACTCAATGTGCGCAGGCTTCGCCTCGAATTAAAAGTGTGACAGGCGGTCTCGACTGATCTGATGATACGCTGGCCAGAGCTTTGATTTGGAAAATGGAGCCGCTCTTGAGTGCATGGGTACCCGAAGCTATACACACATTGATAAGCAGCTGGCTTATAAAAGTGTACATCTATTGAAAGCGCTAGCATGCTGACGGGAAATAAATGGCTATGTCTACATGTCAGCCTGGATCTTCGGATCAAAACAGAATCGACTCACATTTGTGCACACCCTCTTAGATCACAGAAACATAGAAAACGTCCGACATGCTTCCTCCCAGTGTAGTCTATCAGTCTGCAATGTATATCTCCGGACTGAAGTCTCAGCCGTATACTTTACATCGACTATTTTGAAACCTAAATCGTCAAGAACATTGAGCACCGATATGAAATCTACATCGACCCCGCCATATTTGCACTGAAAAAGTACATCACCACATTCGTCATACTTCGACACTTTCTTGAAGAATGTTCTGAAACTTTCGCTGCAATTCAGCACCACAGATTTATCGTATGGAGGTACCTTTTGGTCTGTATGATGAAGTTCCACTATGGGCATTGCGTAGGAGGATTATTTCGGAGTGGGCGGGACTGGAGTTTCTTGGATGGGAGGATTGTAGCACGAGGTCGAACCAGATGAAGGAAGCAGAGCATGCTAATAAGGTATCTAGTCTAACAGGCAATGCAGCATGGTCTATACACCGGATAATTGATACAGAGAATGCTCATAAGGCGTCAAGACTAGCGGGCATTCGCAGTAAGACTGTAAAGTTTGAGCATCCTCAAGTCATGTCAATCAGAAGGCACCGCAATATGCTGCTACAGATGCTACGTCTTCTGTCATGTATATACTGTGACAGGGGCTTCTTGCACTTTGAACAGCTTCACAGGGACACCTTTCCAAATATCGACACCCATCAAGCCCTCTTCGCCACCCGGTCCAGCCGCAGTCGCAGAGCGCTTCCATATTAGACTCCATGTATATATAAACAGCCATTTGTCAATATCATAACATGGATATAGTTTCACTTTCTTCACTTCGGTGCCTAAACCTGATGCATCTATGAAAGGTCGGAGAACAAGGTGTGGATGCCAAGAGTCGAACTGACATTGATTAGTATCGAACTCATGTACAACATGAAAAGAGGCATACCCACTCCTGACTAGGCGTCCATCCGGTTGTCGGCGTCTTGTGCTTCCCTCGGCCTTCAAATAATTTCGCATACGTCTCAGCAAAGTCGCATGAAGCCAAGTCCCGAAAGAAATCGCTTTTACGCCTCACGCATGCAGTGAGATTCTGATTGTTCGGACCGCACATACAATGTAGTGCCTCGACCAGCCAGTATGTTCGACGGCCGTGCTCCTCCTTCTGGAATGACCACTTTACTATCCCATCGAATAGCGAAAGATACGCTTCGGCAAAGGATTCTGAGATATGCGTGACGCCTTGAGAGAAGTTCATGAAGGCTTTGAGGAGGATGTCAGAGCTTAGTAAATGTGGTATGAGGAGTTGTAGCAGGTGCGGTTGCAGCGCAACGTAATTGGAGGTCAGATGGATGAGGTGAGAGTAGAGTATTGTCGGAGAAGGATCTAAAGCACTTTGTAAGTTCTCAGCAACTCTTTAAATGTTTATAAACGTGATCATTACCAATTGCAGAATAGTCAAGGTGGCTAATCAGCTTTCCATACAGCTCATCAAACCTTTCTGACTTTACCAGTTTCTGTGCCAGCGTTGTGGACTTTCGTAATAATTTATAAAACAGAGACCAAAGCTCCATCTGGAATTGTGGTTTATTCGGCTTCGTGAATGAACTCGGTAGAAGTGCTTCTTGCATCCATTGTATGATATCATCGTTATTTACATTGTTGGGTATTTGTTTCATGCAGTCCACAAAGGGTGTAATCGCAGTCAATGCGAGGTGTGGGGTCGGTGAGTTTAGTATTGTTATGTATGATTTGCCGTTCGTTGCCTTTCTGAGTATATCACCGAATAGATCGGTATGCATCTGTTCTGGTATCTGAAGTTCTAATGATGAGCGTCAGAACAATTGTGTTGGCCTCCGATAGTTTTCACTTGATGAAATCGTGTAAGGCTCCATGTAGAGGCTGTATATTTCTTACGATATTCACTCTCCACCAGACACTTCCCCGCCACCACAGCGATCAATCGCAATTCCAGATCTCGTGCTTCTTTCTTCTTCTCCTCGTTCATTTTACGTATCACTTGCTCATTATCCGTATCGGTCGTGTATAGTAAGGGTATAATCCGCACTAGTATCCGTTTCGCTTCATCGGCTGGTGACCGTGCACTCGCGAACGTGTGTAAAGTTCGGAGTGTTGGTTGTGTGAGACGCGGGTATGGGAGGAGGTAGTGTTCTGCCAAGGTTTTTGGGAGGAGGAAAGGTGTGAGGTCTGTGGGTTGTGTTGGGGATGTGAAGAGGGGGAGGAGGGGTTGGAGATGGGATGTTGAGGAGCCCATTTTGTGGGTGTGTGGAGGAGGAGGAGGAGGGTGACGTTAGAGGGAGATAGTGGAGATTGAGGGGAAATTTCGTAGCAACGGATTGGGAAAGTGTCTGCTCGGGCAATGGCTTGTGACAAAATTGTGAAGCAGGCAATACGAAGATCGTGATCAGCATAAATTGATTATTCATTTGTGGGCACGCATCATTAATGAAAGGATAGTTAGTAACGAGCTTCATTGATGATATCATTAATTACACCAATAAAAAACATGAATAAAAATACATCATCAATGAAATTAACAAACTTCATTTATGAAACAATGCTATATCTCTTTGTACATCTACACGCCCTTAAATCCTTCAAATTCCATCCGTTCAGTATACATTCGTATTGACAGCTTGCTTCTGTAGCGACTGAGCTGACTGCTCGTCATCGATAGTGCTGATTGGTACAGCTCCGACAAGCAAGAAAATGATAAGGACTGTCATTCTACGCCTCTTTTCTGACCTACGGATCGCATTTCGACGCATGAAATCCGAGATGTTATCTGATTTCGTCGACACAAATCGACATTTCAGCCACAAATATTTGATGATAATCAAGGTAATTAATGGAATTTCCGCAAGCCCCTTCATTGATTGTGTTATCATCCTCATTAATTATCACGAATAAAATTTTGATTATTTTGCTGAACTTTAGGTTTCAGATCACTCACTATTACGCCTACCCGGATTTATATACGCAAGTCCAACTTGGTGTTGACGTCCAATCCAGGTCCACCATCTCCATTGCCGTTCATTGACAGCAACGTCAACCCTGACATCTCCTCTTTCTCCTCTTTCTCCTCTTTCTCCCCTTCCTCTCTTCCCCTTCTTCCCTTCTTCTCCCTCTCCCCTCTCTCCATTTTCGGAACTCCCCCCTTCCCCATCCGTCCCTTCCCTTTTTTTTTTTTTTCCCTTTTTCCCCCTCCCATTGTTTTTTCTTTTTTTTGTCACCGCTCCTTCCCCCTCTCTTCCTCTCACCAACCCAAAACAGGAAATGGCAACACTAGCACAACCCACACACAAATTTGCACGTAAACCCGCCGCGGGAACCACAGGACGTACATGTACCGTCCTCGTCAACTATTATCGGTGTAAAACGGGGGGGGGGAACGATACCAGTTCGGTAAGCTATTACACATTACACACACAAAAATACAATGAGAACGAGAGGAGGGAAACAAATAGGAAAACGGGATATAGGGATATAGAGAACGCACAAGAAGCTCATAATACACATAGACGTAACATTCTCGGTGAAATTACCCAAACCGCTCGCTCGTGAAATCTTCGCCGCGGAATTCCCAGACTTTATATACGATGGCGACAAAATTGGATTCAGTATGACACCCATTGCGGAAAAAACTGTTACGCACAAGCGAAATGATAAAGGCCGCGAAGAGGAAATCAAAATCACTATCAAACCCACCACGTCTATCAAGATGGAAGGCAAGGGAGAAAATGGTGTCAATGAGAAGGCTGTCCAATTGATGGAAGTCTTGGTATAGTAAATTCAGTATAGAAGCATGCTTAAAACTCATATAAGAAACTGCAGATACGCCAATTTCCATCCAAAAACATGCTTGAAGTGGGAAGAAACAAGTACTTCCGCAATGCACCTGGCGCGCAGACAAGCGGCGGCGTCGAATTGCGATCAGGTAATCGTCTCACTGATCCATATCATATTCCACTGCACACAAACACAACTTTCAAGGCTTCTTTCAGTCGATCGTGAGTACTGCGGTGGGTCCAGTCATGAATATCGACATTGCGAGTTGTGCATTTTGGAAGGGAACAGGACTCGTTAGCGTAATTAGCGAGGTAAAGTGTTTTCATAATACATGCATAACAGATACTAATCATCCTATAGCTTCTCAACATGCGTGATCCTGCTGCATACAAGCCGAGCAATACCAATGCAGTAACCAAATTACGTGGTCTAAAAACCCTGAAAGTGTCGGTCAAGCATGGCCCTCGTGAGATGAAGTATGGCATTACCAGTATGTCCAGGGAAGGCGCCAATAAGCTCTCATTCGATTACCAGGGCAAACAAATCACTGTCGCACAGTACTTTCAACAGGTATATAGCAAAGTCATTACATTCAAGCTGCAACCTAACATCTCAAATAGGTATACAGCAAGAAGCTGTCGTTCCCAAACCTTCCTTGTGTTGTCATTCAGAAGCCTGGCAAATCACCAATACACATCCCTGCTGAGCTCTGCACTATCGTACCTGGGCAGGTGTACAAAAGGAAGCTGGATCCGCAACAGACGAGCGATATGATCAAAGTAAATATGATCTACTTACACAATACGATCAAAATACTGACATCTGGAAGTACGCTGCGAAGAAACCTTTCGAACGTGCTTCAATCATCAAGGGTGGCCTCGAGAGCTTGGGATACCCAGTCAATGATTTCTTGCAACAATTCCAGGTTTCAATGACGCCAGAGATGATGTCTGTCAAATCACGCATCCTCAATCCACCAAAGGTTGTGTATGGTGCATCGAAGATCATGCAGCCTCGTGATGGATCATGGAACATGAAAGATGTTAAAGTTGTAGAAGCCAGTACAGTCAAGTCTTGGGGTGTTCTAGTGACTAGTGGACAGAGAGATCTACCAAGAGTACAAGGTAAGCACATTTCAGCAAGCAACAATACCTACCTTACTCACCATACTATCAAAGACTATATGCGTGCAATGATTCAGGAAGGTACTAACCTGGGTATGAAACTTCCCGATGCGCGGCCACCAATTCAGTTCTATACTGGTGGACCGATCTTGGACGCTCTCAAGACCCTTTATACGGAATGTCAGAAGATATATGGTGTCAAGCCAGATGTGCTTATTGTAGTATATGATGACAACGACCATGGAAATCTGTACAATCAAACTAAGTATGTTGCCGAGTGCAAGATTGGGTACATTATACTGCATTGATCATTTATAACAGACAGCTAATCATACACATATAGTTTTATGACCCAGTTCTTGAATGCTGCCAAGTTGTCCAAAGCCAATTCACCTCAGTACGCTGCCAATATGTGGCTCAAGATCAATGCGAAACTTGGCGGTATCAATGCGGTGGTTTCCCCTGCTGGTATGGAATTTAGCTCTCCTCAAGCAACAGCGTGCTGATTGTATATAGATATGACAATTGCAAGTGGTGCACCAACCATGATTCTGGGAGCCGATGTTTCGCACCCAGCTCCTGGTAAACATTTCTGTCAAAGATGGTAGACAAAGAAGCTGATTTCTGCAGATGACTCCGGTTCTCCCTCAATTTGCGCAGTCACAGGATCTATCGATCGTATGCTTGGAAAATATGCGTGCGTGACCTCATACCAGGTAACGGTATCGGTAGCTTCCCCGAAGATTGTACTCACCTCTATGTTTAGGGTCATCGTGTCGAGATCATCCAAGATCTGAAGGCATCAGTAACCAAACTTTTGACGTTGTTTAGACAGAAGAACAGGGTCTTGCCTGCTCGGCTGATCTTCTTCCGTGATGGTGTTGGGGAGGGCCAGTTCCACACCGTCAACTCGGTCGAAATTCAGGCGATTAAGGATGCGTGCAAAGAATTGTACAAAGCCGCGCCACTGCCCAAGCTTCTGTTTTGGTAAGATATTGTAGCATTAGTTACTACATCCAATTAATTTACGCACAATAGCATCATTGTCAAGCGTCACCATGCAAGATTCTTC
>Ga0160429_1002068_pt1 | contig 10751 bp, 6 predicted proteins | sample SolpanmetagenomR_FD_108199 | JGI IMG/M metagenome (GOLD analysis project Ga0160429, IMG submission 108199) | Solar panel surface microbial communities from Lawrence Berkeley National Laboratory, California, USA - R | ecosystem: Engineered > Built environment > Solar panel > Unclassified ... | reverse complement strand
CGAGCTTCTGGCGAGCCGTGAGATTGACGGCCATCTCAGAGGGGCCTTGTTCTTGCCCGTGTCCAGTAAGCGCCAAGGCAACCGTGGCCCGGGCTACCGCCTGGAGAAGCCGGAGGAATGCGGCGCTCTCTGCACCCTGCGTCGTCAGGGCATGCTGAAACGCAGCAGAATCGAGAACAGTATTGAGAGCGGAGCGCAACGCTGGCTCAGCCAGCTCAGACGTCTCAGAAGTCAGCGCTCCAGCCGTCCTCAACTGCTGCACATCCCTGGAAACCGCTCCCCCTACTGCAGGAGCGCTTTGGACAGGCTGAGCCATCAGGAACTGAATCTCAGCGAGCGGGTCGGTCGAAAGCAGTTCCCACAAGAGTGCGGCCTCGTTTGGTGGGGAAGATAAAGAAGGGGTTCCACGGACACTGGGCGGAAGTGTCTTCAGCAGGTCGTCCGTGGAGACGCCCAGGAAAGAAAACCAGGGAACACCTTTCACTTGGTCCGCCGTCAGCACCAGACCTGCATCCAGAAACCCCTGTTGCACGTTCTTCAGTGTCCTGGCATATCCTTCCTGGCGTACTCCTGTCCCATGTACAAAAAGAACTGATCCTTTAAACGTCATCTTGCTGTTAATCTAACCCCTGTTGCCTGGGACAGCGTCCTGGCCCCTGGCCATCCAGGGCTGCAGTGGATATGGACGATCTACCAATGACCTGGGCCGAGCGCTTCCCAGTTCAGGGCCAGCTTCTGACCGGCGAGCTGGTGATCGGTCTGCTGGTCCTGCGCTACGACTGCCAAAGAATCGAGGGCTTCCCTCACCCGGTCGGGGCCGGCATGACCAACTGGTGCGAGCTGCGAATCGAGGACAGCGCTGCTGAACCCCGACTCCTTCATCGCCACCGTGGTCTACGAGCGTCTGGGTGAGCGGATGCAGATCCTGGTCATGCCGGAATGCGCCAGTGTCCACGACGGATTCTGGGTGTGCGATTGGCCCTACGAGTTGCAAAACCGCTGGAGAATGCAGACGTTCCACTCAAGCTGAGAATGTCGGAAAATTCCGACATTCTCAGCTTTATAAGTTCACCGACATGCCATTTTATGCACTCGCTCAAGCCCGTGTTCTTCAGGGGGCTACCGACATGCCCGATTGAATTCCACAGGAAGATCAGCGCCCTTCCCTTTACTCCTGCGCCTGCATCGGCAGCTGCCAGTCGATGGGCGTCTCGCCGGCCGCTTCGAGGGCCGCATTGGTCTGCGAGAAGGGCCGGGTGCCCATGAACTTCGTCACGCTCAGGGGGCTGGGGTGGGCCGACTCGATGATGGTGTGCTGCTTGCCCGTGATGAGCTTGGCCTTCTTGCGGGCGTAGGCGCCCCACAGGATGAACACCACCCTCTCGGGCTTGGCGTTCACGGCCCGGATCACCGCGTCGGTGAACGCCTCCCAGCCCTTGCCGGCGTGGCTGTTCGGCTCGGCCTGCCGCACGGTCAGCACGGCGTTGAGCAGCAGCACGCCCTGCTCGGCCCAGCTTCTCAGGTCGCCGTGGCGGGGCGGGGTGAACCCGGGGAGGTCGGTCGCCAGTTCCTTGTAGATGTTCTGCAGGCTCGGCGGAATGCGCACGCCGGGGCGCACGCTGAAGCTCAGCCCGTGCGCCTGCCCGGCCCCGTGGTAGGGGTCCTGCCCCAGGATCAGCACCTTCACGTTCTCGAGCGGGGTGAACCTCAGGGCGTTGAACACGTCGGCGGCCGGCGGAAACACGGTCTGCTGCGCCCGCTCCTCCACCAGAAAATCCTTGAGGGTGTGAAAGTAAGGCGCGGCGAACTCGGCTTCCAGGGCCGACTGCCACGACTCGGGCAGGTTGGCGATACGCACCGGGGCGGACGAGGCGGGGGCCGTGTCTTGGTCGCCGAACAGGCTGGGATGGTCGCTCACTGGAGATCTCCTTTTGCGCGGGGCGGGTCGTTCGGGCCGGGCCGGAAGGCCGCGCGCGAGACGCTCGGCCCGCACGACCGCCTTCTTGCGGCTGCCGTGCAGCGTGTACACCCGCCGCGACTCCTGCCGAAAGTCTGCACCCTCGCGGGCGGCGAAAATGCGGGATTTGGCCAGGGCCGCCGCCTTGCCCTCGTCGACCACAGGAGGAGGATAGTCAAGCCGCCCCGCGCCCGTCCAGACCCAGGGGGCATGAATGAAGTCTCCGGGCACGTCGGCGAGTTCCGGCACCCAGCGCCGGATGAACACGCCCTGCGGGTCCTGCTCTCTGGCCTGCCGGGTCGGAGAGTAGATGCGCACCGCGTTGATGCCCACCGTACTGCTCTGCATCTGCATCTGCGACCAGTGGATGCCCGGCTCGTTGTCGAGCCATTGCCGCGCCAGAAAGAGGCCCGGTTGCCGCCAGTGCAGCCACAGGTGCTGCGAGGCGAAGCTGACCAGCATGGCCCGCATCCGGAAGTTCAGCCAGCCGGTCGCCAGCAGCGAGCGCATGCAGGCGTCGACGAGCGGAAAGCCCGTCTGACCCGCCGCCCAGCGCTCGTACCAGTCCTGCCGCCAGTGGCCCTCCCGCAGGCCGTCCATCGCCCGGTTGAGGTTGCGGAACTCCATTTCCGGCTCCGATTCCAGCCGCTGCATGAAGTGGCAGTGCCAGTGCAGCCGGCTCTCGAAGCTGCGCAGTGACCCGGCCCAGTCGGGGTCCGTGTCTGTGCCCTGCACCGCCGCCAGTCGCTGCCGGGTGGCCTGCACTGCCTGTCGCAGCGACAGTGTGCCGAAGGCCAGCGGCGCACTCAGCCGCGAGCAGCTGTGCTCGGCACTCAGTGGGCTGCTCATCTCGCGCCGGTAGCGCACGCCGCGCCCTTGTAGGAAGCTGCCGAGCAGCGCCCCGGCGGCGGCGGAACCGGCAGGTGGCAGGGTCTGACGGTTCGGTGAAACGCCGAGGTCGCTGTGGGTCTGCTGGCCCCCAGGAGACAGTTCGGTGCCCCGCAGCGCCAGTGGGGGCCGCAGGAGCGGCGCGGCCATCCGTTCCTCCCAGGCGTCGGCCCACCCGTCCCGGTTGCGCAGGGCGCGCACCACCCCGGTCTGCGGCAGCTCGTGAAAGGGCACGCCCCTGGCCCGCGCCCAGGCGCGCACCCGCCGGTCACGCGTGAAGCTCACACCGTTGCCCGTCTCCTGATGCGCCCAGAGTGCGCCCACCGTTCGGCCACCCGCTTCGAGGTCGCGGCACAGCGTTTCGAGCGTCGCCACCGCCTCGCCCGCGCGCAGCAGCAGGGGAGTGCCGAGTCGCCTTAACTCTTCGTCCAGCTGCTCCAGACAGGCGTTCAGGTACGCCAGATGGTGGCCGCCGAATTCGGGGTGGCCCGTCTGCTCGGGTTCGTAGAGGTAGACCGGCACCACCGGGCCGCGCTCTGCCGCCGCGCTCAGAGCCGCATGGTCGTGGACCCGCAGGTCTTTCTTGAACCAGACGAGCTGTACCGGCTCGGTGAATGAACGTAACACAGATGATATTTTACGCCCAGAACGTCACTCCGACCGGGGGAAACCCTGCAGTCTTACCGATTCAGGTGCGGGCACGCTTGGCCCGGCGCTGAAGGAGGAGGCGCACGCCGAAGAGGACGAGCAGCACCACCAGGGCCAGCAGGGGGCCGGAGTGGTCCTTTTTTACCGACCACCAGTAGTGCAGGACGCCCAGCGCGGCGATCAGGTAGCTCAACTGGTGCAGCCGTTGCCAGCGTTCGAAGCCCAGCCGCTTCACCGAGTCCTTGCGGCTCGTCAGCACCAGCGGGATCAGCAGGATCAGCGCGGTGAGGCCCACCGTGATGTACGGACGTTTGACCGCGTCGCTCAGCAGGCCGAGCGGGTTGAAGCCCTTGTCGAGGCCGTAGATTACCAGGTGCACGCCCGCGTACAGCGCGCCCGTCAGCCCCAGCGTCTTGCGGATCTTGGCGGGCCACAGCAGCCGTACGTTCACGCGCGCCGCCAGCAGCCGCAGCGGGGTGGTCGCCAGCGACAGCAGCAGCAGGCTGAGCGCCAGCACGCCGGTCTGCTGCTCGCTGCGCTGAATCGGGTTCGCGCCGAGCTGCCCGCTGAAGGCGTCGGCGAACAACACCAGCAGCGGCAGCAGCGCCCCGATCGCCGTGGCCGGGACCACCCAGGCGTTCGGCGGCAGGGGCCGCGCCGGAACGGAGGCCGCGCGGGTCAGAAGTTCCGCCGCAGGTCCATGCCGGTGTACAGCGAGGCCACTTCCTGCCCGTAGCCGTTGAAGGCCAGCGTGTCCCGCCGTCCCAGGTCGCCGATGCGGCGCTCGGTGGCCTGACTCCAGCGTGGGTGATCGACCGCCGGGTTGACGTTGGCGTAGAAGCCGTACTCGTCGGGCGCGGCGGTACTCCAGGTGGTCTTGGGCATCTCAGCCAGCAGGTTGATGTGCGTGATCGCCTTGATGTTCTTGAAGCCGTACTTCCAGGGCACCACCAGTCTGAGCGGCGCGCCGTTCTGGTTGGGCAGCACCTTGCCGTCCAGCCCGACCGCCAGCAGCGTCAGCGGGTTCATCGCCTCGTCGAGCCGCAGCCCTTCCTGGTACGGCCAGTCGAGCACCGGGTCGCGCACGCCGGGCATCTGCTTGGGGTCGGCCAGCGAGATGAACTGCACGTACTTCGCGCCGCTCATCGGTTCGAGGCGCCGCAGCAGGGCGGCCAGCGGGAAGCCCATCCAGGGAATCACCAGACTCCAGCCTTCGACGCAGCGCATGCGGTACAGCCGGTCTTCGAGCGGAAACCACGACTGCAGGGTGTCGATGTCGACCGTCTGCGGCTTGCGTACCAGGCCACCGATCTGCACCGTCCAGGGCCGGGTCTTGAGGGCCCCGGCGTAGCGGGCGGGGTCGGACTTGTCGAGGCCGAACTCGTAGTAGTTGTTGTACCCGGTGATGTCGGCGAGGGCGCTGACCGGCTCCTTGGTGTCATAGGGGCCGGTGTAGACGCGGGCGGGCAGACCCGGCGTCGTGGCCACGGCCTCCGGCCGGCCGCCCGGTCGGCGGCTGATCAGTTCGAGGCCGCCGGCCAGCACCAGGGCGCCTGCCGCCGCCAGTCCGCCCTGCCGCAAAACGTCCCGCCGGGTGGGGTCGGGTCTGGGGGCCGGAGTCGAAGGAGAGAGGTCGGGCCGTCCAGGGGGCGTCATGGACGCACGCTAGCAAAAGGGACGCCCGAGCATTCGGGCCTGGAACGGAATTGACAGTACACAATAGGCTTGATCGGCAGAGCACTCCTCTGTCACGCAGGCACGGTAGAACGTTCATTCAGGGACCGCCTGACATTTTTAGGAATGCCGACATCGGCACGGTGCTGCCCAAAACGTGCTCGCCCGCTTACGGCCGGTCCTCCCGGCTTCGCGAGTTCTGTTCAGGCGCCGCGAACAATACTTAAGCAACGCACGGAAGTGCCGATCTCCCCGGCTTTGCCCGTAAGCTGACAGGACAAACACAACAAAAGGACGCCCCGGACAGACTGCGGGCGTACCCGTGGAGGTTTCACATGCGTAATCCTGTTCTGCTGGCCCGTCCCGTGCTGTCTCTGCTCACCCTCTCGCTGCTCGCGCCCGTGGTCCACGCCCAGGCCGTCCCGAACGGCTACCCGGCCGGTTACAGCGCGACCATCAACGCGGCGAAGAAGGAAGGCAAGCTGATCATCTACTCGAGCACCGACCAGGCGAGCGCCCAGCCGCTGCTCGACGATTTCAAGAAGGAGTATCCGTTCGCCAACGTCGAGTACAACGACATCGGCACCTCGCAGCTGTACAGTCGTTTCCTGGCTGAGGCGGCCGCCGGAACGCCGACCGCCGACGTGCTGTGGAGCAGTGCCATGGACCTGCAGGTCAAGCTGGCCGCCGACGGTTACGCCCTGACCTACGCCTCGCCCGAGAGCAAGAACTTCGGCCCTGAGAGCGTGTACCAGAACCAGGCCTTCGGCACCACGCTCGAGCCGGCCGCGCTGATCTACAACAAGCGGCTCGTCAAGGCGAGCGAGCTGCCAGCCACCCACGCGGCCTTCGCCGCGCTGCTGTCGGGCGGCAAGCTGACCGGCAAGCTGGCCACCTGGGACCCCGAGAAGTCGGGCGTGGGCTTCACCCTGATGGAGTACGACAACGCCAGCAACAAGGACTTCGGCGCCGTCTCGTCCGGGCTCGGCAAGGCGCAGGCGGGCCTGTACAGCAGCACCGGCGCGATGCTCGAGAAGGTCACGAGCGGTGAGGCGCTGTACGGCTACAACATCATCGGCAGCTACGCGCTGCTGCGTCAGAAGACCGTGCCGGACCTCGGCATGAAGTTCTGGAAGGACGGCACCATCGCCTTCCAGCGCGTCGCCATCATCAACAAGGCGACCAAGGCGCCCAACACCGCCAAGCTGTTCCTCGACTACCTGCTGTCGCGCCGCGGTCAGCTCGTGATGGCCAACCAGTCGCTGATCTACTCGCTTCGCAGTGACGTGGCGGGCAAGGCCACGCGCGCCGTGCTCACCCAGCAGGTCGGCGGCACCGGCAACCTGCGCGTGATCGGCGTCGACAAGCGCCTGCTCGATAACCTCGTGCCGGCCACCCGCACCGCGTTCCTGAACCTCTGGCGCAAGAACGTCAAGGGCCAGTAACTCCATGACGACCCCGCCCATCAGTCAGAAGCTCCCGGCCCAGGCGGTGAGGCCCGCGCGCGGCCCGCTGCCCTGGGGCTGGTGGCTGCTGCTGGCGGCGGTGGCGGTGGCGGTGCTCTCGCCGCTGCTGCTGCTGCTCTGGCAGAGCTTTCTGAGTAACCCCTTCTTCGCGCCCGCCAAGCAGGTCGGGGTGTCGGCGTACTCGCAGGTGCTGACCGACCCGGCCTTCTGGCGGGCCTTCGGCAACAGCGCGGTGCTGGCCGGGGCCATGATCTTCATCGCGGTGCCGCTGGGCGCGATTCTCGCCTTCCTGGTCACCAAGACCGACCTGCCGTTCGCCAAGGTCTTCGAGGTGCTGCTGCTCACCCCGATCTTCGTCTCGCCGATCGTGCTGGGCGTCGGCTTCATCGTCTCGCTGGGGCCGAGCGGCTTCGTGAGCGGGCTGTTCACGCAGCTGTTTCACCTCGCCTCGACTCCCTGGTCGGTGTACACCCTGCCCGCCATCGCCCTGATCGCGGGCCTGACGCACGTGCCTTACGTGTTCCTGTACGTCTCGACCACCATGAAGAATCTCGACGCCTCGCTCGAAGAGGCAGCCCGGCTCTCCGGCGCGGGCGTCTGGAAGGTCATGACGAGCGTGACGCTGCCGCTGGTGCGTCCGGCCCTGGTGTACAGCGCCATGCTGATGCTGCTGCTCGGCTTCGAGATCTTCGGCCTGCCGCTGGTGCTCGGGGACGCCAAGGGCGTTGACGTGATCACCACCTACCTGTACCGCCTGACCGCCGTGACCGGCGTGCCCGCCTACGGCCCGATGGCCGTGGTCGCCATGATCCTGATCCTGCTGGCGCTGCTGATCGTGTTCATGCAGCGGGCCCTGACGCGCAACAAGGGCAGCTACGCCTCGCTAGGGGCCAAGGGCTACCGCGCCCAGCGCCTCAAGCTGGGCAGCTGGCGCTGGCCGCTGGCGATCATCACCATCCTGTACCTGCTGTACGCGGTGATCATTCCGATGGCGGGCGTGCTGCTGCGCAGCCTGGTGCGGTCGTGGGGGCCGGGCGTCGATCTGCTGGGCGCCCTGACCACCGCCAACTACGCGGCCATCCTCAGCTCGCCCGACCTCAGCCGCAGCGTCGTCAACACCCTGGTGGTGGCGCTCGTCGGCGGCGGCGTGGCGGTGGCGGTGTACCTGCTGGTGGCGCTGGGCATCCAGCGTGCCCCCAAAGGCGCCAGCCGTACCCTCGACTACCTCGCCGGCCTGCCGCGCGCCGTGCCGGGGCTCATCATGGGCCTGGCGCTGTTCTGGCTGTTCATCTTCGTGCCCGCCCTCAAGCCGGTGCGCCCGACCCTCATCAGCATTGCGCTGGCATACATGGTGGTGTGGTTGCCTTACGGCGTGCGCCTGCTGACCGCCGCCCTGGGTCAGGTCAGCAAAGACCTCGAGGAGGCGGCCCGCATCGGCGGCGCGACGGCCACCGGGGCTTTCCTCAAGGCCACCCTGCCGGTGCTCAAGCCGGGATTGATCGCCGCGTGGCTGCTGATCTTCATGCAGTTCGTGCGTGAATACAGCAGCGCCGTGTACCTGCTCAGCCCCGGCACCGAGGTGCTTGGCGCGCAGATCGTGCAGTTGTGGGGCACGGGCGCCGTCGACAGCATTGCGGCCCTGTCGAGCCTGCAGATCGTGATCATCGTGGCCGTGTACAGCCTCGCCACCCGCTTCGGGGTTCGTCCCGAATGAAGACCTGTCAGGGAGACGTGAAATGAGCAGCACCCTTCAAATCGAGAATCTGGGCAAAGTCCTGGGCGGCAACACCATCCTGGACGGCCTGAACCTGCAGGTCGAGGCCGGAGAGATCGTGGCCCTGCTGGGGCCGTCGGGGTCCGGCAAGACCACCCTGCTGCGCTGCATCAGCGGCCTGGAGACGCCCGACGCCGGCCGCATCAGCATCGACGGCCGCCCGGTGTACGACGCCGCCGCCCGCGTGAACGTGCCGCCCGAGGCCAGAAAACTCGGGCTGGTGTTCCAGAGCTACGCGCTGTGGCCGCACAAGACCGTGTCGCAGAACGTGGCCTTCGGGCTCGAGCAGCGCAAGGAAGGCAAGGGAGAGATCGGGCGCAAGGTGGCCGAAGTGCTCGAACAGATCGGGCTGGGCGCGCTCGGCGGGCGCTACCCCGGTCAGCTCTCGGGCGGACAGCAGCAGCGGGTGTCGCTGGCCCGCGCGTTCGTCACCGAGCCGGTGCTGCTGCTGCTCGACGAGCCGCTCAGCAACCTCGACGCCAAGCTGCGCGAACACGCCCGGGCGTGGCTGCGTGAGGCGCTCAAGGCCAGCGGCAAGACCGCCATCTTCGTCACGCACGACCAGTCGGAGGCGATGGCCATTTCCGACCGGGTGGCGATTCTGCGCGGCGGCAAGCTGGCCCAGTACGCGCCGCCCGAGCAGGTGTACGACCAGCCCAACTCGCTGTTCGTGGCCGACTTCATCGGCAACCCGAACATCATGGACGCCCAGGCGGTCAGCACCGAGGGGCAGGGCGTGCGGGTGCAGGTGAACGGGGCCACCCTGGAGGGCGTGGGCGTCCACGATCCGGAACTCGGCGGCAAGGTGCGCGCCGTGATTCGGCAGGAGCACCTCGAACTCGGCTCTCCGGGCGCGGCCAATACCTTCCCGGCGCGGCACGTCAACTCGGTCTTCCTGGGCGCGGTCTGGGAGCACTGGGTCGAGGTCGGAGCCGACCGCCTGCGCTTTCACAGTCCGCACAAGCTGAGCGGCGAGATGCTGACCATGCACGTGCCCAGAGAGAAGCTGCTGGTGTTTCACTGAGCGGAGCGTGTAGCTTGTGGGGTGTAGAGACAGTTCACGGCCTGTGACTCCCTGGCCACCGGCTCAGGAACCGTCGCGCGCGGCGCTCGGCCGGACCCACATCCCTCCTCCGGAGACTTTCTGACCATGACCTCCCGCCCCAGCCGTCTCTCGGTGCCCCGCTTTCGCCTGGGCATCGGCGGGCGGCTGGTGGCGTTGCATCTGGTGGTCCTGATGTCGGTCACCCTGCTGCTGGGAAGCATCGAGGTGGCCTTTTTGCAGCGCAGCGTGCGCGAGGACCTGGGCACGCGGGCGCTGGGCATCAGCCGTCTGGTGGCCTCGGTGCCGCAGGTGGTCGAAGCCGCCACCCTCGGCCGCCAGGACGCGGCCATGAACGCCTACATCAACCGGCTGCGCGCCCAGGTGGGGGCCGACTACATCGTGGTGGGCGACGTGCACGGCATTCGGCTGGCGCACCCGAGGGCCGACCGGCTGGGCAAGCCGATGGAGGGCGGCGATAACGGCCTGCCGCTCTCGGGCCGCGAGATCGTGAACGTCGCCACCGGGTCGCTGGGGCCGGCGGTGCGCGGCAAGGTGCCGATCTTCGCGGGCGGCCAAACGGGGGGCCAGGTGGTGGGCGTGGTGAGCACCGGCTACCTGATGCCGAACATTGACCTGTTGGCGAGGGGTGTGGCCCGCGCCATCCTGCCGTGGTTTCTGCTCACGCTCGCGCTCGGAACGCTCGGCGCGCTGTTCATCGCCCGGCTGCTCAAACGGCAGATCCTGAACCTTGAACCCGAGCAGATCGCCTCGCTGGTCGGAGAGCACCGGGGCGTACTGGCCGCCCTCAGAGACGGCGTGATCGCGGTCGACGCGGCGGGCCAGGTGACGCTCGCCAACAGTCAGGCCGCCGACCTGCTGAGCGGACCGGACGACCTGCTGCCCGCGCCGCTGGCGCGCCTCTGGCCGGAACTGGCGGCGGTGGCCGTGCCGTCCTCGCTGCGCAACCTCGGATTGCAACTGCGTGGCCTGCCGGTGATCGTGAACATCGAACTGCTGCCGGGGGGCGGCTTCGTGGCGACCTTCCGCGACCGCGCCGAGGTGATGCGGCTGGCCGAGGAACTCACCCAGGTGCGCGGCTTCGTCGACGTGCTGCGGGCGCAGACCCACGAGCACCTCAACCGGATGCACACCATCAGCGGCCTGCTGCAACTCGGCCGCCCCGACGAGGCAATTAAGGTGGTGCGCGAGGAGGTGCGGCGCGACACCGACTTCCGCGAGCTGCTGCGCGGCATTCAGGTGCCGAGGCTGGCCGCGCTGCTGACCGGCAAGCGCGACCGG
>Ga0160429_1002067_pt1 | contig 10752 bp, 12 predicted proteins | sample SolpanmetagenomR_FD_108199 | JGI IMG/M metagenome (GOLD analysis project Ga0160429, IMG submission 108199) | Solar panel surface microbial communities from Lawrence Berkeley National Laboratory, California, USA - R | ecosystem: Engineered > Built environment > Solar panel > Unclassified ... | reverse complement strand
GCGCGCCCGCATCGCCGACTGGGCCGCGGCCGGCGTCAACCTCCTGCGCGTCGCCGTCGAGCCGGCGGTGGCCTACACCGGCGCCGCCAACGGCTACCCGGCCCACTGGGACATGCTCGACCTGATCGTCGCCGAGGCGAACCGCCTCGGCCTCGTCGTCCAATGGCAGGTGGCCAACGACCGGGCGCCCGCCGAGCTGAACGCCGCCTTCCTCGGCCAGCTCCGCGACCGGTACTGGCGGTCCCGCAACGTCTGGATCAACACCGGCAACGAGCCCGGCTGCTCGGCCGGGGGCCCGTCCTGCACGGACGCGGCGACCTGGACCGCCCGGCAGACCCAGTACCTCCAGGCGGTCCGCGGCGACGTCACCGGCCAGCCCGCCGGAACCCGGTTCACCGGCCCGGTGGTGCTGAATGCGCCGAACTACGGCGAGGCGGTCGACACCGTGGCGGCGACCCTGGCCAACGCCACGGCCTTCGCGACGGACCCCAACCTGATCCTGGGCGTCCACACCTACCGGATCGGCGAGGCCACGTTCGGCGCGCGCCTGCCCGGGCTGCAGCGGGCCTGGATCGACGCGATCGGCACGCACGCCCTGTTCCTCGACGAGGTCGGGCTGACCAACGACGGGAGCGTGCGCGACCCCGCCCTCGATCCCCGGGCCGACCCGGCGCGCTACCCGGCCGCGCCGGCGGCGACCCTGGCCACCGCGTACGGCTGGACGGCCGACCTCCTGGCCTGGGCGCGGCGCCTGTCCCGGGAGACGGCGTTCTCGGGCGTGACGGTCTTCTCCGGCTCCGCCTACATCCCGGGCCTGGGCGTCCACGATCCGAACAGCCTCCGGCGCCGGGACGGCAGCTGGACGCCGTTCGGGCAGACCGTGCGGGACGGCTGGCTGTCGGCCTCGGCCGACGCGACGCGCTTTGCCGGCGGGCCCTTCGTCAACCTGCTCTACAACGCCGACCTGGCGCTCGACACGCGGGGCTTCCCGGGCGGCCCGGCGGCGGCCGGCACCGGTACCTACGACGGCTGGATCTCCCTGGACGGCGCCACGCGGATCGGCCGGGCCGCGGACGGCACGGTCACGCTGGCGGGGGCTACCTGCGGCAGACGATCCGCGGGCGCGGCGCCGCGGTCACCGGCGCGGCCCTGGTGACCTCGTTCGGCGACCTGAGCGGATCCGTGGAGGTGAGGATCGACTGGCCCGGCCGCGGCGGGCCGGCGCGGGTGCTGGTCAACGGTGCGCACGGCCGTGGCCGCGGCGGGGTGGTGAGCGTGCCGGCCTCGGTCGCCGGCGACATCAGCGTCACCCTCCATCCCCTGGGCGGCCCGGTCACCTTCCACGACGTCCGGCTGGAGGGCAGCTCTGAATTACGCCATCAGAGCAGCGCCGCCTTCAGGTAGACCTGCATCCGAGCGCCCCGAGCCAAGCGCTGCCCCCGCCGTCGGCGACACGATCTCTGCTTTCCATGCAGTGGGAGCGGTAAAACCACGTCGGCGTTGCGGAATCCCGGACCTGTCCACAGCGCTCCACCGCGATCGTCGAGCCGCGCGATCCGGCCATTGAACCGCGGCCGTTCCCGCGCTTTGTTCTGCATCTGTTCCAGCAGGGATGCGAACCGCGATGCATGCTCACCCCTACGAACCACCTGCGGATATCGGCCTGACCGAGGCCGAGGCCATCGCGTTGCATTATTATCGCGCCGCGCACCGCGACGGCTGGACCGCCCTGGTGCGTGCGATCGCGGACGCGCTCAGCGACCTCGATGCCGCGCAGGCGCACGCCGAACGGCAGGGGCGCCTGATCTCCCGGGGCTACGCGCGCGGCCGTTCAAACGGCTGAGCGATGGCGCAGAAACTCGGCGATATCGCCGGCGACCGGCTGGCGATCGATTGCGCCCCCTGCCGCCGCCACGGCAGCTACCGCCTGGACGGGCTGATGCAGCGCTTCGGCCCGGAGATCCCGATCCTCGACGTCCTGCGGACGCTCACCGCTTCCTGCCGCCGCCAACGGGACCCCGGCGCGAAGGCCGCGCGCAAGTACGAGAGCCAGTGCCTCGCGACGCTGCGACTGCCCAGGGCAGCCAGCCTGGAGGCGCCGGTGCCGCCCGGCACGCCGTTCGCGATCGAGGTCTGGGACGAGCGCGGACGGGTCGAGATGCGACTCGGGGTGATCTACCCCCTCGACGGCGCGCTCGCTGCCTTCGAGGCGGTGAAGGCGGCCTATCCACGGAGCGAGGTCACGCTGCGTCAGGCGGCGCGGGTGGTGCGTCGGCGCGAGCGGCTCGCCACGCCGCGCCACGCGGATGCCGATCCGGGCGGTGAGCCGCTGCGTGACGTCGATGAACCGAGCGCACGGTCAACTCAGCCGGGGTAGGCGGAGACCTCGATCGGGCCGAGCCGCCCCGGGAACGATGTGCGACAGGCGCATGAAGCGGCCCGGAGAGGGTCGTCGCCCCATCAAACGACAATGCCGGGCATCCGCTTCAGACCAGGACGATCCGGCGGGCTCCCACCGAAGTCGCGATCTTCCTCACCGATCCGCGACCTCGGCCCCTGACCCAGAACTGCGCGACCGGAGGCGGTTTGCAGAGGGAACCCCGGGAGCGGCACCGCGGGCGGGGAACGACTCACGCCGCCCCGGGTCTTGGTCCCGCAGCGCCTTGAGCGCCCCATCCGGGCCTCAGGCGTCCTGCTGCTTCCTGAGGCTGCTCTGATCGCCGGACTCGTCGGTCTGCGGATTGGCGAGCCCGGTGGTATTGCCGGTCGCGTCCAGGACATCCTCGGCGGCGACCTGCCGATTGCCCGCGTGATCCTGATACTGCTCGGTCTGAACGTTCTTGCTGTCGAGCCCGCGCTCGTCGCTGTGGCGTGACTTGTCGCGATTGCTCAGAACCATGTTCTCCGGCAGCACGCCCTCCGGCAGCTCCGACATGGCCCCGGACCCGTCGCCTTTGCCCTGGGCGCCCGGGCCGACCTTGTGCCGACTTGCATTCGCCATCTTCGTCCTCCGATGCGGATCAGCTTCTCTTCCGGGCGCAGCGGCCTGCGGCTGCCGCGCCGTCCGCCGTCAGCGATCCTGCTGATGGCCCTGATTGGTGGTGTTCACCTTCGCGTTCCCGGTCTGCCCGACCTTGTCGGGGTCCTTCGCCGGGGAGCCGGCATGCCCCTGGGAGAGTGGCGCCTCGGTGGCGCTGCCCGGCCCCTTGTCGGAACGGTTCGCGGGAGGAACGGGCGGTGGCTTCGTGGTCATGTGTACCCCGTCGTTGCCGAATGTGTTGCAAACCCGGGGTGGCCCGCATCGTTCCGGGCGAGGCCCATCCGGCCAAGCTCAACCGTTGCTCGCAGGCTATCCGCAACAGCAAAGGGAAAGATCGACCTGTGTTTCCGCGAGGACAGGATGGATCCCGGCACTTCCATTACAATTTATCACGCAAAGACGCAGCCTCTTCATGGACCGGGTTGACGGTGGCGAGGCAATGTCGCGGCGGTCGGGCTGTCTGAACAGGGCTCATATCCGCGTTCGACGTGGGACGGCCTGTGGTGCAAACCGACGCGACGCGGGTCATGCTTCCCGCGAAATGTCGCCACCGGCGCGAGCTCAGAAGGAGCGCCACCATGACGGGCGTCCCGAATATGCTCCCCGACCGGCACGTCCGCTCACCCCGCCGGATCGGCAGGTCGACATGGATCCGCACCCGAGTCAGGGTGACGCCCGCTCCGGGAGCTTCGGCTGCCTGACCGGCGCCAAGCCGGTCATCTGATCCCCACACCGTTCGGGCCGGCTCGGCGCATGGCCCGTGCGGTCCTGAGGCGCCACGCGGGCAACCTCGTGCGGAAGTCCGCCATGCGGATCCGGCGAGCCCGTGATGGGGTAGGGGCCGACAGCATCGTCGGTCCGGCGGCGCTGCTGCAGGACGCATCGCTGCAGGATCGGCGTCCGCCCGCGGTTCGGCGAACGCGCATCGCCCGGAATCGGCGGAAGGCTCCCGTCCGGTGATGCCGGCCGGCCTCGGCCTGCCGCTCGCGCCCGCCCCGGTGTTCGGTGCGGGCGTCAGTGCTGTTCCTGTCCTGCGCGCTGCCGAGCGTGGTCGCGCTCACGGCCGTCCTCGTGAGGCACGGATTGCCGGCACGGCGGTGATCCGGACGACGGCGACCGGATGAGATGGCCCGGCAATTCCTGCCGCCCGGTCGATCCTGCCGGTGGCATACGCGGTCCAGTCCTTGAAATCATTGCGGAAAACCTGGAACGCGCCGTGCCTGTTCTCGCCACAAGTGGTCGCGAGGACTTGTCATGTCGGTGAACGCGGTATCGGGCACATCCCTTCAGCGGGACCTCGCCAGTGCCCTGCGCTTGGCGCGCACCGGCGGAACGCAGGCGCTCGACGCCAGCGCCTACACCGCGGCGAGCCAGGGCGCGAGCGCGGCGCAGGGCGGCAGCGCGTCCCAGACGAGTACCGTCGCGTCCGCTCCGGCCATGTCGAACGATCTCATGGCCTCGCTCCTGCAACTCCAATCTGATTTCAGTCAGCTCGGCCTGCAGAATGGCGTCACGACCCCGGCGGACGCGTCGAGCACGGCCGACACGATGAAGATCGGTGCGGGGTCCGATGAGAGCCAGGGTACGGACGGCGCAGCCCCGGCCCATCATCGCAGGCGCCACGCCCATCTGCGGGCGTCCGACGCCGCGGAGGCGGCGCAGGCCGGCCAATCCAGCGGCACCACGGACGCCGCAGCCACGTCCGGCACCGGCTCGGCCACCGCGACAGACACCGGCGACGGCCTGCAATCGTTCCTGCAACAGGTCACCAAGGCGATTGCCGCCTACGCGACCGGCGGCCCGGTCGGCATCGCGGCCGCCGCGCTGACGACCTCGTCGAAGGCCTGACCGGCGCGGATACGGGGCAGGGCTGGAGCGGGGAGCGCCGCTCAGGCATGATCGCGGCGACCGGAGGCCACCATGTCCCTCACCGTGCCCGTCATCCTCGGCAGCGTTCGAACCGACCGGATCGGCATCCGGGCGGCGCAGTTCCTGACGGCCCGGCTGCAGGCGCGCGGCCATGCGGCCCCCCTAGTGGACCCGGCCGAGCTGAATCTTCCGTTGCTCGACCGGATGTACAAGGAATATCCCGCCGGAACCGCGCCGGAACCCCTGCAACGGCTGTCGGACCTCTATCGCCGGTCCGACGCGTTCCTCGTGATCTCGGCCGAGTACAATCACGGCGTTCCGCCCGCACTGTCCAACACGCTCGATCACTTCCTGGAAGAGTATTACTGGCGGCCGTCTGCAATCTGCTGCTACTCGGCCGGTCAGTTCGGAGGCGTCCGTGCAGCCATGCCGCTTCGCGCGATGCTCGCCGAGATGGGCATGCCCAGCATCCCTTCGCTCCTGCCGATCCCGCGTCTCCAGAAGGCCATCGATGCCGAGGGAGCGCCAGCGGAGCCGTGGCTGGAGGCGGCCGCGGGACGCTTCCTCGATGAGTTGGAATGGTACGCCGAGGCATTGCGCGAACGACGGCAGCGCGGGACGCCGTACTGACCGCACCGGCCCCAGCCCGATCCCCCTTCGAGGGGCCGCGCCTTGAAGGCACGGCTCGCCGATCGTCCGATCCTTCGGTGGGCTCAGCACTCCTTCCGGTCGCGCCCGCCTCGGCATCCGGCCGTCCCGGCAGGCTCGGAGCAGAAGCGTGTTTTGACGGCGTCGAAAGCCACGATTCGATTTCGAAGATCGTGCTTTCAAGTCTGTTAAATGCTTGATCTCCGGTAAAAATCCGTAGAATACATGAGCATGACTTGACTAATGCGCCGTGGACAGTCCGCTGCCGCAGCGCGGCGAGACTGTATTAAGCTGTTGCAAAAAGGTGGCTGCACAATCCGCCGAAATGTGAGAGCTTGGCCGTGTTCCCGAACCCGGACCGATTCCGATGAAGATCGATGAGAGGGCGCTCCTTCAGGAGCGCGTGCGGACGCTTGTCCTGCGCCATGCCCTGGAAGCCGTGCTGGACCGACTCGCGACGGTCGCGCGCGACAGCGGGAGGGATGCGGAGGGTGAGTTCCTGACCTTGGAGCATTCCCTGGTCACGGCCGCTCGCAGCCTCGCGGATCGCGCCGCCACCCAGAAGCTCGCGGTTCTCGTCGCCGTCGAGGATGCGAGTGCCACGATACGCGCGGCCTTCAACAACGCGCATGACCGCTTGGACGTGGCGCCGGCAGCGCACCTTACCCTCGTCGAAGCACCGACCGCCGTCGCCGCATAGCGGGCGCGCCCGCGATCCCGGTGTCGGCGGCCTCTGCCTGGAGGTTCGAGCCGCCGCGTTCGGACGCAGGGCCTCTGCCGGACGGTCGGGGCCGGGAGCGGTGCCGAAGTCGGGGGGTCGGCTTCCTCTGTGACCGCGCGCCACCGGTCCGGCGATGGAGCGGATTGCGAGGGTGGTTCGCGCACGGCCAGCGGCGTACGCGACTGCGGTCGACCCAGCTTGCTAGAGATCCGCGCCGTGACGAGCGGAGCGTATGCGTCACCGGACCCGAGTCTCGGAACGGCGCCTCTGGTGAGAGCCACGCGCCCGGTCCGGTCCGTGCTGGTGATGTCACGGAGCACCACCATGCCCCGAACCGGCATCCCGGCGACAGGGCCGAGGGTCGACCGGACGCGGCCGGCGTGGTGGCCGAGCCCGTCTTGCGCCTCGCGCTCGGATCTCGCGTCGGGCCGCCCACGAGGGGTGGCTCACGCTGATCAGGATCCTATCCGGGCCCCATGAGCGAGCCGGCATCCCAGATCGATTCGCCGCTCAGAACGCGCCCCCGCAGAGCGGCGCGACGCGTGCGGCCAGCGCCGAGGGCAGCGCGATCCGCGGATCGCATACGATGAGGGACCAGCCCCCGCGGTGCATATTCGAGCGCTTGAACGCCGCGACGGCCTCGAACAGCAGGGATCGCGGGATCGGCCCATACTGGATGTGAGGGCGGCGAGGCAGGCTCGAACCAAAGGCCGGCCCCTTCGCCGACGGGACCGGCTCAGCCCGGAAACCCGGTCCGTCCATCGGCACCGGGTCTCAGGCCCGTCGCTTTGCGTCCTCTGCAAACCCGGATCCCGGTCGGATCTGCTCTTCCTCGATCCGTCCGGCGCCTGCACGTGGTGCCGGGTACCAATGGGAGGGCGATCGTGCCTCGCGAACTACTGCTTGGCGCGGTTGATGATCGTCCAGAGGACCCGGGCGACGGGTTCGGTGACGGTGCGGCGGTACTTGCGGTGAACCAGCTGGCCGTTGTGAAAGACGTCCTGCTCCACGTACAGCCTCTCGCCGTCCCAGCGGACGATGTTGTCAGACTCGATGGTCTCCTCGACGCCAAGATCCTCGCGAAGGATCGAGTTGCCTGTTTGGCTGAGCATACGCGCGTCCTCGTTCACGCATTCGTTTCCGCCGAGGAGGCGCCGATGCCGCCCCTCCGCGCGAGGCAGCATAGGAGCGCATCGGCGCACATGCCAGCGACGTTCCGCACGCTGTGGTCAGACCGTAACGGGAGGCGGGCCGATTACGCCGCTGAAGCGCGACCGCATCGGGCTTAACGTTACCGATGTGCGCTTCGGCACCGCCGAGCTGTCGGTGGCGTGCGATGTGTCCGGTGCAGGGCCGGGTTGCTCGCAGGGCGCTTCCTGCTTCGGCCCCGCTGCGGCGGAGGCGTCCATGATTGTTCGGCCGTTCCGGTTCATCGCCCCGGCGCTCGCGGCTCTCGGCTTGGTGGCCTTGCGACTCGCAAGCCCTCTCATCGGACCGGCGACGCCGCCGCCCGGCACTGCGGAAGACGGCCGCGTCGTCTTCCGACATTATCTCTGACGATCAGCCGCGCCGGTTCAGGACGGCACCGGGCATCGGACAGGCCGGCTGCGCCGCCGGTCCGAGGATGATGTCGCCCTGCCGCGGGTTGTTCACCGTGAACGGTGCGGTCTCCTGCGTCCCGAAGAAGCCGCGTCCGAGCTGCGGGACGAACAGGTCGCTGCCGAAGCGCACGAAGCACCGGTCGAGCACCGCCTCGTAGTCGAAGGTTCTCTGCAGCACCGGAGCGCCGCCCGCGCCCGGGATGCCGCAATAGGCGGACACGTCGATCTGGCCCGGCCGCGACAGGCGCATCGACAGGGACTGGCCCGGCAGCAGCGTCGCGGGCCGTCCACCGTCCTGACGGGCGACCACCACGAGGCCGGACCGGTTATAGACCCGGCGCAGGCAATCCGCCGAGGCGTCGGAAACGGCCGTAACCGCCCCGACCATGCCCAGCACGAGGCCGGCCCATGCGCGCCCGATACGCTTCGTCACTGTAAAACCTCCGACACCCGGCCGATTGACCTGTACAGGCCGCCGTTGACTTGAACAGCGGTCCGCGAAGGCGCGCAAGTCGAACACGGCCACAGCGTTCGAAATGCGGGCCGGTTCCGAGAGGTCGGAGCCGAACCGGCGCTCAGCGCCGCTCGTAGAGCAGCCGGGCACGGATGGTGCCGGGGATCGCCCGGATTTCCGTGAGCAGCGCCTCGGCATCCGCGTCGGTGGCGTCGGTCTCCAACACCACGTACCCGACCTCGCCGTCGGTCTGATAGAACTGCGCCGCGATGTTGACCTGGCCCCGGGAGAACACGTCGTTCAGGCGGCCCAGCATGCCCGGCAGGTTGCGCTGGACGTGGATGAAGCGCGTGCCCGTCGGGCGGGCCGGAAGCTGCACCTGCGGAAAGTTCACCGCCCCGGCCGTCGAGCCGATGTCGGAATAGTCGACGAGCTTGCGCGCCACCTCGGCGCCGATGCGCTCCTGCGCCTCCTCGGTGGAGCCGCCGATATGCGGCGTGAGGATCACGTTCTCGATGCCCTGAAGCGGGCTCACGAAGGCCTCGGCATTGGAGCCGGGCTCGACCGGGAAGACGTCGACGGCCGCGCCCTTGAGATGGCCGTCGCGCAGGGCTGCCGCCAGGGCATCGAGGTCGACGACGGTGCCACGGGCATTGTTGATCAGGAAGGCGCCCGGCTTCATCGCCCGGATCTCGGCCTGGCCGATCATGTTGGCGGTGGACTCCGTTTCCGGCACGTGGAGGGAGACCACGTCGCTCTGGGCGAGCAGCGCGTGCAGGGAGGCGGTCGGTTCGGTGTTGCCGTGGCGCAGCTTGTCGGTGTGGTCGTAGAACAGCACGCGCATGCCCATGGCCTCGGCCAGCGTCGAGAGCTGCGTGCCGATGTTGCCGTAGCCGACGATGCCCAGCGTCTTGCCCCTGACCTCCAGGGAGCCGACCGCGGACTTGTCCCATTGTCCGGCATGGGCCCCCACGGAGCGCGGCACGATCCGGCGCAGCAGCATCACGATCTCGCCGATCGTCAGCTCCGCCACCGAGCGGGTGTTCGAGAAGGGTGCGTTGAACACCGGGATGCCCCGGTCGCGGGCGGCCGCCAGATCGACCTGGTTGGTCCCCACGGAGAAGCAACCCACCGCCAGGAGCCGATCCGCCGCCTCGAACGCCGCCGCGTCGAGCTGCGTCCGGGACCGGATGCCGACCATGTGCACGCCCTGCAGAGCCTCCTGGAGAGCCTCCCGGTCCAGCGCCTTCGGCAACCGAGTGAGATTCGTGTAGCCCGCCGCCCGCATCAGCGTGACGGCGCTGTCGTTGATGCCTTCGAGCAGCAGGACGCGAATCTTGTCCTTGGACAGGGAGAGCTTGTCGGGCGTCATCGGCGTCGATCGTCTGGCAGCGGGTCTTCGCGGCGGGCCGTCTCCGACCCTGGGGCGGGACCGGAGGGATACGAGCCTGCCCTGTGCGATGCAACATGGCGCAGCGCCGGGCAGATCTCACCGGGAACGATGCGTCGGCAGCGGCACCAGCCTCACAGACTTTGGCCAATCCTGCCGAATATTCGGGCGATTGATAGACTCCAAATAGCACCGTTAAGCGGAACTGCGGCGGGCTTCGCGACTTGAGTGGCCCTAGATTCCAACTCTCGGTCTCCGGGATGTCCCGGGACCGATACCACACACGGTCTCCACACGATGCTCGTCCGTACCGGCTTCACGATCGCCTTCGACACGTTCGGGCCGACGCCCATGAACCTGCTCCTGAACGTCCGTCCGGAGCGCCAGGGCGATCTGGTCACCGCGGAGGTCGTCACCTTCGATCCGCCGGTACCGGCCCATCAGCATATCGACGCGTTCGGCAACGTCGGCACCCGGATCGTCGCGCCGGGCGGCCGCATCACGATGGCGGCCGATTTCACGATCGCCGATCACGGGACACCGGACGATCAGGCGCCGGAGGCGCGGCAGATCCCCGTCCAGGACGTGCCGGACGACGTCCTCGTCTTCCTCCTGGGCTCGCGCTACTGCGACACCGACAAGCTCTCGCAGACGGCGTGGTCGCTGTTCGGCGGCGCTCCGGAAGGCTGGGCGCGCGTCCAGGCGATCGTCGACTTCGCCCATACCCGGCTGCGCTTCGACTATCAGCAGGCCGACGCCACGCGCACCGCTTTCGACGGCTACACGCAGCGCGTGGGGGTGTGCCGGGACTTCGCCCATCTGGCGATCACCCTGTGCCGGTGCATGAACATCCCGGCGCGCTACGCCACCGGCTACCTCGGCGACATCGGCGTCCCGAAGGATCCGGCGCCGATGGACTTCTCCGCGTGGTTCGAGGTCTATCTTCACGGGCCGGAGGGGCCGCGCTGGTACACGTTCGACGCCCGGCACAACCGCCCGCGCATCGGCCGCATCGTCATGGCCCGCGGT
>Ga0160429_1002066_pt1 | contig 10752 bp, 11 predicted proteins | sample SolpanmetagenomR_FD_108199 | JGI IMG/M metagenome (GOLD analysis project Ga0160429, IMG submission 108199) | Solar panel surface microbial communities from Lawrence Berkeley National Laboratory, California, USA - R | ecosystem: Engineered > Built environment > Solar panel > Unclassified ... | reverse complement strand
TGCTTTTTATTCTTTTCATCACGTAGCAGACCGCTCCAACCAGGCCGTTGAGGATGGCGAGTGGCAAGGTAGCCGGTTTGCGGCCCGCCACCAAACCCCGGTTGGGTGCCCTACCCCCTGCCCACCTGGCAAGGAATGCCCGCCTACCGCGCGGCGCGCAGTTGCGGCCCGGGCCACTGCCACGCCCCAACCGGGCCCGTGGCCACCGGGGCGGCCGGCAGCCCACCGCGCACCGCAATGAGGCCCTCGGGCCGCTGCATGGCTTCTACCCGCCGGTACTCGGCCGCAACGGCCAGCAGGTAGCTGAAGAGCCCGTAGCCACCGGCCCGAAACGTGCCGCGGCTGGTGGCGTAGGCAGCCAGTGCCCCGCCGGCCATAAGCCCGCGGTAGGCGTGGCGGCGCAGCCAGGCCCCTACCCCCCCGCGCCCGGCCGATAAATGCCGCAGCGTAAAGCACTGAAAATTGAGGTGCATTTCCTCATCGAGCATAATGCGGCGGCAAATCTGCTGGAGCAACCCCGAGTAGGTGGCGCCAAACAGCGCTCGGTAATACACGGCGGCCACCACCTCGGCCGTGAGCAGCACGCGCAGCGTGTGCTCGAGGCTCAGCACCCGGCGCAGGCCCCGAAACACGTCGTCGAGCCAGTGGCCACGCAGGCGCGGAATGCCCTGCTGGTCCAAAAAGCGCCCGAGCACGGCCGCGTGCGTCTGTTCCTCCCTGATAAACAGGCGCATAGCGGCCGTGTACTCGTCGTCGCCGAGCCGCTTGGCGCGGGCGTAGAGGAAGTGCCCCTCCGAGCTTTCGCCCCGCTGAAAGGTCTGGAGCGAGGCGCGCACGGCGCGCAGCTCGTTCGGCGTAAGCTGGTGCGGGTCATCCCAGGCCAGGTCGGCGTACTGGCCTTGGTTGGCCTGGAAGTATGTTTTAAAATCGGTGAACGTCATGGTATTTACTGTTTACAACGATTTGATTATAAGCTATTACTACTATCAGGCTACCTATTAGGAGCCAGAACGTATAAGTATCCCTACGCCGATTAGCACCACCGATAAAAACAGCAGGAACGTTAGCAGCAGGCGCCACACACCCCCGCATACTACTAGCCACGCGGGTTCGCCTGCTAGTCTTAGCTGCCACCCGATGGCTATTACCCGCCGCCACATCAGCACGCACACCCCAATGGCGCTGCCGAAAAGCACCCAGCCCACGAGGTCGCCGTTGTCGGGTAGCAGCTTCATCATTCCATAGGTAATGCCGCAAAAACCAGCCAGACAGCTACCTACCCAACACAAGCTGCTCAGCAACCACTGCCTTATGGTGAAGGGATTTACAAAAGGATTGCGCATAAAAGTTTGTTTTTCAGCTCAGAAAGGGATTCGGATTCGTCGGTAGTTTTCAGTGCCCGACCAGCTCGGCGTAAGCCTGCTCGTTGGCGCCGGTGCGGCTTTGCCAGTCTTGCAGGGGGTAGGCGTTGCGAAAGGCCAGCAGGCGCTGGTGCAGCTTTTGGCGCGCCGCGGCGGGGGTATTGGTGTGGTAGTAGCCGTCGGCTTCCTCGGCCACCAGGGTAGGCACGCGGTCGAGCGCGGCCTCGTGGGCGGCCAGCACGGGCAGCACGCGGGGCGGCATGGCCAGCAGGAAGCCGATGTCGAGGCGCGGGAAGCGGGCTTGCAGGTTGTACTCGGCAATCCAGATTTCCCAGTTGCCGGCCGCCAGCACCAATAGCACCGCGTAGGCCGCCCACGAATTCAGCCGCACCAGGCTAAAGGCCGAGCGCCGCTGCCAGATTTTGAGCAGCAGCGTGCCCAGCCCAAACACCGTGAGCAGCAGGAATGCATACACCCCGATGCGCTTGTAAGCCAGACCCGTATAGGTGATGTAGTAGTAGTTGCGCAGCCCTACGCTCGTGGCCAGCACCAGGTTTTGCAGGGTCCAGAGCGTGGCGCCCCAGCGCAGCAGCGGCAGGCCAGGCGCGTAAAAATTGAGGTTGCGGCGAAAAAACCACAGCATAATGCCCGCCGCGAGCAAAATACTGATAATCAGCGCATACGTGCCTTCGCGCACAAACTGCGTGAGGTCGAAATCAGGCGCCGGTGCAAAGCCAAACCACAGCCAGCGAATGTCTACCACGTTCACCACCAGCAGCATCACATTGAGCAGACCGAAGCAGGCCACGGCCGCCAGCCACTCTTTGCGCAGGTCGAGCAGGCGGCGGCTGGTGCGCCGAAAATCGGGCCGCCGCACGTGCAGCGACGCCACGCCGTCGCGCTGCCGCCGAATGAACTCCCCAAACCGCGCCTCGTAGTCCGTAAAAAAATGCACGGGCACTGCCACCAGGGCCCCCGCTGCCCCTTCCCCACACAGCGTCAGAAAGAACAGGTGGGGCACCGATACCGCGGCAAATAGCCGCCCCAGCCACTCGCCCAGCACGCCCCAAAACTGCGCGCTCAGCTCGGCATACTGCGGGTTGGCCAGCGCAAAAAGCGCCTGAAAGATGACCAGCGCCAGCAGCGGCAAACCCAGCAGCCGGCCATAAAACCAGCCGCGGCGCAGCCGGCTGCCCACCTGGCGCGGCGCCCGCATCTGGCCCAGCACCGCCCGCACGGCCGGCCCTACCCCCAGCACGGCCGTCAACATGGCGGAGCTCACCAGGCGCAGCGGCGGCTGATTGACCAAACCCACCAGTAGCAGGCCCGATGCCAAGGCCGCCAGCACCGCCGCTCCCGAGCCGTACCAGGCCACCAGCCCACCGCTCAGCAGGCAGCCCGCCACCGCCACCCAAAAGCCCGCCGTGCGCCGCACCGGCGCGTGGCGCGGCAACAGCAACAGGTGCGCGCCTACCAGAAATACCAGGTAAATCAGCACGTTTAGGCCTGCACCTTGCTGCCAAAACAGGTAGTCGCTCAAGGCCGTGGCCAGCACTAGCAAGCTGCCCAGCAGCGCCGAAATGCGGTAAGTAGGTGCTGACGCAGTTGCCGCCGGAGTAGCCCAAGGAAGAGTTGGATTCATTTGTAAAGAACTTTGTTTTTCAAAGTGAAAAACTAAAAAAGAAGCCGAATTGCTCGGCTAAAAGGGGGGGTAGGCGGCTGGCCTTACCCCCGCAAAAGCTTCTCCAGGGCCGCCAGGTGCGCCTGAAAAGCAGCTTTGCCCTCGGCGGTGGCGGCGTAGGTGGTGTTGGGTTTCTTCCCGATAAACTGCTTGTTAACCAACACATAACCAGCTTTTTCGAGCGCCGATACGTGCGAGGCCAGGTTGCCGTCCGTGAGGTCGAGGCTTTCTTTTAAGTCATTGAAACTCACCAGCTCGTTGGCGAGCAGCACGGCCATCACGCCGAGGCGCACACGGTGGTCAAAGGCCTTGTTGAGGGTATGGATGGCGTACTTCACGGGGTAAAGTTCGGCTTGCCCGGCTTAGCCACCACCGGCCGCTCGTAGCGGTTGTACATGAGCAGGCCGTAGCCGATGTGGCCCAACCCAAAGCCCGCCCCGAAGAGCAGCAGCCCATAGCCGGGCAGCAGTAGCGCCACCAGGCCCAGTCCCACGAGCGTGAGGCCCAGATACTTAATCTCATCCAGGGTAAACTTGCCGGCGTTGAGTAGGGCCAGGCCATAGAACACCAGCAGGCCTGCCACCACCAGCTCGGGCGCGCCGCTGCGGAAGAGTTGGAGGCAAAACAGCCCGCCCGCCACCAGCGGCACCAGCAGCGCCAGCAGCATGCGCCGGGCGGGCGCCGTCCAGAACGAGCGCAGGCCGTCGCGCCGGGTGCGGCGCAGCGTAAAGAAAGCCGCCACCAGCAGCGCCGCCACTATCATGGCCACGGCCAGGCCCAGCAGAAACGGCAGCGCGGCCAGCCGCTCGCCTTCCGTGGTTTGAAACAGGCGCTGGTAGCCCTGCGCGCCGTACTCTTGCTCGAGGTAATAGTGCCCGATGGCTGTGCCCGCCAGCGCCACCACGCCCGCCCCTACCCCACTCAGCCCGCTCAAGGACAGGAAGCGCGAGCTGCGCTCCATGATGGCGCGAATTTCGGTGAGCTGGGCCAGGGGGTCTTGGGCGGCGGGCTTCATGCGTCTTGGTGAAGTACTTTGTAATGCAAAGCTAATGCAACTCAAGCCACTTCGCGTTATAATTTTCAAAATTTCTGAGATGCGACTACCTGCAACAGACTCTGACCGTTTAGCCACCAGGCAGTTCATGCTGACTATGGTGGGTGGCGTAGTGCTGGCTATACCGCTGGCGCTGGCCGCCGCTGTAAACACCGCTATGTACGGTGCCTACACTGTCAACTCAGACTGGTTTCGGAGAGTGCTGCAGGATTGGGTAAATCTGGCAGTGCCGCTGGTTGGAGTAGCCCTGATTCCTGCGCTGCTGACCGGCTGGCTGCGATTGAAGCCTACGCGCTGGCTTTTAATTTATTGCCAAAGGCTGCCGGCTTGTCGACGAAGGGGGGTAGGCCTGCTGGGTACCTGTATACTCTTTGAGCTTTGCGTAGTGGCTGCGGCTTTATTTGGATGGGCACTGGGCCGAGGCGAGGCCGGGTCGTTGGGGGGCTGGTATGTGCTGTGCACCGCCATTAGCTTGCCCTGGCTGCTGGCGTCGCTTTGGGCGACCTGGCGGGTACTACGGCCCGCTGGGGAAGCGGCCTGAATGTCGCCGAACCGGACTTTTGTGCCGACGAGCGCCGGGCGGGCAGGCCGAGTTTGGTACAGGTTTTGGCTAAGCTAGGGCACCCAGCGGCGCTAGTGCCCGTTGTTCTTCCTGCATCGGGCTGGTTTATTCAGTTCCCTACCCCTCATTTTCCACTTGCTATTCGCCATGAAAAATCGTTTCTTTCTTCTTTCGCTCGCGCTGGCCGGCTGCACGCTCACCGCCCACGCCCAGTTTAGCTTGCCCAGCAGCATCGGCGGCTTCAAGCTGCCAACCAAGAAAACGACCACGACGACTACCACCACGACCACCGGCGGCGTGGCCGGCCTCACCAATACGGAGGCGGCCAATGGCTTGAAGGAGGCGCTTATCCAGGGTATTTCGAAGGGCTCGGACCAGGCTTCGCAAACCGATGGCTTCAACCTGAACCGGCTTATCCGCATCCCCTTCCCGCCCGACGCCCAAAAGATGGCCAACACCCTACGCAGCATCGGGCTCGGCAGCCAGGTCGATAAGTTTGAGCTTTCGCTAAACCGCGGCGCCGAAGACGCGGCCAAGAGCGCCAAACCCATCTTTATCAGCGCCATCAAGAGCCTGACTTTTAGCGATGTGTGGAATATCCTGACGGGCCAGAAAGACGCCGCCACCCAGTACCTCAAGCGCACCACCACTTCGCAGCTCACTACGGCCTTCATGCCCATCATGCAGCAGAGCCTCGACAAAGTAGACGCCACCAAGTACTACACCACGCTCAGCTCGACCTACAACAAGCTGCCGCTCGTGACGCCCGTGCAAACCAACCTCAACCAGTACGCCACCGGCAAGGCCATCGATGGCCTGTTCACGCTCATCGCCCAAGAAGAGGCCGACATTCGCGAAAACCCGGTGGCCCGCACCACGTCATTGCTGAAAAAAGTTTTCGGCATCGGCGGCAAATAAGGGGGGTAGGCCTAGTTGACCTCAAACGGCTGTCGGGCTGACAAAGGAGAAATCTTACTTGCGATAGAACAGGTCGTTCGAGCGCAGTTAAGACACTTCCTTCGTCAGCCTGACAGCCGTTTTTATGGGTTACTCCCACCGTCGGGCAGTTTTTATCGTACTTGACGGCCGTGAAGCTCCGCCTACGCCTATTCGAATTTGAAGACCTGCCGTGGTTTCCAGCCCTCATCCGGGCCGGGATGATGGATTACCTGCGGTTTATGATTTCGGGGCTGGGCATTTACCGGCCAGTAGCGCCGCTGCTAGCCAAGGCCCTGCGCGCCACCCACGAAACTCACCTGCTAGAGCTAGGCGCCGGCGCCGGCGGTGGCACCGAAACGGTGCTAGACGCCCTGCGCGCGCTGCCCGGCCCCGCCCCCACTATCACCCTCACCGACCTCTACCCCCAGCCCGCCGCCTGGGCCGACGTGGCGCGCCGCACCGACGGGGCCATTCAGAGCCACGCCGCGCCCGTCGATGCACTACGCGTGCCGTCCCACTTAGCCGGCTTCCGGGTTATTTTCTCGGCGTTTCATCACTTCGGGCCGTCTCAGGCCGAAGCTTTGCTACGCGATGCCGTGGAGGGGGGGGTAGGCGTTGGCGTATTTGAAGGCGCCGCCAAAAGCTGGCTCGAAGTCGGGCTGGCGCTCACGGTGCTACCAGTGGCCCAGCTCCTGCTCACGCCATTTTTTCGACCGTTTCGGCTTAGCCGGTTGGTTTTCACGTATTTGCTACCTATTATTCCGCTGGCTACTATCTGGGATGGGGTGGTGTCCATTCTGCGCATGTACCCGCCCGAGCAGCTGCTGGCCCTGGCCCACCGTGCCGACCCGGCCGGCTGCTACCACTGGCAGGCTGGGCAGTTGCGCCACTGGTGGGGCCCGCGCGTGACGTACCTGGTGGGCTGGCCCACCGCGCCCGCCGCCTAGCGGCGCTACCTTCGTTCCATGCTGCCGCCCGCCTACCGCCGAGCCTTTGCGCTGCTGCGCCTGCCGTTTTCGCTGTTTCTGATGCCCGTGTTCTGGTTCGGGCTCAGCGCGTTGCGCACGCCGTTTGGCTGGGGCCACGCGGCGGCGGCCTTCGCCATTTTGCACCTGCTGGTGTACCCGGCTTCCAACGGCTACAACTCGTATTACGACCGCGACGAAGGCAGCATCGGTGGGCTGAAGGCGCCGCCGCCCGTCACGCCCGAGCTGCTGCACTTGGTGTGGCTATTCGAAACGCTGGCGCTGCTGGCCGCGCTGCTGCTGGGCTGGCCCTTTGCGGCTATGGTAGTGGTGTACATCCTTATTTCGCGGGCGTATAGCTACGAAGGTATTCGCCTCAAAAAGTACCCGCTGCTGAGCACCGTCGTGGTCGTAATTTTCCAGGGCGCTTTCACTTTCTTGATGGCGCAGGTGGGGGTAGGGGCTACGCCAGCGCAGCTTTCGGAGCCCACCAACCTACAGCTGGCGCTGGTAAGCACTCTCTTCTTGTGTGGCTCCTACCCCCTCACCCAAATCTATCAGCATCAGGAAGATGCGCGGCGCGGCGACCGCACCCTGAGTTTGCGGCTGGGCATCCGGGGCACGTTTGGGTTTGCAGCGGGTGGGCTGCTGGCGGGCGCGCTGCTCATGGGCCTCACCTACTGGCAGCGCCACGAGCCGCAAAACCTGCTGATTTTTTTGGTGGCCACGGGGCCGGTAGTGGCGCTGTTTGGGCGCTGGGCCTGGCTGGCATGGCGCGACCCCACGCTGGCCAACTTTGAGTGGACTATGCGCATGAACCAGGTGTCGTCGGTGTGTCTCAGTGCGGCCTTTCTGGCTATGCTGGCACTGCGAGCCTAGAGCGACCCCAGGCGGGCAAAAGCCATGGAAATCTCATACTCAATATCTTGCACAATAAGCAGCTGCTCTTCGTGGATAGAAGCGCGGTAGGCATGCGCCATCGCCGTTTCGGGCGAAGACTCCCAGCGGGCCAAGGCAGTAAGCGTTTCGATGCGCTGCAACGACAAATCGATGCGCCCCTTGATAGCGACCCACAGCGTCGGCGCCTGCGCCGGCTGCGCCACCAGTTCCAAATCGAGTAAGCGCATAGTAATGCCCGCCATGCGCTGCAGCACTACCTGCTCTTCGCTACTAAACGTGCGGGGCTTCTTATCGAGCACGCATACCGAGCCAATAGCCTGCCCCCCAGCAGTTTGAATAGGATGACTGGCGTAGAAAGCAAAATCTTTCTGCGCTTCATCACTCACCCAATCGCAGGGCTGGGACCGCAAATCCGAAAAAACGGTTGTCGTGCCCGGCCGGTAAACGGCCACCGCGCAGATGCTGTCTTGGCGGGGTAGGCGGTCGGCCAGCCGCGGGTCGCCCACGTTGCCGGGGTACACCACTTCTTCGGCATCGACCAGCGATACCTGCGCCATGGGGGTGGCAAAAAGCCGGGCCGTGAGCTGCGCAATGTGCTCATAGATACTGTTACGAGCACTTTGGAGCGCCTTATACGGCTTCAGCGCCCGCAGGCGCTCGGCCTCCTGTGCTGCAGATAAAGGAAACGTAACGGTCATAGGCGAGTGTGGACAACACGAAAAACGGACCAATTGCTACCCCTTACGAAGGTAGCAGTTGGCCCGTTAAGTGCGCAAAAACCGGTAGTTCTACCCGTTCATAGCTAGCAAGAATTCTTCGTTGTCCTTGGTGCCTTTCATGCGGTCTTTCAAGAACTCCATGGCTTCGGTGGCGCTCATGTCGGTCATGAATTTACGCAGTACCCACACCCGGCTCAGCTCGTCGCGGCTCATCAGCAGGTCTTCGCGGCGGGTGCCAGAAGCCGGAATGTCGATAGCCGGGAACACGCGCTTGTTGGCCAGCTTGCGGTCGAGCTGTAGTTCCATGTTGCCGGTACCTTTAAATTCTTCGAAGATGACCTCGTCCATCTTAGAGCCCGTTTCGATAAGTGCGGTGGCGATAATCGTCAAGGAGCCAGGGCCTTCGATGTTACGGGCCGCGCCAAAGAAGCGCTTAGGCTTTTGCAGCGCGCCTGCGTCGATACCACCCGAAAGGATGCGCGAGCTGCTGGGCTGCACCGTGTTATACGCCCGCGCCAGGCGGGTAATAGAGTCGAGCAGAATTACGACATCGTGGCCGCACTCCACGAGGCGGCGTGCCTTGTCAAGGGCTAGCTCCGCGATCTTGACGTGGCGGTCGGCCATCTCGTCGAACGTCGACGACAGTACCTCGGCCTTCACCGAGCGGGCCATGTCGGTTACTTCCTCGGGGCGCTCGTCGATTAGCAAAATAATCAGGTACACCTCGGGGTGATTTTCCGAAATGGCATTGGCTATTTCCTGGAGCAGCACCGTTTTACCGGTTTTGGGCTGAGCCACGATAAGGCCGCGCTGACCTTTGCCGATGGGGGCAAACAGGTCGAGCACGCGGGTGCTCACCTGGCTGGGCTTGGTGCTGAGCTTGAGCTTTTCATCAGCAAAAAGCGGCGTTAAGTGGCTGAACGGCACGCGGTCGCGTACTTCTTCTACCGTGCGGCCGTTGATGCTCTCCACGTTCACGAGAGCAAAATACTTCTCGTTTTCGCGGGGCGGGCGCATGGTGCAGCTCACCGTATCGCCAGCCTTGAGGCCAAACTGGCGCACCTGCTGCGGCGACACATATATATCGTCGGGCGAGGACAAGTAATTGTAATAAGGCGAGCGCAGGAAGCCGTAGCCGCCGTCGTCCATCAGCTCCATGGTACCCGAGCCAGGCACTACGAGGTCGAGCTCAGGGGCGCGGGGCGGGCGGGCGGGCTGCTGCGGCTGGCGCTGGCTATCGTCACGGCGCTCTTGCTGGGGCTGGTTGCTGGCCGCCAGTGCCTGGCTACCAGCTACTTGCTCGGTAGCCGCGGGCTGGCCATCGGCGCCGGTGCGCTGGCGCTCCTCGCGGCGCTGCTGGCGCTGGGCTTCGCGCTGGGCATAGCGCTCTTCGCGGCTGAGGCGAGGCTGGTCGGTAGCTCCTACCCCATTGGTGGGTCGGGGTTGGTCGTTGGTGTAGCGGCTCTGGCCATTGTTGTCGCGTGGCTCGCGATTTTCGCGGAACTCACTGCGGGGCTGGTCGTTGCGGCCCAGGCGGGCCGTGTTGTCGCGCGGCTCGCGGTTGTCGCGGCCATCCCGGTTTTCGCGCTCAAAACGCTGCTCGCGGGTTTCGCGGCGGTCGGCAAAATTGTCGGTAGCAGTCTCAGCCTCAGGCTGCACTGCATCGGTAGAAGCTGCGGCAGCCGTTCCGTCGGCAGCAGTGGCGCTGTCGGCAGGCGCCGGCTGGCCGGGCTCGCGGCGGGGCAGTGGGCGGCCCGCCCGGTCTACACGCTCGCGGCGGTGGCGAGGCTGGGTTTCGTTGGCCGAATGCGTGTCGGCAGTCGGGTTGGTTTCGGTAGGCGGCACGGTGGCTTCCTCAGCATCTACCGATACGTTGGCGACAGCCTGCTCGTCGGCTTCTACTTTTTCGAGGCGGGTAGGCTGCGGCGCTTCTTCGGGCACAATGACCACGGGCTCAGCAACTTCAGCTACGGGAGCAGGGGTAGGGGCAGGAGCAGCCACGTCCGAAAAAGGCTGCTCGCTTACGGCCGCCGCGGCGGGCCGGCGGCGACCCGCGCCACCACGGGCACCGCGGACGGGCGCCGCTTCGGGAGCAGGCGCCGCGGGCGCAGCTTCGACGGCGGCGGGCGCCACGCTGGCTGGCTCAGCGGCTACTTCGGCCGGGGCAGCGGCAGATGCGGCTTTTTTGCCGGGCAGCTGGTCGGCGGGCAGCAAGGCCTGCTGGTCCAGAATTTTGTAAATTAAATCCTGCTTGCTCAGGCGCTTGAAGTTACCAACGTTCAGTTGCTCAGCAACTTCCTTCAGGTCAGACAACAGTCGGTCCTTCAGCTCATTAAGGGTATACATATAGGAGGTAGGGAGGGGAAATCAGAACGAGGCTGCTTGCGGCTGCGGCTGCCAGGGGCCAACTGCCCGGCCATGCGGAGCCAAGCCGGCCATAAGGGTCGAAAACCAACAACACGAAGCGCCAACGCGCCACTTAACCAGCCAGGCAGAGGGCAACAAACAAGAAATGAGTGAGGTGTGAGAAGGGTAGCCGGCAGCTCCACCAAAAGCAACCTGATTGAGCCG
>Ga0160429_1002063_pt1 | contig 10761 bp, 10 predicted proteins | sample SolpanmetagenomR_FD_108199 | JGI IMG/M metagenome (GOLD analysis project Ga0160429, IMG submission 108199) | Solar panel surface microbial communities from Lawrence Berkeley National Laboratory, California, USA - R | ecosystem: Engineered > Built environment > Solar panel > Unclassified ... | reverse complement strand
TGGATTTGAAGTCATGCAAGGCCGCATGGGTCCCGGACGTATTCACCACGCCATGCGATCTATTGGTGCTGCAGAGCGGGCGCTGGACTGGCTACTGGCGCGTGCGAACGAGCCGCGGAAGAGGCCTTTCGGCAAGCCTTTGAACGAGCAAGGTGTCGTACTAGATTGGATCGCGAGGAGCAGGACTGAGATCGACGCCGCCCGCCTCATCGTGCTAAATGCTGCGGCGAAGATAGATGAGAGTTCGGCCAAGGACGCGCTAATGGAGATAGCACAGTGCAAGACGCTCGTTCCTAATATGGCACTCAGTGTTATCGATAAGGCGGTACAGATACATGGGGCAGAGGGCATTAGCCAGGACACGCCGTTGGCGAGGATGTGGGCTCAGGTTAGGACGGTAAGACTCGCAGACGGGCCAGATGAGGTGCATTGGGAGCAGTTGGGCAAAAGGGAGAACAGGCGCGCGATGGAGGTGAGGGAAAGGTTGCAGCGGCAGATTGAGGCTACGGATCGGTTGTTTGGATTCTATGGGATGAACGCGGAGAAGGGTCCTGTTAGGAGGATTGAGGTGCCTTTGAGGGCGAAGTTGGCATAGAGTACCTACTGTTTAGCAAGACAGGAACAGATCGATGAATTACGAGCAAGTTTTCGCTCACACGGACTCTGCTCATAACATCCACTGGCAAGAAAACATGGCGCAACGCCTTGGTTTTGCGCCGGCTCGTGATATCGTCGTGCGCGCTTCGGAAGCAACGTCTTCCTCATCCAAGCGAGACGGGAGTGGCAGTTATCCCAGCTCTTCTTCATCCTACATCCACCAGCGCACATCAACGCATCCACACAAGGGATGCTTGAACGACAGAATTGCATGCCTGCGCCGACGAAACATGTGCTCTCACACAGCATTGCCGTTCACCAGGCTGCGGGAACCGCCCCCAAGCCCCGGCGGGCTCGAGCTGCTCGTCGCCCGGCCAACAATCGCAATCAAGCCACATTGAAAGCTGAGGGACGGCATGCCCCGCAAGTACGACTAGACTTTGCCCGTCTGCAGCAGGGGAACAATTGACTGTTCCCTTATGGTGCACATGGAGATATCGTCATTGGACCTTTTTCGGCTCGTGATTGCAGTGGGCCAGCCACCGCTCGTGCAAGGTTGGGTCTTGTTGACGGCCGCGTCCCCACCTCCAACCTCCTCCCATATGAACACCAGCTTGACATCTAGCCCAGCAACCGCCGGTACTGTAGGCCAGGCCCGAAGTCCTCCCCTTTCATCGCTTCATTTCAACTTTGCGCCACCGTGCTGTCATTGTCACCACGCACAACACTGTTCCCAACCACCCGTTTGTCCACTTTGACCTTTGGGACAGGTACTGCTAGCGATCCCCACAACGATCATGTCTCGCCTCTCCGCAGAGGCAAATCTCAACCAGTAAACGAACACATCGGCATTATTCCCTCATAGCTACCCACGCTCTCCGTTTGCTCGATGGCAACGAGGGCGCGCAGGCTATGGGAGCTTCCCGTCAGCCTGCTGGCACTCATCATGCTGACCGAATCAATCGCGGCGCAGTTGCCATACAACCCGACTCGCATCTACACTGCCTCGACCAACGACCGTCTCGCATATGTGCTGCAGCCCACATCGCAATCCCAGTACCGGCTGTCGACGCTCGACCTTACGCAGACAATTGGCCTCACAGGTCTACGATATGACACAATCTACGACTCCCTACCGTTCCTCAATGGCGATGCAGTGTCTGTGATATCGGTGCCAGAGGCAAATGGGAACCTGACGGTATATACGGGAAATTGTACACTTGGAAGTGGGAGCGCGCAGATATGGAGATTCTCACCGGAGAGCGATGGTACCGGCAACGGCACGTGGACGCAGCTATCATTGGGCCAGGACAACGTGGAAAAAGAGCTGGATGGCCCCAATTACCTGGCGACTGGCATCTCTTTCTCTAGCAACCCAAATGCCAGGAGTGATGGTGAGAATCTCTATGTGTTTGGCGGCATGTGTCCATACGCAAACGCAACGCAGAACACATGGATGACCGCGGCCGACTACTCGAACCTGATGCTCATAGTAGACCCGACATCTTCGGACAAGTATGACTTGGGAATTACGTCGAGCCGAGGACCTCCTATTGCGGAAGCTGGCTCTAGCTTGACTCCGCTTACACCAAGCTATTCGAACAGCAGCGACGGCACGCAAAGTCAGACACAGAATTTCATCTTACTTGGTGGACATACTCAGGGTGCGTTCATCAACATGTCCCAGGTCGCTGTATTCTCGCTACCCCAGGAAACGTGGACCTTCTTGCCAGTGGAGCAGCCCTCCAATAACCCTACCGAACTGTCAACGCGAAACGTGGTCAATGGCAACGTTATAATCGATGTTGACCCACGGTCTGGTCACTCTGCCGTGCTATCTTCTGATGGACAGAGTGTCGTCATGTTTGGTGGTTGGATTGGCGATGTCAACACGCCTGCCGATCCACAGCTAGCCATCCTGCATCTAGGGGATGGGTATGGTGGTGGGGGATCATGGAGGTGGACGGTCCCATCTGCTGGAGGCGCTGGCGCTCCGCGCTCTGGCAGTGGTGTCTATGGACATGGCGCCACTATGCTACCTGGCGATGTTATGATGGTCGTTGGCGGCTATGAAACAAATCCCGCTACTAACAGGCGCAGAGCGACACAGAATGTCAACAAACAAGCCTACTTCTTCAACGTCTCCTCGGACACTTGGTTGACCGAATACACCGCTCCTCCTCTTCCAGCCGAGCCAAGCAATGGACCTTTGTCTACTACAGGTCAGAAAGCAGGGTTGGGAGTCGGCATTGCTATTGCGGTGGCTATCGCCATTGCGCTCGCAATTTTCTACTGCTGGTATACTCGTCGCCTTGAGAGAAAGCGAGAACAACGCGAACAAGAGCTTCGGAACCCAGCAATGTCTGGAAGCCCGTTCGGAGACGAATATGCCAGCGGCGGAATTGATGGCGGTGGCGGCGTGACAGCGTACAATAACCAACACGGGGCGAACCGCAATCAGGGCCAAGGATGGAGAAGCGCGAGCGGTCATGAAGCAGAGCGGACTGGACTGTTAGTCGAGATACCGAGCCCGACTCGAGGGCTCCGGCGAGGAGGCGGGACCCGAGGCGGCCCTCACAATGCGCCCCGCTACGATAATGGACGTATGAGCCACGGATCTGGAAATATTCACGTCATTGCAGAAGATGAAGAGGAGCAATCAAGTGGCGAAGACTTCAATGAGAAGACTTCGAATCGGCACTCTGACCCTTTTACCGATCCTGCTCCCTTGCGCAGTCATCCAGCTGACGGTACGACGGGTCGGCCGCCGAGCTGGCAACAGCCTCAGCATTATCGGTCTCCAGAAGATGAGGCTTGGTTGAGGGAGTGGGAGAAGACGGCGGACGAGATGCTCCATCCCGGAAGTAGTGGAAATGAGCAGTCCTCGAGCAGCTCAGGAGGCGGCCGAAAATCGCCTACCAAATCTGATCGTACTGATTCCACACTGAGCGATGCGTCTCATTATTCGCATCTATCGAACACTGAGACAGCTGTGGGCTCGCTGACACGCGCACTGTCTGTTCGCTCGGGCCAGCTATTGACTGCTGTTGGGATGCCTCATCTCTTCTCCGCTACGCCTGGCCAGAGCCCGACACGCGATCGACGACACTATCAAAACTTCGGAATTCCTCCGGTACCAGCTCACGAGATGGTCGAATCTCGTTCAAGCCGTAGCTTAACGAATAGCATCCATCGTCCAGACACGGGATCAACGATCGAGAAGAACGACGACGCATCTTTCCACTCAGCCCAAACATCTTTCTCCCGACTTCAAGCCGAGGGCGAAGCTTTACTTGGAGGCCCACCTGGCGGCAGACAAGAAGCACCACGCCCAGCCTTCTATACACCAACCTCCGTCCCTTCCTCGCCCATTGACACCCGCCACAAACCACCCTTTTCCAGCCGCCAGCGCTCCCGCTCTGGCACCACAACCCGCCCTGACCCCATCTTCACCGGCATCAACAACGACGGTCCTTACCCTCACTTTGCCACTCGCCCCTCACCAACAGGAACTGGACCAGCCGTAGCAGCAGCAGCAGCAGCAGCAGGAGGAGGAGGAGGAGGAGGAGGAGGAGGAGGAGGAGGAGGCATGGGCTGGCTAGGCTCCGTCCGCCGCGTCCTTAACCGCAGCAACACAGGCAATACCGCCCGCTCCGCAGTATCCCAGATCCTCACCGGCGCGCGCAGCACCTCTCTCACCGCATCCTCGCAGCGCTACGCCGGTACCGGAGGCAACAACACAGCATCCAACTCCTCATCCTCGCACTCGCAGCACACTGCCTCGGGAGAAATCTCACCCGGCAAGCGAAAGAGCGGACCGCCCCGCCGGGCAGCCAGCGATGCCGGACTATGGAAAGCGCGACGCGGAGCGCGGGACTGGCTCTCCGATACCAACGACGACGACCACCACCGCCGCCGCCGAAGCGGCGACGACTGGGGCGCCCCAGAGGATATGGAACCCTACCGCGACAATCCCTATCAGCGCGCAGACCGAGCCGGCGACGGAGATGCAGGCGCAGGTGCGCACGACGACGCGGACGCGGAGAGCGATTGGGATGTAGAGGCCGCGGCTGAGCGGCGGGTCGTGCAGGTTACTTTTACGGTGCCGAGGAGTAGGTTGAGGGTCGTGAATGCGGATGCGGATGTGAGGAGTTTGGTTAGTAGTGTTGGGGAGACGGCGGAGATTGTTGGCGCGGGGAGGGAAGGGGAGGTGGGGCAGAAGGGGAGGGTGGGGAGTGGAGAGAGTAGAGTTAGTGCGGGGAGCTTGGGGAGTCGTGAGAGTGATGGGGGGAGTCGGAGGCAGAGGGCGAGGAGCTTGGAGGGGTTGGGGAAGGGGAGGGAGATGTTGGATTAGGTGGGTAAGAAGCGCTAGGGTTAGGGCTGTGGTGGATTTCGCTTCTTGGATATAGTGTTTGAAAAGTTGTGTGGTTCGATGGAAGAGGGCCGATGCAGGGTGGATGATGAAGGACCGATGGGAGGCAATGGATTTGGCTTGGGTATCTTGCTGCTCGTTTTGTGGCGTTGTTGGGTTTCTTTGGAGCGACTCTAGCGAATGGCGCGATTGGTGCCTATGGTTGACTTTTGAATTTGTTTGATGAATATATAGCTTCCAGTACATATCAGCGGTCGGACAATGTAATTCGGCCTCGGATGTTTTCCTTCACAACATCAATTGTGCCGCTTTCCCTTTTGAGGTCTTACGAGAGCTCTACGAAGGAGCCATTAAAGCGTGTTCTGAGTTTTTGACTTCGTTCTCATAGCGTGATAATGTTTGGAATTGATCGGGACTGACAATATCAACGTTCAAATGGAAGAAGACGATAGGTGGTGGCGGTGGAACACGCAGTAGGGTTGGAGTGAATGTGGCCTTGATGCCTGGCTTGGCGTGGTGTGAAGCGCATCTCACAGTGCCTACTCTTCAGCTGCTCGACCCCATCACATCATCGAGAAACGACCTACTTTACATCTCTTGTGTCATTCGGCAGTAAGGATACCGCGTGTACATACAGAAATGCATACAGATACTGGACAGTGTTCATGATGCTGCGGTGCAGTACGCCAATGCACAGGACGAGCGACAACCACAACTACAACCACAACCATCTGCCAACCAACTTCTCTTTTGCGTCTATTTCCGCACAATGCTTCACCATCTCTCTCCGAGTCGCATTACTTGGGCTCAGCTCTCTTGTGCAATGGCGCAGCGGCCTTCGATCACTCTGGCTTTGACCGGATGTTCTTTCAAGGTTGGCGCCGCGTAGTCTCACTCCAGCTTCGTCACCTCTCACAATTCCAATCGAGAGTCGGTCCATTGCAGAAATAGCAACAACTGACGTCGTATCGCTGCGGGCACTGCCGTCTCTGTCATAACAGATACACATGCCTGTCGTCTTGCTTGCTGGAGTTCGGTCTCTCGTCGGTCCTCTTGGCGATTTGGCGGAGTCCTTGGAAGCATGCGTAACCTTTTCACAGCGTACATTTTGTTCGTTTCATGTTGCGGCTGAGTAGTGCTAGTGCGGGCCTCTGTCGCTCCTTCTCACCGTTGTCCAATTCATCTGGGACTCTCAAGGCTGTAGGGCTGGTGGCAGTCGTCGCTCTTGATGGAGGCTGTGACCGCTTGCCTCTACCCTATGGGCTATGCCTTTACTGACTCGTCCAAGATGTCAGTCGGTGCTCTTCAGCACTTCTTACCTCGTCTCTTCCGTTGCCATTGGCTGTAGCGAATTCTTACAGAATCATTGATCCTGCATTGAATGAAGCGGAGGTTTACTCGGCGACAAGACGAGCTTACGACGAAGCTGTTGATGTTCGCAAAGAGCCGTCTATCTGCTGAGATGTAGGAGCAAAACAGGTTCTGGGTAGCATAGCACTCACGATGCTGTGCTCTTGGACAATGCGAGTGGAATTGTATAAGTAAACAGCTGTTGAACACCAACAAGAATCCATCATCAACCTTCGTTCACAGTCACAGACAGCCATCCACAGCATAATTTTCATCACAACTTCCGTCAACACTCTCGCTCTCAGTCCAGCAAGCTCGAAACAACAGTCGATATGAAGGTCTCCTACTGGCTCCTTTTCCCCGTCGCGGCGATGGCCATTGCCATCCCCCAGACTGACGATGATGGTCCCGGCGGCGACGATGATGACAACAACGCCAACGTGAGTTCCTCCTCAGCAGATATGCTTGTGGAACTCTTACTCATAGAACAAAGCAGAATCCGGGCTCCATCGCTGTCACTTCTTCCTGGGCTCCTGGGACGACTTTGTCTGTTCCTTCGGCCGCGCCGACTGCATCCTTCGTCGGATGCAACGGCGACGATGATGACGATGATGATGGCAACAACTGCAGCAGCAGAATCGTAAGATCTGTCCTCCTATCATCTGGTTATCTTGCTTACACTTGTCCAAAGATCAGCTCCTCTGGTGCTCTGGCTCCAACCAGCACTCAAGTCTTGGGCGTCCCTGGCGTTTGCAACGGAGACGATGATGATGATGATAACGACGGCAACAACTGCAGCAGCAGAATCGTAGGCTCTACCCATCCATCACATGTGCCAACCACTCACGCTCGACAACAGACCAGCGCTCCTGTTATGCCCAACCCAACTCTAGCTCCCGGCATCACTTCAACCATCGGCTTCCCTGCCTCGCCGCAGTCCACTGTGATCTGCGCCGATGGACGTGGCGACGACGACGACGATGATGACGATCGTGAGTGCCGCACCATTCTTGTGGCTGGCACTCTCAGCACTCGCATTACCTCCGCCGCTGTCCCACAATCCACCAGAGTCTGCTCCAACATCCGCGGCGCTGGCGACGATGACGACGATGACGATAACGTCAACAACAACAACGATGTCAACGATGATGATGACGATGATAACAACAACTGCGTTGTCGTGCCGGTATGTCTTTTCTGCGACTCCTTCGGTGACTACAGATAAACACAGCCGAGAGCACGCGCTAAGACATGGGGATCAAACAGCTCCCTCCCGCGGGTCAGACGAGCACTTACTCCTCCGGCACGCGCACAGCTACGCTGGTCGGTGCGAACGCGATGGGCTCCTTTACGGCCGGTGTTCCGGCGAGCTTCACAGGAGCCGCTGATGCCAAAAAGGCTCCGTGGGTGATCGCGGGGGTTGGTGCTATGCTTGGTGCCGCGATGCTTTAGGCTTCGAACGCGGACGGGCAGTGCCTCGACGGGTGAGCTCGAGGACTGCAGAACGTTGTGGACGTGGCGATGGCGAGGAGCGGTCGATTAATTTTCCTTGCGACGATCCTTGACTTTCTGTTGTTCGATGTTATGGAGGCCCCCGTACATACCCACTCCTTGTATATTCGCACTTGGTTTTGCTCGAGAATTTACTATGGATTGATCGAACAAGGTGTAACGTGTGCTTGTCGTGTCCTGGTCCTGTCCCACAACGATCTGTATCGCTTAATGCAGAGGTTTCGGTGGTGGCTCGTTTCGATAAATGAGTCACCTGATTAATACCTAGAAAACCAATACCCAAGCAGAGGGAGCGGCTAAGTAGACAAGATCTTAAGGTGACGATGTGCGGAGATTGTTGACGGCAATTGTGATGGGCAGGATGTTCCTGTAGTCGAGCAGGCGCAGTAATGGCAGTGTTGAAAAGATCGTGGTGCCCGCGGTCGTGGTGCTATTGATAGCGGTCGAAGTGCTCGAAGTAGCGGATCTCCATGTTCCGAGATAGTAGGAGAGGCATATGAGACCAGCGGCATCGGCGTACCCTGAACTGTAGCGGAAGAAAGCAGCGAGAAGGGCGATGTCGTGCTTCATCTTGGCTGTCGATGAGAAAGGCTGACTGGGACAGAGCCCACAAGTCGTGCAGAAGTTATACTGCTTGCAAAAGCCTCTTCCACTTACACTTCCATAGAAGCCCCCAGCCTCCAAACACCGATGATAGCCCAGTGAATATGATGAGCGGACCATAAGTCGTCCCGTATCCAAAACGTCCGGAGCCCACGCTTCCGGCTCTAAGTAGCGTCACACCAACAAGACCACCGCTTACGTAGCCTATTCCCCTGACACCGTTCAGCAGCCCGTACACCATCCCAGTGTCAATGGCCTCATTGCTTTCTGCCGCCTCATGCTCAAGCTCGTTGATGACACCGCCCCAGGTTGCGCTATAGCCGCCAGCGAAGAAGCCAAAGGTAACGGCAAACAAGACAAGGAGCGCCATACTACCTGGCGATGTAAGGCCCCAGAAGAGGAAAGCGGATAGCGCTGAGCTGATGGCGGAGATTGATGTTACGGTCGTGGCCGAAAGGGAGAAGCGCTTATTGTCGGACAGATACCCGAAAAAGGTAGAGGAGGCGATGCCAGGGATATTGAACAAGGTGAGTAAGAGAGTCGCCGATGTCTGAGATACCAGCGTCACCTCGTGGGCGTACGTATTAAGGTACGTTTGCGGAATGCCGTAGCCACAGCTCTGCAGTATGATAGCGACGCTATAGACGTAGAAGGTCTGGTGTCCCAGAAAATGCCATGGTATCTTACGCGTTGGGCGGGCATTTCCAGATATCTTCGAAGGGTGAGTGGGTACTAGAAAGATCGCAAGTATGCCAGTTCCAGTAGCAAGAGCGGTCCATATCCTCAGAGCTAGACGAAAGCCGTAGCGATCAAGAAGAGCTCGAAACAGGAATGGGCATGTCGAGCCCACGATGTTTTTGCAAGATAATATAACCCCATAGGCCACAGCTCGGTTGCTGGTCGTGAACCATTCGCCAAGAGACAGGGTGATCGGGCTGTAGATAAGTGCACACCCCAACGATGCCAGGACTCCCTGTGTTGCTACCAGATGCCAGACATTGGTGCTGAACGATGATAGAAGGAAGCTGATGCATGTGACGATAGCACCGCATGAGGCTGCCGTCTGGCGCCATCGAGCCCATCGTCTGGTGAATAGAGCGAAAAGCAATGGCATAGAGAGGTACATAACGCCGTTCGCGGTCGTGCCGATGATACCTGTGATCTCGTGGTTGCCTTGTAGACGTATTTCATTACTGGAGTAATATTCTTGGAACACACCATAGCTCATGGCGAAGCCTACATGTATGAGTGAAGGTGTAACGAACATATAGTATTGAGCGTACCCCATATTGGCATCTGCAACACTGCGGACCCCACGAGCACGCAGGCTCGCTTTCGACGAGATTCCCACTGGCTCCATTCATTTTGGCTGAGATCGAGTCGATTCTGCTCTGCATTGGGACTGTTTGGCTCATGAACGCTTGGTGGCAAGGACTCGTGCAGAGATATGTCGTGGGTGGATGTCATTGAGACTGACTGGATGAGAATCTGAGAAGGGTGTCAGGTAGACCTAGGAGCAACATCAATGTTTAAATGTTCGAAGATTCTTCATGTTTGAGTGTTCTTCTACTTGCATATGCGCTCCATAGGTACATACTGTAAGCCCACCGAGAGGGGAAGAGCGAGATTGCGATCCCTTGTCGTGCCAGCACATCGAACAAACATATTGTTGCACAGTAGGCCCACGTCTTACTGATATATTATATACGCTCCAATGTTTGTGCAGCGAGCACCACTGTACATTTCTCAAATAAGCTTTGGAGAAAGTTATCTACTCACGTGATAGTTACGAGTGTTTCTGCACGTGATCGATCTAACTTGGACACATCAATCTCACTCTCTGCGACGGGCAACTCTATTCAGAGATCAAAGATTCCTATTCACCGACACGTGCAGGTGGCAAACAGCAACCTGAATGATCTCAAGCAGCCACGATTTGCACCTTCTGTTGACTCGATACAGAAACGGATCCATGGCTAAATTCCAGAGGTCCGCAGTGAGTTACGTTAGCTTCCTACTCTTGGGTCAACAGCTCGTTAGTAATACAAAACTGTTCAGCAGAGGGTTGGATTGTATTACCAGGATGCTAAAGAAGACTTTGACTGCGCTTCGTCTACATGCTCTGGTATCGGTGCAACGCTCGGTCGCGGACACGAAAACCTACCTAGGTCAGAGACTGGCGATGGAAAGCGCGGTCAAGCACTCCTTTATAACAGTATACTCATCGATTGTCTGAGGCTCGATGAATTTCGTTACCAACTTCCTGCAAATTTCTATTATTATCCACCTCCATTTCCCCTCACTCAGTAGTATGTCGAAGAGTTAGC
>Ga0160429_1002062_pt1 | contig 10763 bp, 11 predicted proteins | sample SolpanmetagenomR_FD_108199 | JGI IMG/M metagenome (GOLD analysis project Ga0160429, IMG submission 108199) | Solar panel surface microbial communities from Lawrence Berkeley National Laboratory, California, USA - R | ecosystem: Engineered > Built environment > Solar panel > Unclassified ... | reverse complement strand
TCTAGGTAGCCTTTGTCAGCGCACGAGTCCTGGGCTGTGATGGATGCCAACCTTAAGGTACCTAACCAATTGGAGCTGCAATTGACGCTGGTCGGGGTGGGTTGACTTCCATGCATACCTTAGGTACCTATTAGGTAGGTATAGGTAGCTAGGTATCTTAGGTAAGCTCGAGTTCGGATCACGGTGGGACCGAAAGGGAAGGAATCCTGAGAGGTCCAGAGAAGTCGCGAACCGACGTCACTCCGCAAACACGCGGTGACGGGATGGCACGATCAACCTGTCAAAAAGGCAATCATGCCAAATTCTAGATATCAGCTCCGACGCTCCCGCCAGAAACACACCTCTTACTCAAAGCCCAAGTGCAGAATCAAGACTCTCTTTCTCCCTCTCACTCCCTCTCCCCTTCTCTTTCTCTTTCTTCCGCCGCTGCTTCCCTCTTGTTACATCATACATCATCATCACGAGAGGAAACAGCTCGTCTCTCAGTGAACAGCTCCGGTTGACATTGAATCCTCCACAATTCACAATCTCGTCAGCAGCTCAACATGCCCGGAGAAATCATAGATCGACCGAACCCGCAGCCATTGCCCTCTCATTTGCCGGAAGAGGTCCTCAAATTGGCTGTGCAAGTCGAGAAGAAAACGCTCCCAGAAGATGTCAACAAGTCACTCAAAGCGTTCCGTAGGGCGGCGCTCTACATCGCGGCCGGTAATGCTTTGCTGTGCTCCCAACTGCTATACGTTGTAGCTGATTGAGATGAACTCAGCCATGATCTTTTTGAGAGACAATGTCCTTGTCGAGCGAGATCTGACGTTCGACGATGTTAAGCCGCGTCTACTTGGTATGTTCGACATCGTGAACCTCGTTTTCGACTGTTTGGCTAACATCAATCAGGGCATTGGGGAACGTGCCCTGGTCTCGTGCTGGTGCATTCCCATATCAACTACCTCATCCAAAAGCACGATATGGACATGATTTACGTAGTAGGACCGGGCCATGGCGCTCCTGCTCTCCTTGCAACTCTCTGGCTGGAGGGGTCTTTGGAGAGGTTCTATCCACAGTACAGCCGTGACAAGAAAGGTCTCCACAACCTGATAACCAAGTTCTCCGTTACCGGCGGCTTTCCGTCACATATCAACTCCGAGACTCCAGGCTCAATCCATGAGGGTGGTGAGCTTGGCTACGCCCTAGGCGTCTCGTTCGGTGCTATCATGGATAAACCTGATTTGATTGTTACATGCGTTGTCGGAGATGGCGAGGCCGAAACCGGACCTACAGCTACTGCCTGGCACGGGTACAAGTACATTGATCCCAAGGAGTCCGGCGCCCTCATCCCGATCGTGCACGTCAACGGTTTCAAGATCAGCGAGCGTACAATCTATGGCTGCATGGACGACAAGGAGATCGTGTCTCTGTTCTCAGGATATGGCTACCAGACTCGGTTCGTGGAAGATCTGAACGATATCGACGCAGATCTTGGCAACTCTATGGAGTGGGCCATTACAGAGATTCGCAAGATTCAGAAGGCCGCTCGCGAGGGCAACCCAATCCGCAAGCCGCGCTGGCCAGTCATCATTATGCGTACACCCAAGGTAAGTGGCTCCCTGACACCCAACTGGAAGCTCACTAACGAGCCATTAGGGCTGGACTGGGCCCAAGAAAGTAGACGGCGAATTCATTGAAGGCTCGTTTCACGCTCATCAAGTGCCACTCCAGAAAGCGAAGACCGACAAAGAGCACCTCAAGGACCTCCAGGCGTGGCTCCTGAGTTACGGGCCGGAGGAGCTTTTCAATGATGGCAAGCCTGTCGACGAGGTCCTTGGCATTATCCCCAAAAAGGACGAGAAGAAGATTGGCCAGCTCAAGTTAGCGTATGACCCGTATGAGGCGCTGAATGTCCCAGACTGGCGAAAGTTTGGCGCCGAAAAAGGTGCGGAGATCAGCTGTATGAAGGCTGTGGGTACGCTTCTGGACCAGACGATGCAGGACAACCCCAAGACTTTTCGCATCTTCTCACCTGACGAGCTGGTCAGCAATAAATTGGACGCTGTCTTCAATCACACTGGTCGAAACTTTCAATGGGACGAGTTCAGTTGGGGTCAGGGCGGACGCGTCATTGAGATTCTCTCTGAGCACTGCTGTCAGGCTTTCCTCCAGGGATATACGCTCACTGGACGTGTTGGCTTGTTCCCCTCGTACGAGAGCTTCCTGGGCATCATTCATACGATGATGGTGCAGTATGCTAAGTTCAACAAGATCAACCTGGAGGTTCCTTGGCGTGGCGATATTGGATCGATCAATTACATCGAGACGTCTACTTGGACCCGTCAGGAGCACAATGGTTTCTCTCATCAGAATCCTTCCTTTATCGGTGCAGTGTTGAATCTAAAGCCGACTGCTGCTCGTGTTTACCTGCCACCAGACTCCAACACTTTCTTGTCGACGATAGCACATTGCTTGCGCTCAAAAAACTACGTCAACCTAATGGTCGGCTCGAAGCAGCCATCACCTGTCTTTTTCTCAGTCGACGAAGCAGACGCTCATTGCCGCGCTGGTGCCGGCGTGATGAAATTCTGCAGTACCGATGACGGCGCCAACCCGGACGTAGTCATCGTAGGCATCGGTCCGGAATTGACGTTTGAGGTCATCAAGGCTGCGGAGCTTTTGAAAGAGATTGCACCAACTCTCCGCGTGCGTGTGGTTAATGTCACTGACCTCATGGTTCTGGGCACCGAGGGTATTCACCCGCACTCTCTGACGAACTCTGATTTTGATGCGCTCTTCACGGAAGATAAGCACATTCATTTCAACTATCATGGCTACGCATCGGAGCTCAAGGGCTTGCTTTTTGAGCGCCCGCAGGTCTCACGTATCTCTGTCGAGTCGTACCGGGAGGAAGGCACCACTACAACACCGTTCGACATGATGCTTCAAAACAAGGTCAGCCGCTACGACGTGGCTGAGCATGCCCTTCGGGGTGCCGCGAAGACCAATGACAAGGTCAAGGTCGAACTTCGAAGCATCGTATCAGAGTTGCAACATCGGAGCCAGAAGCTGAAGGAGTATGTGGTGGAACATGGCAAGGGTATGTATTGCTCCTGAACCCTCTTATTCCCTGATGCTAACTCTGTTCAGACCCTGACGATACCTACAACCTCCCGCAATTCAAAGGGATCACCGAGGCAAGTGGCGCGAAGAAGTCCAGCGGCGGAGGACAGGTAATGTACGAGGGCTAGAAGGTCTATGCTGGTTCCTTCTATAAACCCAAAAGGCTCGCTGAGGCGTGGGCGGTATGTAGGATGTTAATAGGATAAAGCATAATCATAATTCAAGCTGAACATTCTATGCGGTGAGATAGAGCGATTGAATCTCTACACATTGGATTTGCTGCGCTGAAATGCTTACGTAACAGAGAATACATTTCATCCAGAAGCATGTCCTTTTCCCCGTGTCCCTACTGCCACCTTACCAACATCATCGCCAGCATGTTCCCACTGAACAAAGAAGCAGTGTGCCTCTGAGTCTTTCTCGGGAAGCTAAGGACGCATAGTATGACAATGCATACTCTAACAGAAGGAGGTAAGCGACGCCAGACGTAGTTCAAGCCCTCGCATCGTCCCATCCGTCGACACCGCAGAGCTGCTTGCAAACTTCTTTCCCTTTCTGCATCAAAGCACATTAGGGATCACTTAAAAATAGGGGCTGGACAGTCATGATTAATAGGACGACTTCTCCCCAGCATTTTCCTCTCTGGGCATGACATCACCGCCGCAGTGGAGCTCCACATGGCCGCAGCCAGGCCAAGCTTCACTAGCATTGTCCCTTCATCTCCAGGTCCATTGACTCTTCGTCCCTCATCCAAACTCTTCTGTTGAGCTCATACCGTATTTACTCTTCTCCTCCTCTAACAGTCTTACATCATGAACGCCCAAAAGATCGGCCTCGGCGTCCCAGCGCTCCAGCTCCTCCCCGTAACCGGCGGATGGACCTCAGCGCTCGCCTTCTATCACATAGCGCTCTCCGGCCGGGTCGTCTACCACCGCCTCAGCAAGTCCAAGTATACTTCTCTGCTTTCTTGCCTCTCCACCAAAGGGGAAAGTCGCCGGCTAACGTCTTCCAAGGGTGATGGGCGACCGCCTCGACGACTCCTCCACCGACTTAGGCAACGACATCCTCTACCAATCTAACCGCGCACACGCCAACTTTTTGGAGAATGCGCCGCTTGCGATTGTCTTGTGTGCGGCGCTGGAGCTCAATGGCGCGGATAGGAAGGTATTGAGCTATGCTATGGCGGCGTTCATGGCGTTTAGGGTGTTGCACGTCGAGCTTGGTGTGTTGATGAAGAACTCGATGGGTGTCGGTAGGATTATTGGATACTATGGGACGCAGGGTTTCTTTGCGGGTATGAGAGTTTGGGGCCTGAGTCTGGTGAGGGGATGGTGGGGTTTCTAGATGGCTAGGTACGCACAGAGCGGTACCGCAGAATGGGCACGGACACGGCAGGATGGTCTGCGAGGCCCGGTTTGGGACACATAGGTCTGAAGATACCAATAGACAAGGTTTGGGGAAGACTTTGTATGGCCTGGAACTACCTGTTTGCCCGGATGGATACTTCTGTGTATCATTAAATGACAACTGGGCCTTGCTTAGACTGCATCTAGTATACCGCATCGCGGAGACGGCTTCATATTCACAGCTTCAATAGCTATTTTTCAGCAGCACTTCAAGCTTAATGTCGTGCAGACTTCGAGCCGCCTCATCGTTTTCCGGGCCTTTTTGGCCTGGCGAAGCCGCTCTTCTTCTCCTCCTTTGGTGCGAACTCTCCTTCAATGCTTTGTGCCGTAAGCTCGCTCGGATCCGAGAACTCCAACTTCTTACCGATGACAATACCCGCCTCCTGCTCCGCCCATGCCACCACGTTGGCTCTCGAGCTGGCATACAGCATCCTTTCTCTAGGTTTGGCAGCAGTGGGACAAGTGTATATGAAGATGTTCGCAGATTGCGGTTCATACCGGTAGAACGTATAGTTCGGCTCCGTCCCTGAAATCGTTGAGCTCAGTAAGTCGGGAGACACTCCGCTCGTCGGATCGCGCGCAAGCACAACAGTCTCGTCTTTGTCGATCTTGAGCATCACAATCTCTCCATCCGAGCTCTCCAGCTTCGCCAGAGCCTCTCTGATCTCGTCTGCAACCCGTATCTTCACTCCACTACTCCCATAACCCGCGCTTCTCCGGCTGCTCCCTCCGCCCTCACGTGCCTCTGCCTCCCTGATACCTTCCAGATCCCGCTCGCTCTCCGTCAAGGGCCGCTCGGCCGCTGAGTGATCCTCATGCTTCTTCCACCCTTCTACCGTCAGCTCTTCGGGCCGTTCGGTGAATATCTGCTCGCCAAAGTGCTCGGAGCCCAGCTCTCTCACCAGACTCAGCCGCGTGGAAGCGAAGAGCATCTTCTGGCGGACTGGCGCAGCGAGCGGGACATACGTAACAGCGATGAGGTCTCCTTGGGTAGGTGCATCGCGTGGGGGTTCTGAAGAAACGGTTTTGCGGAGGAGGATGTAGAGTGCTTCATTGGGTTTGATGTGGGGTTGCAGCACGGAGAGGTCGGAGTGGAAGGAGGATGAGCTGCTTTTGAGAGGTTCGAGGGGCACGAGCTGTTCATTCTTGATCGTAGCGAGGAGGCCGCGGTCGGAAGAGGAGGAGAGTAGGGATTGGAAGGCGGAGTGGAGGTCGGCGGATGCTTGTTGGAAAAATTAGTCCCGATCATAGAGGCCGATAATGCTGCGGATGATACCTGATATGCCGGACTGCATGTCGACGACGTTAGCTTGGAAGATGTGCTTCGGTTTGTATGGGTGTTGTCATTGGCTTGAGCTTAGGTAAGGTATGTAGGATGAATGGCCAGATTTTGGCGTTGTCATTGATGCCTCAGGCATCAGTATCCGTCTACCCTGCGCGCTGCTAATCCTCCGTTGTGGCTCGAGCAACATCGTCTTCAGTACAACTTGCAAACCCTCTTGTTTATCTTCGTGTCGCTGGAGAAGATGTATGGAAGCATTCATTGCAGCCTGATTCTCATTCGATGCTTGCCTGAAACCTCCTCCACTTGTCTTTGTCGTCCCATGCCGGTAAAACGAAAGGAATCCTATCAGGAACCTGATCCGGCCAGGTTTTCGCTATCAGTGTCGTCAGATTCTTGTAAAGCAACCTATATCCAGCTGGACTGAGATGAAGTCCATCGTGAAGAAGCTCCTGCAACACAGGGCTCTCTGGCAGCGCACGTGAGCCAGGCAGTTCTTCTCCAGGCTCCCATCCAGCCTCGAGCATGCAAGCCATCCACATGTCCAGCACGGGAATACCGAGATCCTTCCCAACCTCTCTCGTAGCGTCTGCGTACCTCTTGGTGTTGTCTGCGCTACGCCTCGGCGGATCGTAGCCCTTGACCATGTCCAACGTAGCTTGCAGGTACTCATTGATCGGTGGTGGTGTGATTAACATGATTCGAGGACTGTGTGCTTTGACAAGGGGATGCGTGATTATTTTGATGAGGTTGGCGGAATATTGGGAAAGTGGAACGCATTGTGGGTTGGGGTAGATACACGCGTCGTTTGCACCAAAAAATACCGTCATGAAGCGTACTGTCGTATCTTGAGGAGACGGTATGACTTTTGAGAGAACCGTGAGTGCCATCTCCGTGTTGTACCCTGAAAGCCCGCGGTTGAGGACCTCCAAGCGGCGGACATAGTCTGGTAGACAGAACAGACATCAGTCCGATGGCTAGAAGAAAGTACGAAATGAGTTTGACCGTATGCTCTCAATACTAGTAAGGTGGTGCACACCTGTAGAATGACGGCCATGCAAGAGACCGAAGGCACTGGATCGGACAGCATCAAAGCGAAAGGAACTTGTGGAAGGGAAAGGGTATCGATCTCCCGCAAGCATATCGACTCACCATCTCGCAATTGCGCCAGGAATCCGAACCCACGGAGCTGACAATCACCTTGCTGAGTGATTGAATCTCCAAGCAGGAGGAAGTTATCGTACAAATTCACCTGGCCGAAGTCTCAGTCTCTTCATAGTATTGACCTGCTAGATCTTGGGAGCCTTTACCATGGTGTTGAAAGGCCTGTGTGAATACCGGATTGTTGCAATGAGGAGTGCGTCCAATTGACTATGGGTCCTGATTCACAGGTAATAGAAACGCGGATAGAATGCATCCGGCTTTTATTCCGGACGCACTGATGAGGCTCCCGAAGTCCTGATACCTGGTAGGTAGATTAGGTAAGGTACTGTACTGTAACGTGCCAGCCACGGGCAGCGGCGGATCGTCCCGCAGCGTTCACATTCCAGGGTCCACTCCATCATCTTATCCACGCTGCGGCAAGCGCGGGAGAGGTGCAGACCTCCGACGGAAGCGTTCCGTATCCGCATCGGTCACGCGGATGCATCACTGGCTGCAGCTGTCCACGGTCACAAGCGACGCTAGCACCTCATGCTTGGGATGCCGGCGACGCGAGGTGCACTGCTGCTACGTCTGTCTGTCTCTACGCATCTCTGCAACTATAGGTACAACCATGCTTCTCCCTACTCTCCGTGACGCTGTGTCCCAAGGGTCTTTGCCTCGAAGCGACCAGCACGGAACGAAAGACTCGGAACTCGGGCGTTTCCTTTCCTTGTTCCGGCATTTGTTGTTGTTGTTGTTGTTGCTTGTTGCTTGTTCCAAAGATAGGGCACAGGGCATAGGCAGACGTGACCCACTACTATCTCGTGCTCACACGGTCACTTTCCACACCTCTTCTCCCAGCTTTCCAGCTTCGTATGACACGGCAGGATGATGTGTTTAGGAGACTCTATTCTCCGTACTCCTCAAGACCCCATACCGAAGCAATATCTCCAGCTAACGGGAAACACGACGAGTTCGCCTGTACATCATGCCGAAATCGGTATCCTCGTACTACAGTGAGATACACAGTAGCAGAGACGGTCAGGATGACGACGACGACGATAACGACGAAGGCCTCACCTTCGACTCTTCCCGTCTAAGGCCAAATACTGCTGCTCCATCCTCTGTGTTATCCGGCCGAGCCACACAAGCCTCCAACCCTTCCGATGCCGACCTTCATGAAAACCCAGCGTCTGGCGCGCTAGCCGATGAGCGAACCTACCTACTTGGAAGCGGACTAAGGCAATTCCAGCACTATAAGAGCAACCGGCCGTCTGTGCCGGCTACTCCCAGGCCGCTACTTGGGAGACAGTCGAGCTATGCGGCGAGTGCGCGTATGAACAGAAACCTTAGTCGCCGGGGTTCTTTCAGCAAGCGACTTGTCAGCGCCCTCACCAGCGAGGATCGTATGGCAGAAAGCAGTATGTATTCGATTCCCGAAGCTTGTCTTGGTGTCTTGACAGGCATTCGTAAGGGCGTTCGCTGATAATGAGATCTATCAGCTGGCAGCCTCTGGAACTCCAAACCATCCGTATACCATGATGACCGTGTCTGGTATGATCAATTCACTTCCACCGACTGGGTCCACGATAGTATAGCGGACGCATACCGCGTCAAGGCCCTCAGAAGCAGAAAGGATATACGAGGCAGGCTGATCGCGTGGTTTGACGGTGCGCAAGGATGGGTGCTTGTGGCCGCAATCGGATGCATCACGGCCGTCTTAGCATATTTCGTCAACGTCACGGAGGGCGTGCTCTTTGATCTCAAATACGGATACTGCAGACCTCAATGGCACTCCAGCCACAAGAATTGCTGTTCGGGAGCAACAGTGTGCGATGAATGGATCCCATGGTCTCAAGCCATTCTCACGGGTCGGATGGACAGCGTCTGGGTTGACTACGCAATGTTCATCCTCTGGGTACTTGCCCTGTCGTCGTTGTCCTGTTTTCTCACATTGATGACCAAGACCGTCATACCCTCCTCGTTCTCGCTCTCGACCTTGGACGAAAACCTCGCTGCGGAGGTCCATCACTACGACCGAGACGACGAAAACCGAAAGCAAAGCCTGACACCCATGGAGCGTTTCAACCGAACGCAGCTACGGCCACCAATGACGTACTATGCTGCCGCTGGAAGTGGAGTGGCTGAAGTACGAGTTATACTGAGTGGCTACGTCCTCCATGGATACCTTGGTGTCAGGACGCTTATCATTAAGACACTGGCTCTGATACTGAGTGTTGCATCTGGTCTCAGCTTGGGCAAAGAGGGTCCATATGTACACATTGCCACCTGCGTCGGCAACATCGCATGCCGTCTCTTCTCCAAATATAACCAGAACGACGGCAAGCGCCGAGAAGTGTTGAGTGCCAGTGCTGCTAGTGGGGTAGCAGTCGCCTTTGGTGCTCCTATCGCCGGCGTTCTCTTCAGTCTGGAAGAAGTGAGCTATTACTTCCCGCCAAAAACGCTATTTCGGACCTTCTTCTGCTGCATCGCCGCGGCTCTATCGCTCAAATTTCTTAACCCTTACGGGACGAACAAGATCGTGCTCTTCCAGGTCCGATATCTGACCGACTGGAAGCTGTTTGAGATGGTGGCCTTCATTCTCGTCGGCATCATTGGTGGTGCATTGGGTGCTCTTTTCATCAAGGCTTCTCGCTTCTGGGCACAAACTTTCCGTCGCATACCTTGGGTAAAGAAGTGGCCGATGATGGAAGTGTTGCTCGTCGCAGCGACCACCGGCATCATAAGCTTCTGGAACAGATACACGAAACTCGCAGTCACCGAGCTGCTCTTTGAGCTGGCAAGTCCCTGCGACGCATATTCCAGGACAGGTACCGGTCTGTGTCCCACTGTAGAACAGATTCCGCACATCATCTGGTATCTTGCCATCGCTTTCGTCATCAAGGCATTTCTCACGGTCATCACCTTTGGCATCAAAGTGCCAGCAGGCATTTACGTCCCATCTATGGTCGTCGGCGGCCTCATGGGGCGTATGGTTGGTCACATCGTGCAGTGGCTTGCCCTCAACTACTCCCACACGGGTTTGTTCGGCGACTGCACACCAGACTCCGCACCCGAGTCCTGCGTCGTGCCGGGAGTCTATGCCATGGTTGCTGCTGGTGCAACTATGTGTGGCGTGACCCGACTCTCTGTCACCCTTGCCGTGATACTCTTCGAGCTGACCGGCAGTCTCGACCACGTCCTTCCCTTCTCCATCGGCGTGCTCGTCTCCAAATGGACCGCCGACGCCATCGAGCCACTCAGCATCTACGATCTGCTCACCGACATGAATCAATACCCCTTTCTCGACAGCAAAGTCCGCCCCGTCTTCACCACCGAGCTGGGCGACATCACTCCGCGCATTCGCGAAGAGCGCGTCATCGACATCAGCAGCTCGCCGCTCATACTCGGCCGCGAGCTGCGCAACAAAGTGGATTACCTCCACATGGCCGGCGAACTCGACGGCGGCCTGCCCATCGTCCGGGACCACGTCCTCACCGGCCTCATACCCGCGCCCGACCTCGAGTTCGCGCTCGACAAGCTCGAGAACGAGGACAACAGCCTCTGCCTCATGGCCACGCAGGTTCGCTGGGCTGGCGAGGAAGGCGACCCGGGCTTTGACGGCACCGCGGAGATTGACCGGACAGACTTTACGCCGTATATCGATCCTGCGCCTGTGGCGCTGGATATCCACTCACCCATGGATCTGGTATACGAGTGCTTTGTGAAACTGGGCTTGAGATACATCTGTGTGCTGCGGGATGGGAAATACGCAGGATTGGTGCATAAGAAGACATTTGTGAGATATTGCAAAGAGCTTGAAG
>Ga0160429_1002061_pt1 | contig 10765 bp, 9 predicted proteins | sample SolpanmetagenomR_FD_108199 | JGI IMG/M metagenome (GOLD analysis project Ga0160429, IMG submission 108199) | Solar panel surface microbial communities from Lawrence Berkeley National Laboratory, California, USA - R | ecosystem: Engineered > Built environment > Solar panel > Unclassified ... | reverse complement strand
GGCCTGACCGATATCGTGGCCGGGCCGGTACACGCCGCCGCTGTGGGGCTGGTGCTGTACGCCGCCGAGCAGCACGCCCACCAGTTCGCTCCGGCGCTGGTGAACAGCCAGGGTGCCCCGGTTGGCTCACAGGGCGGGGGTCAGCAGAGTGGCGGTCAGCAGCCCCGACCGGTGCCGGTCGACACCGACCTGCCGCCTCCGGTGATCGACGAGCCGGCGCCGGTCGAGCCGAAGCCGGTCAAGCCGCCCAAGGCCGCCAAGACGGGCGACGAAGTCTCGGTGCTCGACAAGGTCAAGAACTTCTTCAAAGACTGGATCTGAGACCGGCTCCGTTCACCCTGTAGCGCCCTGTTACGGCGTCCAGATGCTGTCGATCTGGACGCCGTATCTGAGCATGATGGTCTTGAGCCGCTGCATGGCGCTCACGGCCAAGTCCCGGTCCTCGGGGGCGAACACCAGGGTCAGGGCGGCGATATGGTCGCCCGGCGGTGTGCCGTGCGGCACTGGCTGGGGCGGCTGCGCCTGCACCTGAAGGGGTTTGGCGAAGGCCGGGTCTTTCATCAGGTCGCGCAGCACCTTGTGGAAGGTGATCTCGTCGATGCCTTCCAGCGCGAACCGGATGCCACTGGGCGCGGAGGGTGAAGTCATTCCTCAGGGTAGCGCCCGGGCTCCGGGAACATCTGTAGACTGCATTCATGCCCCGCCGCCTTTCTGCCGCCCGCCTGGTACCACGCCGTTTCTTTCCGGACGGCGCCTGATGCCTGGACCTTCCGAGATGCTCGTCACCGAACAGGTGCAGGAGCTGCTGGCCCGTGAGCGGGCGCTGCTGGGCGACCTTCAGGCCTTCCTGACGGCCCAAGGCGCGCCCGCCGAGGCGGTAGCGCAGGCGAGGCAGGCGCTGCAGAACCTCGACGAGAGCTTTCTGCTGGTGGTGGTAGGCGAGTTCAATGCGGGCAAGAGCAGCTTCGTGAACGCGCTGCTCGGCGAATCGGTGCTGCCCGAGGGCGTGACGCCCACCACCGACCGCATCTACGTGCTGATTCACGGCGAGAAGGGGGAGCCCGAGGCCACCGCCGACCCGTTCGTGGTGCGGCTGCGCGTGCCGATCGCCGCGCTCGACGGCGTGGCCCTGGTCGATACGCCCGGCACCAACGCCATCGTGCGCCAGCATCAGGTGCTGACCGAGGGCTTTTTGCCGCGCGCCGACCTGCTGCTCTTCCTGACGAGCGCCGACCGCCCGTTCACCGAGTCCGAGCGGCAGTTTCTGAGCCTGGCTGCCCGCTGGGGCCGCAGCGTGGTGATGGTGGTCAACAAGGCCGACCTGCTCGAAACCGAGCAGCAGAAAGCGGAGGTGCGCTTGTTCGTCGAGGCCGGGGCGCGCGCCGAGCTGAACCTCACGCCGCCGGTGTACCTGGTGTCGGCACGCGGCGAGCAGCGCGGCGGAGACGAGGGCTTCCGGGCGCTGAGAGACGCGCTTCAGGCAAGACTGGGCGAGCGCGAGCGCACCCGGCTCAAGCTCGGCAGCCCGCTGGGCGCGGCCACCGAGATTCTGGGGGGAGAGGACACCCGTTCGGCGGCCGCCCGGAACACCCTCAAGGCTGACCTGGACACCCTGCAGAATCTGGAAGCCCAGCGGGCACGCCACCACGAGACGATGCAGGGCGAACTCGACGGTCAGCTCAACCGAGTGGGCCGGCTGCTCTCCGAGTTCGAGGCGCGGGCCGACAAGTTCATCGACGCCTCTCTGCGGATGGGCAATTTCCGGCAGCTGATCAACAGCCGCGAACTGGAAAAAGGCTTCCGCGAGCAGGCGGTGGCCGATCTGCCGGAGGCCATTGAGCGGCAGTTCGGAACCATGATCGACCGCTTCGTCGAGGCCAACCTGCACTTCTGGGAGGACGTGCAGGCCTTCCTGATCCGGCGTCAGCCGTCCGGGGACATCGCCCGTACCCGCTTCTCGTACGACCGCCACGCGCTGCTGGAGGGCATCGCGGGCAGTGCCAGCCGCCACATCGCCGAGGTGACAGAAGCCCAGCTCACCCGGCAACTGGCCGCCGACACGGAGGAGGCCATGAAGGGCGTGGTCGGTCTGGGCGCGGGCGGCGTGGGCCTGGGCGTGATCGGGGTGGTGCTGGCCGGAACGCTGGCGGCCGACTTCACCTTCATCTTCTCGGGCCTGGCACTGGGCAGCCTCGGCCTGCTGATCTTGCCGTCCCGCCGGTTGAAGGCGCTGCGGCAGCTGCGGGTTAAGGTGGCCGAGCTGCGCGAGTCGTTGGAAGCCATCGTGCGGCGCGAGTATGGCCGCGAGCAGGAGCGGGCCGACACGAGGCTGCGAGACGCCATGAGTCCGTTCACCCGCTTCATCGAGGGCGAGCAGACCCGGCTGGAACAGGCCCAGACCCAGGCCAGGGCCCTGCGGGAGCAGCTCGAACAGCTGAAGCGGGAGGTCGGTGTGCTGGGCGGCGCCCCTGCTCCGGCACCTCAGAACGACGCGATGAAAGGCGGCTGACCTCAGGTCACGGCCGGACGATCAGACGAACTGCTGTTCCTCGATCTGGCTGGGCGTGTCGGTCACGGTCGTGGAGCCTTCGGCGTGTTCGGGCGCGCTCGGCGGCGTCTCTCCCAGCGCAGGGGTAGCCCCGGACACGGGGAGCAGTTCGTTGTACGGCAGCTCACCCGGGTCGGAACCGGCCGGCAGGGCGCTTCTGGCGGGTGAAGGGCGCTGCTGCACGTCGATGGTGGGCGGTAACTCTGTCGGCAGCGGAGCGGGCTCGGGCAGCGGGTGCCGGTTCGACAGTTCGTAGAACGACCCGACGAGCGCCCGGTACTGCGCCACGAACTGTGCCTGCTCGTCGCGGGCGCGGCTCAGCAGGGTGCTCAGCTCGTTGTGCCGGGTGCTGAATGCCGATTCCATGTGCGTAGTGCGGGCGCTCACGCCCTGCTCCAGTTCGCGGTGCCGGCGGTGAAACTGCGCCTCGAGGTCGGCGAAGCGGGCGCGGTAGCTGGCCTCCAGCTGGGTGCTGCGCGCCTGATGCGCGGCCTCCAACTCGGTGCTGCGGGCGCGGTGCAGGGTCTCGAGTTCGCCGGTGCGGGCCTCATGGCGTGACTCCAGGGCCACCGAGCGGGCGTTGGCCTGCTGGGTCACGCCGTCGCGGTACGCCTCGGCCTGGGCCGTGATCAGCTCGGCCTCGCGGCGGGCGTTCTCGCGCAATTCCTGGGCGATGCGCTCGGCGCTCACCACCGCTCGGCGCAGATCGTCTTCCGACTGCCGGTACTCGGCCAGCCGACCTTCGAGGGCAATCAGCCGCTCGTTCAGGTCCTGGCGGGCCTGCAGCAGTTCCTCGAGGTCGTCGGCCACGTCGTTCAGAAAGGTGCGGACCTCCACACGCTTGTAGCCGCCCATGCCACCGGGAAACTCCTGGTGTCGCAGGTCCAGAGGGGTGTATTTCACTGGAGTGGCCCCCTGTGCATGTCCTGAATCATGGAGGCAGTTTAGCCTAAATCGTGTGCTCCGGCTTGAAAACGCCGCCGGGGGGAGGGGGAATCTTCAGGTGGCCGGAGCCTCGTCTGGAGGAGTGAACAGCCGGCGGCCCACCCGCACCAGGGTCGCGCCCTGCGAGATGGCCTCGGGAAAGTCGTCGCTCATGCCCATGCTCAGCTCGCTCAGGCCGAGGTCGTGGGCCAGCAGGGCGGTGTCGGCGAACACCTGCCGGGCCGCCGCCGCGTCGTCGTAGGGGGCCATCACCATCAGGCCGCGGACGGTCAGGCCCGTCTGCTGCACGCTTTTCAGCAGTGCGGGCAGTTCGGAGGCCGACGCGCCGTGCTTCTGGGCCTCGCCGTTGTGCACCTGCAGCAGCACGTCCGGAGCGCGGCCCCAGCCGTCGGCGGCCTTCGCCACGGCCTCGGCCTGGGCGAGCTCTTCGATGGTGTGAATCAGGCTGACTTCCCGCAGGTACTTGACCTTGTTGCGCTGCACCGGCCCGATAAAGTGCCACTCGGCCGCCTGGGCCTGCACACCCTGGACCTGTGAACGTTCGGCCAGCTCGGCCACCTTGTCGCGCAGCTCCTGGCCCCGGTTCTCGGCCAGCGGAAAGCCGCCCGGCTGCAACGCCTGATAGGCCAGAATCTGCGTGCTGATCTGCTCGAGGCTGTGCCCTTTGGTCACCGCCACCAGCCGCACCGAACCGTCGGCCCGGCCCGCTCCGAGTTCGGCGGCCCGCAGGTCGCGCAGGACGTCCGGCAGGCTCACGGCTGGCCTGAACAGGCGACGGGGCCGGATGTGACAGGATAGGGGGGGAGGCGAATACTCACGTGCTCATTGTCGTCCCGCACGCAGCGCAGCGGCAAGGGCGCGGTGGGCCGGGCGGCAGAGGCCAAGACTGTGTCAACGGCACTTCATCTTTCTCAGGGCCACAACCCCGAATGTGACACACTAGAGGGCCTGATGAAGACCGGACGGCCCCGCACGGTCCGGCAGCGCCACAGGCGTTCCGGCACCGTCAGGCGCCCGAAGAACCCTCGCCCATTTCGCCGGACCACAGGCCCAGACCCAGTCTCGAACATCTATTCACAGCCCTAACCTTCAGACCTTCAGAACAGAGCTGAACGTGTTGGAAGTCGCCCGACAGGAGAACGCATGCAGATCAGACACACCCTGGCCCTCACGGCCGCCCTCAGCGCGCCGCTCGCGTACGCCCAGCAGAGCCAGACGACCGCCGCCGCCACGCAGTCAAGCACCCTGGACGACGTGGTGGTGACCGGCACCAGTGACCTGCTCGGCAACTTCCTGAAGGCCAGCCTGAGCGTGCAGCCGGGCGCCGCACTCGCAGGCCTGAACCTCAAGCAGATCGAGCAGGACGCGCTGGCGACCGGCTACGTCTCGGCGGCGACCGCTTCGCTGCAGGTGGTGAACGGCCAGAACGTGGTGGTGCTCGCGGCCGTGCCGAACCCGGTCATCAAGAGCGTCACCGTGACCGGCCTGACCTTCCTGCCGGCCGACGCCTTCAAGACCTCGCTCGCCAACGTGCTCAACATCGCGCCCGGCGCGACCTTCAACAGTGCCCGCGTCGAGCAGTCGAAGGCCGCGCTGGTTCAGAACTTCCGCGCCGAGGGCTACCCGTTCGCGCCGACCGTCACCACCACCTCCAAGCTGGCAGCCGACGGCACCACCGACCTGACCTACGCCGTCGACGAGACCGCGCCGATCAGCCGGATCGAGGTGACCGGCAGCACGCTGCTGCCGCAGGCCCAGGTGGTGGCCGCCTTCCAGCCGCTGTACGCCGCCAAGAAGTTCACCCCCGACGCCTACTTCGCGGCGGTGCAGCAGATCCAGCAGCAGTATCAGGCGGCCGGTTATCTCGCCAGCGGCGTGAACGCGGCGGCCAGCACCCTGCAGGGCGGCGTGCTGAAGGTCGCGGTGCTCGAAGGGCAGGTGGCGGGCGTCGATCTGTCGGCGCTCACCCTGCCCGCAGGCAGCGCTCCGGTGCTGACCACCAAGGCGGGCAGCGTGCCCGGACTGGTGAACCTGGAGCAGGACGTGCGCACCCTGAGCAACCTCACCGGGCAGTCGGTGGGCTTCGCGCTGCGCCAGACCGATGCCCAGAACCCCAACCGGGTGACGGTGTCGTTCGGCGTGGCCGAGGCCAACACCGGTCCGGTCAAGAGCATCTCCATCCAGGGCAACACGGTGGTGAAGACGGCCGACCTGCAGGCGGTGCTGAAGACCAAGGTGGGCGACGTGTTCTCACGTCAGCTGGCCGAATCCGACTTCGTGCGGCTGCGCGACGTGTACCGCAAGGCGGGCTACGAGATCAGCACGCGCGACGCGGTCGCTTACAAAGACGGCGCCCTGACCTTCAACATCAACGAGGTCCGGATCGCCGGATACGAGCTGGCCTACACCGGGCCGAAGAACACCCAGGAGCGCGTGGTGACGAGAGAGCTGCCCGCGCCGGGCACCCTCTACAACGAGCAGACCTTCCGCAAGGCGGTCGGTAACGTGACGGGTCTGGGGTTCATCAAGATCACCAGCGTCACCACCAAGTCGCTCGACTCGGCCAGACCCGAGAACCTGACCTACGTGATCGGCGTCACCGAGAGCAGCAGCACCCGCAGCCTGCCGATCAGCCTGAACTACGACACCATCAACGGGTTCAGCGGCGACGTGGGCCTGAGCTTCGGCAACCTGTTCGGCCTGGGCCACGTGCTCAACGCCACCGTGACCGGCGCTCCCAACGACGCCGGGCAGTCGCTGAGCGCCAACCTGACCTACACCATTCCCTGGCTCGACATCGACTTCGCCGACTTCCGCAAGAACCGCACGAGCGTGAGCTTCAACGTGGGCAGCACGGCCACCGGCAACAATGCACTGCTCGACAGTGCCCAGAACGACACCGGGCGCGACTACACCCTGCGCACGAGTGGCTTCGGTATCACCGTGGGCCGTCAGCTGATTCCCAACCTGAACGTCTCGGCCTCGGTCGGCACGAACTACAACACCTACTACCTCGAACCCGTCACGTCGTCCGACGTCACCACCACCGACGACGCCACGGCCAAGCCGCTCGTGCCCACCAGCCTGCTGGCGACCTCGTTCGGTGTGGGCGCAGCGTACGACAGCACCAGCACGCCCGCCTTCCCCACCGACGGCTTCAAGGCCAGCCTGAGCGCCTCGTACAACTTCGGTGCCAGCGGCGCCACGCCGCTCAGCTGGACCAAGCTGGAGGCGGGCGCGAGCACCTACTTCGGCTTCGGCCAGACGATCGACAAGGGCCCGGCGCTGCCCCAGAAGCAGCAGGCCTTCGCCGTGCGCCTCAACGCGGGCACCTACCTCGGCACGCCGCCGTCGGGCACGCTGTTCAGCATCGGCTACTCGAACCTCAACCCGGCCTATGAGCTCCGCGGCTACTCGTCGGGCGATTTCAAGGGCGTCAACTACGTCACGTCGAGCGCCGAGTACCGCTACGACCTGAACATCAGCAACTCGATTCTGCAGGGCGTGTACCTGATCGGCTTCGTCGACGCGGGCACGGCCTTCAACTCGGGCGCGGCCCCGACGGTCGGCTACTCGCTCGGCCTGGGCGCTCAGGTCAACCTGGGCCTGGGCGGCGCTTCGCTGCCGACCCTGCGCTTCGACTACGGCTTCAGCCCGGCCACCGGCAGCGGACAGTTCCACTTCCGCCTCGGGCCGGTCTGGTAAGCGTCTAAAGCCCCTTCAGGGCGAAGCCGAACACCGCGCTAGCCATACCGGGCGCGGTGTTCGGCTTTCTGCTGCTTGTAGCGTTCATCAGCGGCCGCCTGATCCCACTTCGCTTTGAAGATGCGGGCCGCCTCAGCCTTCTGCGGGTCTTCGGGCGTGCGGGGCAGCTCCGGGCGGCCGTGCGCCCCGCTCACGCCCTTCTGGTCGTCCGGCACCGGCCCCTGGTACTTCTTGCCGCCCTTGTGGTTGGCGTACCGTCTGGCGCGGGTATAGCCCATCTGGAGGAATTTGCGGGCCATATCGGCCCCCACGAAGTCGCCCTCGTCCAGGTAGGCCAGAAACATGGCGTAGAGGGTTTCGCTGCTCTCGGTCGCCAGCGGTGGAGTCGCGAAGCGCCAGTGCGGCAGCAGCTCGCTCTTGTACGGCTGTACCAGCAGCACGCCCTGCTCACCCACGCCCACCCGGTACAGCTCCGGATGTTCACGCAGGTCGAGTTCGGCGTAGTTCAGGGTGTAATCGAATTTGCGGCTCACCGGTTGACCTCGTAGGGGCGACAACAGACCGGGGCCGTGCACTCGGCATGGCCCCGGCGACCTGTCATGGTCTATCAGTCGAGACGGGCGTCGTCCAGAACTGCCTGCGACATCCAGCGCACCTCGTCGATGGTGTGCAGGATGGCGTTGTACATGTCCGAGGTGGCGGGGTCGCCGGCCTCGTCGACGTTGTTGCTGTCGTCACGGTAGCCGCGCGCCACGCGGGTCAGGTCATCGACCAGCGCAGTGAGCTGCTCACGGGCGTCGTGGATGGTCTCGGTCGGCACCTCGACGATGCTGTACTTGGCAAGGTCGCTCGGCGCGGACACCGGGCTGCCGCCCAGCATCACAAGGCGCTCGGCCTGCTCGTCGATGCTGGGGAAGATCTTGGCGATGAAGTCGTCGTAGGCGAGGTGCAGGTCGCGGAAGTGCCGGCCGCGGATGTCCCAGTGAAACTTCTTGAGCTTCAGGTACAGGCTGATGGTGGTGCTCAGGTTGCGCTGCAGGCTCTCGGCCACCACGTCGAAGCCTTCTTCCGACAGGTAGCTGTGGTCAACGAGCTGCGCGAACTTGGCCTCGTTGTTGCGCACGCCTTCCTGGTGGGCCGCATCGGTCTTGCCGACCGGGTTGCTGGCGCCGTTCGCCTTGGCCTTCTTGCCGCCCGCCTTGGTGCTGGCGCTCTTGCCGGTGTCGGTTGCTTTGGTCATGAATGCACCGTAGCGCCGGGGCATGGGAAGCCGGGTGATGTGCACCTAAGTACCCCTTCACGCACCGCTTTACCCGCGCCACCAGATCGGGCCGGATCGGCTGCCTCAAGGTGAACCCAAGCCCACACGGGAACCCCGCCGATCGGCACAGACTATGGTGTAAGGATGTTCTTCTGTCCATCAGATCGACTCCGGCATTCAGGGTTCACGAGGCTGGGCCACTCCGGGTGACGGCCCAGGCGCGGAAGCTGCGCGGCCGTGACAGCGAGCAGCAGAGCGGTGCGGACCGCCAGAACAGCGAACAGCCGGTGAGCTGGCTCGAACTGTTCTTCGATCTGGTTTTCGTCGCCGCCTTCGATCGCCTGATTCTGCGGTTGGGCGAACACCCCGACCTGCAAGGCTTCGGCATCTTCGTACTGCTGTTCGCCGCGCTGTGGTGGGCGTGGCTCGGCAACACCAACTTCGCGGCCCGCTACGGCAACGCCTGCCGGGCCTACCGCTGGGGTACGCTGGCCCAGATGCTCGCTCTGGCCGCCCTGGCGGTGAGCGTGCGCGGCGACCTGGCAGACACCGGGCAGTTCTTCGCGCTGGCCTACGCGGCGGGCCGGGTGGTGCTGATCGGGATGCTGCTGGTGTACGGCCACAGCCAGGGGCACGCCTCGCCCGGTGAGAAGCGCATCGATCTGGGCTTCGTGCTCGGCGCGCTGCTGTGGTTCGGCTCGGCCTTCGTGAGCGGGCCCGCGCAGATCGGCCTCTGGGTCCTGGCGCTGGCCACCGACGTGCTGAGCACTCTGCTGTCCGAGCGGCGGCATGACCGCGAGCTGCCGCACCAGGGACATTTTCCCGAGCGGGTGGGGCTGCTGTTCATCGTGGCGTTGGGAGCGGTGGTGACCGAACTGGTCCGGGGGTCGGCCGAGCAGCCGCTGACCCTGGAAGGACAGTTGCCGTCGGTGCTGGCGTTCGTCACCATCATCTCCCTCTGGCGGCTGTATTTCGACGAGGCCCACACGCTGCCCGCCCTGCTGGCCGGACGCACCGGCAAGGCCAATACCCTGCTCGCCTGGACCTACACCCACCTGCCGCTGATGCTGGCGCTCGGTGTGCTGAGCAGCGGCTTCGAGACGGGCATCGCCGAGGAGGGCGCGGCCGCCGACCGGCAGGAACGCTTGATCGTGGGCGGCGCCCTGGCAGCGATCTTCGTGAGTCTGGCGTTGCTGCGCGCCTTCTCAGCCCGTCCGCTCGGCTCCGACGACCGCCAGAGCAACGGGGAAACCGATCCGGAGCTGCAAACGGCGTTCAGCCGGGCGGGTCTGCCACGCCGCAGCCCGCTGCTGAGCCTGAGTGGCCTGACGCGCCTGGGCGCCGCCGTGCTGCTGCTCCTGCTGACCCGGGCTTCCCTCGACACGCTGGCGTATCAGGCCGTGTGCATGGGGGTCGCCGTCGTGGTGGCGTATGTCAGCTGGCTCGATCCGCTTCAGGAGAAACTGGCGAAGATCGAGAGCGAGTTGAGCGAGGGCCAGTCGCCAGAAGACCCGTCCGCAGAGGAGACGGACGGTCAGTCTGAAAACGATCAGTCGTCGGGCATCACCGATCCGGACAGCGGCAAGGAGGCGTGAACGAGACCGCCGGGCCGGGCCGACTGAATGCGGTTCTGGCCCCACCGCCGACGCTCTACACTGAAAGCCAGACCGGCAGGTGACCGGCAACCCTCAGGAGGTCGGACATGACAGACGATTCCAGACCAAAGGACACGGACGAGGCGCAGGCGAACAGCGAGCACGGCGCGGCAGCCTCCGGAGAGGCGGCCCCGCTGAACCGGGTGCCCCCGGTAGGGGTGAGCCTCGACAAGTCCGCGGTGGGCCAGCCGCCGCTCGACAGCCGCCAGAGCCAGCAGGGTGGGGGCTCGCCCTGGGCTGCCGGCCCGGACGCGTTCGCTTCGGCCCGAAACCCTGTCCAGAGCGGTACGGTTCAGGGTGGAGCGGTGCAGAGCGGTGTAAACCTTCCGGTCGCTCAGGGTGACGTGGCCCAGCGGAAGCTGATCGCGGGGCTGCTGGGCATCTTTCTGGGCAGCCTAGGCGTCCACAAGTTCTACCTGGGCCTGACCCAGCCGGGTGTCATCATGCTGGCCTGCACGCTCGCCGGCTACGTGCTGTTCACGCTGCTGGCGATCATCCTGATCGGGTTCGTCTTCCTGCTGGTGCCGGGCGTCGTGGGCCTGATCGGGCTGATCGAAGGAATACTGTACCTGACCAAATCGGACGCCGATTTCCAGCGCGAGTACCTGATCGGCAAGAAGCCCTGGTTCTGAGACGCGCCGACATGGAAGT
>Ga0160429_1002058_pt1 | contig 10777 bp, 8 predicted proteins | sample SolpanmetagenomR_FD_108199 | JGI IMG/M metagenome (GOLD analysis project Ga0160429, IMG submission 108199) | Solar panel surface microbial communities from Lawrence Berkeley National Laboratory, California, USA - R | ecosystem: Engineered > Built environment > Solar panel > Unclassified ... | reverse complement strand
GCACAGCTAGTAGTCGATTACACGCCCAAGGCGGCGGCATATCAATCCACCTTACGCTTGTGATCCTGACATATTGCGGCGCCTAAGCATAGACCAACTAATTGTTGTTGAAACTTTGGTCTCTAGTGGCGTTTTTGAAGTAGTAGCATATTTTACTAAAAATCAATATGCCACTACTGAGGTAGAGCCGCTTGACAGCTATTTAGGGAGGGCAACGCGGTGGTAAGCAAGCCACACGTATGGATGATATAACACAACAGGTTTCCATGCTGCACGATAACATTTTAGGTCGAAGGTCATAAGATGTGGTCGCTCTTCTTTCACCTTTTAATTTTTTGTACTATAGCCCGGCGGCCTCAATGATACTGGTGACTCAGCAGAATCGCCAAACTGCAAAACTACGAGAAGGTTCGATCAATGTCTTCTGTCACAAATCCTCGGGCACGTGACTACCGACCGCCTTACCATGCCGCCTCTCGGCAGAATACTCGTTGACCGTCGTATATCGAGTATTCCTTTACCGTCACAGTACAAAGTATACGCAATGCTTCTCCTTGCAGTACATTGTATTTCATGAGGGCACCATCATGTTGACCACGCCACCGACAAGCGATAAAAGCGCTTCACCTATCACTCCGCCGCTGAAAGCGCTGAAACCCTTACCAACCCTTCCACTGGATACTCCTCCTTCAGCGAATCGACACAAGACGCAAAGGCTGCGCAGTAGGGCTGACCTACTTATTCAAAGAATCGTCCATTGCGCTCGTACTCCGGAGTCCAGTACTCTTCATATCTCACCGCGCGACTGTACCGCTGCATGGTCGACGTTAAAGAGCAAGAAATACTCGCATCTACACGGTTTCCTCGAAGACGACCTTCGGTATAATAACCTCGTATTGGCATTCAACGACTTTAGCTAATACCACGCTAGATGTGAGTACGATCCTCGAACCCAAGAATTCCATATATACATGGTGCCGTCGCCCCTCCACGAGAAACGCTGGCGTCTCGTACAAAGGCTTGTTGATCGCTATCTCGCTGCCGTGGTGGGAAGTAGTAACACGGCGGCTGCAAGATTTGCCAAGGAAGTAGAATCGAATGGGAGCGCGCTGATCGCTGCAGAGAAGCGTATTGATCCAGACTACGAGCAGGAAGAGGATATGCTCTCATTCGAGGAGAGTTCATACGGGACTACTAAAAGCAGTGTTGCAGGTCAGGACACCCGTCGGTCCTTACGAGCATTTGAGGCGCCGGTCCAACCTTCGTCTTCCCCAGTACCTTCGGAGTCCAGCACCAACCCGGTTGGAATATCTCCCGACTTCTCCTGGCACTATCGTGGTGATACAGGCTCAAGCGTCATCGTCGAGATTTCAAACTCGGAATCACTAGACCATCTGAAACGCAAGGCACAGGGCTATTGTCGAGTTGGGCGTCAATATTGTCATCGGTCTTGTCCTTCATCACCCTGGCGGATCCAAAATCGAAAAGGGAGCAACGGTCTTGATAGTTTGGGCAAGAAGCACGGCGAGTGGGTCCTCTACAGGAAGGGCTGTTGAGGTCCGCTTAGAGAAGGTACGCTATAATACTTTTTCGGTCTGTGTGAAGTTCAAAACTAACTATGGTGATCAAACTACAGCAACTTCTTAATGCCGACGATACACCCAGCACGTCGTCTTCCACCGCCGAGATTTGCAACCTCGATGACTTTGCGCCAACTTCCACCCTCCTGAGAATGCTTCAAAGGGAAAAGCCATCTGCTAGTGAGGTCATGACCTACCCGTCTCTCAAATTTCAACTCAATGAACTCGCCGACGCCCTTGCCAAATACAAAGCCGGGGCCAAGAATAGGGCCACACTGGAAGCAAGATCCCCGGAAACTATATCTCCTCTACAATTGCATGAGAGCGCCCGGGAGTATGAACAGCTATGGCAGGAGAGGGAGAGGAAGAGGAAGAGGGCTCTTGATGCTGAGGAGTCGGAATCAGAACAAGCAAGCACGGTGCGGTCAGCAATTTCTACGCGAAATTTCACCAGGCCGGGGCGGTCAAGCCATTCCTCAGACTGAAGGTCACGGCCTTCGCTTCGCGTCGAAAGGATGGGAGGTTCATGCTGGCAAAGGTATTTCATTACTCTTCCAAACCGCGCTGAGCCTGCGGAAAATATGCGATTGTTCGAGGAGGTTAAGGTTGCTGTGGATGCTGAGAGCCTTTGAGATGGTCGAAGATTCCAAGGAAGTCCGAAGATACTGAGGATACTGCAGTCTCTGCTAACGATCTTAAGAACGCACGAGATGTGAACGACTCTGACGTTCCAACTTGCTTCGAAACTTGCTTCGAATAAATTAGCAATGAGAACACAATAAGCTAGCGATCCGGGGAATCCAGGAGGAGATGGTGACTGTAGAGATTATCGGATCACCCTGGAGATCTCCAGTGGCTTGTGTGTGTGAAAAGAAAGCACTGGAAGGGCTTTATTGCTTTGAAGTTTAGAACCCTTGATGCAACAATGCAGGGCTGTGATAAAAAAGTCGATTGCCTCCCAGCATGAATTCCATAAACTTGTTGCCTTGAAGTTTGATTGCATTGTACTGGATACCGTCTAAGCTGGCGTGCCCCAAAAGTTGATTTTCTCGAAGCTTGTTTCGATTGAGGCTTGATTGTTACTGTGTCACCAGGCCTGATTGTCACATATGTCGCCTATGGTGAGTGTATTGAAGAGCGACAGCTTCCAAACCATGATTGTCTTAAAGCTTGCTGCCTTGTAGCTTGCCTGCTTTGAAGTTTGCCAAAAACTGTAAAGTGAGCAATCTAGTTAGCAGTAGACAAATCCAGCAAGCAAACGAGCAAACACACAATGCACGTAACGCAACCACACCATGTCAGAGGCGGTACAAGCGCTCAAACCTAACCAAAATGCTTGCTCCGCTGTAGAGAGCACGCCAGATGAATTTAGGAGAGCGGCTTCAAGATGACAGCACTTTGTTGTTGTTTTTCCTTAGTTGTCACGACTCCTAATCAGCATACCAAGCGCATGGGAGGCGGGTTTGGCGGTGGACCCCGACTAGTCGTTCTGCCATCAGTGGTTGCCAAGTAAAGAAACTCGCAAGTCATGGAGACAAACACGGATGGACATCAAGAATACTCTGAAACTTCGTGGTATGAACTGAATGAAATTATTGTTCATTGTCTTATCCGGAAACTTGGCGGATACAATAATGTGGAGATGCCTCTCATCATATCGTTTCATCGATGCAATGTGAGCTCACATACCATGCGTCTATGTTGAGACCTTTTCGCAATCTATCCGCTCAATGACGGCGGCGCATGATAGTAGGAGTCCGTCCAGAGGAGCGCCTGGTCAGAGACTTAAGAGACATTCGTCTACTCCATTTCCTGAATGCATATCCAAATTTACATCCCTTTCATTGACATTACTGCAACGGCAGTTTCTCCGTCCGCCCGCGAACGTTCAACAACACTTCATCCACTGCAATTTAACAAACCCTCACCCCACCCGCCTGCTCGGCCCATGCCTCACAGACAGCCTCGACCCTGCGTATATTCAGCCTAAAGATATCCAACCGCCGTGCGACAGAGTCTTGCTTCTGAAGACAACGCTGGGCGTCATTGGCGTTTCCAGATGTTGAAAGTGCCGAGTTGAGCGTTGCTTCGGCGGTCCTGAGGTCGTTTTCAGTAGCGAGAATTCCTGTAAAGATAAACTCAGGCAAACAGTAAACTTTCTACTATTCGCTATATACTTATTGTGTTAGGGTTCGTAGGCAGGTGGAACGGATAATATTCAATAACTAAGGACTAGGCTGAATATACAAGACGTAGACGAAGAGAAACGAGAGAGGTACGGGGGAACGCGACAATGAAAAGGTATGAAGCTGATTAAGATGAACGATAAAGCAAGGTCACGTGAACAGAACAGCAATGTCAGGACGCTTCCTGACATATTGTTAATACGAGAATTCAACGACTTACTTAAAACTAGCTTATTTGCTTAATAGTAATGAAATATAGATAGCTAAGTTCGACCTATTTCCTATTCAACGATTCACCTTATCTTTATATTTTTTTCTAAAGTAATAGCTAATAAAGAATTAGAAAGAAATAAAGAAAAGTTATACCGCCTGTTCTGGGGAAAGTACGTAAACTTATAATTATAATTATAGATGGCGCTATTTATTTCAACTATACTTGCTCTACACCAGCCGTCTAAAGTAATTTAGATAACTAACGCAATTGAGACGAGATCTTCACGGTATACCGTTAATTACGTGTATATGTTTTAATCGACCATACTTGCTCAACACGATATGTTATAGAGTTCTATAGTAGGTGCATACAGGCTCAAACATAACTATCAATCTACGTTCCAAGCTCGAAACATAGAGTCGACTAAAGTTGGTAAGGCTGAACTGTGTGTTTGCACTAGACCTATTTAGTACTATAAGCTGTCAGCGAATTTTACTTCCTAAAGAGGGAATTAACAGTGCAACATACACACATCTTCCTCAAGTTTATATTCATTCATCTGTTAACATTTTATTACACGAAAACAACCTTCTAGAATTTTAATCCATTATTCATGTAATAAACATCTATTGGTGTGGCTCGCTTCAATAACGATTTATGTGCTTCTAAGCATCTGGCGGAGCGTGTAGTAGTAAAAACTTAGCAACGTGTCGATCGAAATTGAGCACAATCTTTGTGCACGAATGTTGACATTTCGGATTTGATTTGACATTAAACATGAATAGTACTAGATCGGAAAGTAAGTTTGTTCTACGAACCTCACCTTGTACTAACCACTACCGTTTAATAATCGCTAACAGGCAAATTGCGTTTCTCTAACTTCTGTATAAACCGTAGCATTCTGCAGAGATCGAGAGTTTTTGCATCGCAAGATGAATCAATACCAAAGAATATTTCTGGCTGCAAAGAGCAGTGTTTGGTGGCGAGAAGCCACCGTTCGTGACAAATGTTGCGGAGAACATAATCACCGCTCACTCGGAAGGGTTCAAGCAGATTTTGTACAGTATGAAGAAGAAAACAGTAATCAAGACAATTCTTAATCTGCTGGAAATGAAGTCTCTGATTCGTATCTGAAAGCTAAGCTTGTTTCCCCCGAGTTGCACCCAGCTTCTTTTGATGCTACGGATTGAACGGTTCTGGACAAGAAGTTAAAGCATTCTGAGAGTGTAGCTCCCGCACAAGCGCCGGTTTAATTTCTGGAGTTTCGAGGAATTCTACCGACTGATACTAGCCTCGGTTCGTTCATGAGGAATCTTGTGTGATCCTACACGTGTTGTTGCCAAGAAATCAACAGGCAAGATACTCAGTAATGGATGCAAGGGCTCAACCCGTGCTGGAGGAGCTTCACTGCCGGAGTCATTTTTGTCATATCCCGCTCAATACGCATTGCTCAATACCGTCCAAAGATTGTTGGAGGAATCATGCTATGAGTTTGCCATTCGCTGGATTCCGCAGTAATGGAGCAAAAACACTGGTCCTGTGCTGAGGCTGTTGAACTTAGCACATGGGCGGAGGTTTTACCTATATATTTTGCAAACATGCCAGTTGCAGCCACTACCATATCGTCTGCTAGAAAAAACCCTCAAAATCACCAGCCTTTTACTATTAATGAGGTTATGATCACCCTTGATAGTCCGTCCACCCTAAAAAAGCTTCGCAGCGAGCATGAGAACAGGGCATTTTTGAATCTTTACCCGCCGACTGCATGAGATGGCGAAGACGATTGAATTGAGCGAGCACCCATAAAGACAGCTGTGTCATTGCCTTTGGGGTGTCGCCTCCTTCAGGCTTAGTTTCGATAGTGATTGCGATGGACATATCGAGGATCGTGTTATGGCACGTCTGGTTGAAACTTGAGTCTTTTGCGCCAGGTAGAGGATCAATGAGCTCGTATGCTGCGACAGACTTTGAATTTGGACGAAGGACAATAGCGAAGTCGACGATCTTCGATTGTGTTGGATTTCCTGACAGATGTGCTGGAGTAAGACTGGATGGCTGTACTTTGGCGGTAGTCCTACACAGGGTCAGGAGTTATGAGCACTTTGATCCATATTGCTACGTACAGACAGGCAACACGCAATGCACTAGCATGCTTGGACTTGTTTAGAGCCAGTTGCATGATTGGTGCATGGACAAAGTTGTTCCATCCCGCTTCATGGTCTTGCACCTGCTTGCAGTCCCTCGTCGATTCTACGATTGCTAAGAGATCCTGAAGATCAGGAGTTTTCCCAAGCTGCTCGCGGTATTCACCGTGATCGAAGGGCTGGAGGCCAAGAAAGTCTTCCTCGAAGTTCTCATCTGCTCTCAGTTGCTCCTAAAAGTACACCAGATTGATAGATACAATATCTCGCGACGTATACTAACTTCCATAACTCTAGGAATGACTCCAACCCCTCGTGCAAACTGTCTGATCTTGCTTAAGATAGGTCGCATTTCCCAGAGTGATGATTTTCAACAATGTCTCGAATGTTCCCGGCTACTTTCAGTTGACATGGATTCTGAAGGTTTTTGAGGCTAGCCATTTTTGTAGGGCTGGTGGATCGCTGCGACGAGGCCTGTGATGACGAATCTAGTAGCGGCACGCCTGAAGAGAAACGAACGCTTGTTGCTCGAGGTGTAACATCCACATCCCTCGAACGATCTTCACATGCGCCATCCATCGATAAAGGCTCCTGAGTAGTGTGTTTTGCCTTTTCTTGTAGCCTACTGCTACGTTTCGGAGTAGACGGTACTGTCGACACCGGTAGCCGAGCGACGCGCTTCGTAGGAGTCGTCACAGACTTAGACGCCATCCTGTTCGCTCTCTTTTCAACAAGCGTCTGTCGTAATTGTTTAAGGCTAGCGCCATAGGAGGTTGAGACTTCGACGCAGAATTTCCGCTTTGCGCTGTGTGAGATAGGCGGCCGACGAACCGTTGGTGAATTTGTCCTGAGAGTTTCGAGCCAACTCTCAATCGGTAAGAAGTTTACAGATAGTGATGGTTAATATCGGAAGGATCATTGCCTCAGGATAAGGAACATGATTGCTGGATGTAAGCCACATCATTGCGCCTTGAGGAAGTCAAGTTTAGAGTCGAGGCTGCACAATCGGGTCTCGCTAGGCGCTGATAATCACCATCTCGAGGATTCGAATGCGAACCCTGCATATGACTCGCTGTGTACTTTTGATCGAGTATATGCGAGCTGGGGCTTTGTATGTCAGTATCTCTTGGTCAACACGGATGACAATTCTTTTTTGAATTGCCTTAGTGTGTAAATCACTCACAGATCACAACATGAAGGTGTGAGAGACGCGCGAAGCCCTTGAAAAGTTCCCAGTGGCTTGGGCCCATTGTACGATCTTATAAGAGCTAGCGGTGCAGCTAAGGATGAGAGTGCCGCGAAACGAGCTCTAGAGACCAGTATACGCAATTGTACATAAAATATATGGTATCATAGCGACTACGAAGCTGCTGACGAAATGGACCCGCGGGCACTTGGGAGAAGAGAAGGTTGTTTAAACCGAGCATTTCCGTCATAGCCCTATGCTATCCTTATCACGAGTGCATTTGTCCGCACGAACTGTATACTGAAATGGTTCATCCATTATAAAACAGGCGGCCGCTACTAAGAAGCTTTCATAGAGGCAAGAACGAAGACGAGGCTATTGCCATGGTATTTAGGGAAAAATAAACTCTACTAAATGGAATTTCAACGTCTTGCGTGAGTCTACTGTAAGTGAAGCTGTCGCCGGGTTGCGATGCAGGAAGCAAATGAACTCTCCCAAGGCGGAGGGCGTACGGACGGCAGTGGCTCCCAGCGGGCCCGTTAATGCTAAAAAAATCCTATAGCAGTTAAAGCGCATTGTAGCTAGGATGAGTTTTCGAACCTTGCTCGATACGCCTGTAAATAAGGAGTTCGTCATCTGCGAACGCTCTCATGGAAGAAGAGTCGATAAAGAGTTTTAGTGCTACATGACGTTGGCCGCTACAGTGGTTGTAGATGAGCCGGTAAACACAGAATAGGTGTGAAAATGGTTCAAAAATAATCCAGGTTATGTGCGAGGTACACGGTCGACGGTGCTCCAAATTCAAGCTTTCCAACAATTCGATAGCGGTCCTGAATGATAAGTACTGAACGACAACTACTCCAAATCGATCGAGTGAAGAGTAGAGATGAGGACCTGACAGGCCTGGTTATCCAAGAGCTGATGTATCTCCGAGGCGGCAAGTTCATAAGACTAACCCAATCCGCAGCTCTTTGCTACACTTCATCCTTCCTATAAGTCATCGGCTTTCACGTCGACGTATAGATTGACCACGTGCAATATACATGCAGAATTCACTTTCAAGCTCGTGCTCAGCGTTGTGTATTCTTACCATGACTATATGCGCGGCTCGTTGCAGCTTGAAACAAGCCATTTAACGTTAAGGGGAAGCTGCAAATCGTTTCGAGTTAACTAATTGCAACAGCTTATTTGGCCCTGGTCGCATTCGTCCACTGTATCTATGATCAGAAATACGGTCTCGGTGTTCAGGTCTGCGGCCACTGCTCGCAGCACATGCCAGAGCGTTTCCAGAGCGCCTGTGTCTTAAAAACACGATCTTTTACCCCGTCGTAAATTTCTCTTGCACATAAGATGTAGATGTGCCAAACATTTTGCAAGAAATTAAATTCGTCCGCGCAAGACAGACGCCGCAACTGTTAGGCGCACTATTAGTGCTTTGGGAGAAGTGATATGCCAGGACGTTCTTCGGTGTCGCCGCTAGCCGTCTTGGCACTTCCTCGTTCAAGGCCACCATCATCATAGTCTTGACCTTACCAGCGTCGCGATGAAGACAGAAGAATAATCGTAAATGATCGGGTGTCCACCACGCCTGGGAAGCATCGTTCTCCGTGGCCCATGCGCAGTTGTCCTTGCGTAACAGTATTTCCTATCGATCAACGCGGGGATTGGCGCATTTCAAGGCGCCAGACATAGACTGACATCGTGCTCATATCGCCATGATTATTGATGTGTCCGTCGAGGTTGTTTGCAAAACTAGTGTGTGTCCTGGTCGCCTACAACTCTTTATATGGTTTCTTGTCAGTTTCAGCAGTAGAGGTCGATACGATATGTCGGGTGGACGACGTCGACGTGCTTGATAGTCGCAACTATTTCTTCCATGTTCCAAACATCCCACAACCTCCATTTATTCAATTTTCTGTGATTAGATTTTTCCACATGACAGTCTTCCACATGACCGGCACGAATGGAGCGAAAGTATAGCGGCAAGAGATTTCGATAATGTGGTTGCTGTGGGGTTTTCCACTCCCACTGCCGCTATCATGCGGCGCCATACAAGCTGTATGGTAAGTGGATATTATGAGGGCATGGAGTCAGTGCACATCTGTCCCCGCCCCGAGATCGACTGGTATAATGACAACATGGTGCAGCAATACAGTAAGAACTGCAAACCCTTCGAACGATACTTGCATAGACAATGTGTCAAATGCATTTGCCTTACGCTCAGATACTCACAGAGTCTTTGACGATGCAAATTTTGTGATAGTTCCCAAAGAGAGTCAATGGGATAATGCACTTCTTGTATTTTGCTTGTGCAAGCGTGGATCGGGAAAGCGCTTGTTGTGCAAATGTGTTGCAGATGCCGGTGACATTGCGTTCAAGATTGAAAATACAGATATCACAGCATTTCGAGCTCTTGCGAGGAGCCGTAGCCGTAGCTTTGCCCGAGCAAAAAAAAGAGCTGTTGCTGAACAACCTACAAATAAGTCCCCGCACACTTGCGAATCACTTTGGACGTCTGCCGATTATGATGCAAGGCGCCATATATCAACCTCAAAGCGCAAGCGATTACCATCAATCCCGATTAGCTAAGGAAACGTGATGTGCTTTCAGTTGCTGGTTATCCATCACCAATCAGCTCATCACCGGAAACTCCAGGCTCCTTGATCTGCCTCTCACCATCCGACTAAATAACACAATTACGTCCAACGCAAATGATGGCCATGAAACCAGACATAACCCGCAGTTGCAGTCCTAGCGTATCTTCAACGATAATGTACTTACGGCCTGCCGATCTAGGATTGCTCAAATGAGTGGCTATACTAACTCAGCGTCCTACAAATCCAACACTCTATTCCTATAACTAGGAAGCTATAGACGAGGGCATACGCGCTGGCCGACCAGGATTGAAAGAGTTTGATGGTGGCATCTGTGCCCTCAGTGTTTGGGATTTGAATATATAGATGAATTACAAAACGAATTTGGGTAGCGACGCGAGTGCCTAGGAGCAATATCCCCCGACTATGGTCTCTTACTCAATAATGAATGGAAGCTGAACAAGTCCTTAAACATGGCTGACATCTCAGCAATCACCCTTTCCCATTTTGTGCAGCCTTGTCAGTTCATGATGAGCCCAGAGTTACATCAACGATTCTGTCGGGATAGACCAATAAATATCGAGAATCGACGTAGAGTATGTAGGAAAGACTGTCCAAAGGATCAATAAGGTCACGCTCTAAGTTATATATATGCACGCGCATTCGCCCGCCTAAGAACGACGACTTCAAACATTTCGGAAAGTAGTGGATGTAATAGTTTAAACAATCGAATCCTAACATAATATCAATGTCAGACTCTCTTACAGTTTTCCTATAGCTCTGGCACTCTCGATCTTTCCACTATTGCGCTTAGCACGAAATGGAAGGGTCGATCAGTACTGATCCGAACGTCATGAAAGTCTTTGAATGAGGCTT
>Ga0160429_1002056_pt1 | contig 10779 bp, 15 predicted proteins | sample SolpanmetagenomR_FD_108199 | JGI IMG/M metagenome (GOLD analysis project Ga0160429, IMG submission 108199) | Solar panel surface microbial communities from Lawrence Berkeley National Laboratory, California, USA - R | ecosystem: Engineered > Built environment > Solar panel > Unclassified ... | reverse complement strand
TCAGGTACAACGAGGCTATACGTCTAAAGGAAAGAAAACTTCATTTCAACGTGCATGCCCTCCGTGACGTAATTTCAAGATGTGTTCATTCCTCCAATAGAGACATTGTACAACTGGCGAAGATCGCGGAAGGTGGATCGTTTCGTGTTCTTGAAGCTACTTTCCAAAGCGGCTTGAAGGTCATCGCACGTCTCCCGTACCCATGTACTCTGCCTCAGAGTGAGGGCATTGCTAGCGAGGTTGCGACGATGGAGTTTTTGCGACTTCGAGGGCTTCCCATACCCCAAATCTACGCTTGGGATTCATCTGCAGCAAACTCTATTGGTGCCGCATACATGATTATGGAAAAGGTGGAAGGCAAAGAGTTAGACAACAGCTGGTACGACATGACCATGAGTGACAGAATGGCAGTGATGGAAAAGATTGTTCATGTCGAGAAAAAATTGTTTGACATTCAATTTCCTGTGTATGGAAGTCTCTATTTCAAGGGCTTGCTGGATCCAAAAATTCGGACGGTACCCTTGTCGAACAGCGATGATCGCTTTTGCATCGGCCCGTCAACCGAGTATCTCTGGTGGTACCAGTTACGGAATGAGCTCGAGGTCAACCATGGGCCATGTAAGTTTTCTCTGTTCCGTGAAAGCTGCGTTAATCGATTAACTCACCTAGGGCAATGGACAGAGGAGGTACTGAAAGCTGTTGGAGAACGAGAAAGCGAGTGGCTCAAAAAGTTCGGCACAAGCAGATATCCACGAGAACCAATGTATAGGCCATTTTACGACCGTCAAATGGTGGACCCCAAGATTCAGGAAGATTCACTCAAAAAATACCTCTCCATGGTCCCGCGTCTAGCACCAAAATCAACGGATTTGCATAGTCCTACAATTCGTCACCCGGACCTTTCGCCGTCCAATATTTTTATTGATGAGTCAGGCAGTATCACTGGAATCATTGACTGGCAGCATACCACGATTCTGCCCCTCTTCTTGCATGCTAAGATACCGAAGCATTTTCAGAACTGGGGTGATGATGACTCCGAAAACTTTCGACCACCGAAACTTCCACCAAACTTTGCGGAATTATCTGAGGCAGAGAGAGAAAAAGTACAGGAAGTGTACCGCCGACGTCAAGTTCATTACTTCTATCTCGGATTCACAAGCCGTAACAACAAGAGCCACTTCGATGCAATGACGGAATACAGCATCGTTTCTCGGAATAAGCTGTATGATATTGCTGGGAGGCCGTGGGAGGGTGATATCACGTCTTTAAAAGCAGAACTTATCAGATTCATGGCACAGTTGCTCCCCTCCGTCCATGTTGCAAAGTGGTATTCAGATGGCGAGATCAAGACATGTCTTGACGTAGATGAAAAGCAGAAAGAAGTTGATGTGGGCATGCAACAGCTGCGTGACTACATTGGAATCAACATAGAAGGATGGACCTCACGGGAGGCTTTTGCCGAGGCGAAAGCAAGAGCTAAAGATCTCAAACAGCAGCTTCTAGAAGATGCTGAAACGGAAGAAGACAGGACTGAGATCAACACCCTTTGGCCATTTCAAGATCACGAGGAATTTGATTAATTGGGATAATATTCTCACTGTATCTCGGCTCATTCGTACCTGGTGAAGCGGCAAAGAAGAACATATGTACATATGCCAAGGGTTGAAATCTTAACTAGGGCTGCGTACAGAAGCATAGTCGATGAGGAATGACATAAACACGGCAAATAACCTGGACCCGTTATTTTAGGCTTGTGTGGTGCGTTAGGTGGTGTGATGTGGGGACATTCATCGGCCATTCAGATACCAATCATTTATAACCTCACCTCCCCCTTTACCGCCAGCCTAGTACCTGTTGCCGGCAAGGTCTGACAACAAACCGTTTGGTGCGACTTGTGCGGCTGTGCCTCATACGTTGAACGCCATCATGCAAGTTACAACGCCCATCATTGAACCATCCAGCAGTCTGCAATGTAACACCCTTGATTCTTCATACCGCTTGTGTAGTGCCAATAGGTGCCTGCTTGCAGCTGATACGGCCCTGGACTCTGGAACAGTGTTTGCCTTCGGCATGCTTGGTCTCGCTATCGTATCTATATAGTGCTGTGCGCGAAAATCATCCACGTAAGCTTTACATAATAAGTACCATACTTTGGCATGATCTGCTCGCTTTGATCAACGTAAAAAGAATATGGTTTCCCTTCCTAGCGCGACCTCTCACCGGCGCTTCATCCTTCATGGTGGCTGTGCCGAAACATGTCCATACGCCGTACGCCAGTACGCCAGTCCGACATCTTACACAACCCTTGTGTGGTCGCCGACACCGTGGCTGAAGCAGTTACACATGGAAAGAGTGCAAAAGACGTCGTAATGTTAACCGTTAGTGCACCGGAGAGCGTCCCGGCCTTCAATGCTGGACATGGGGCTTGTCTCAATCGTAACGGCATCCATCAGGTAAGTGTCGCAGCCGGAAATCGTGAGTGTGACTGACATTATTTATTGTAGCTTGAGGCTGGTATCATCGATGGAGCATCTGCAGGATACGGTGCTGTCGAGACCACTGAGAGCCCCTTCCTGCTCGCGAATGCTTTGCTAGAACGAGGACCTCATACGATGCTTGTTGGCCCGGCAGCCGATAGTATGGCAAATTCAATCGGTCTTGAGACTGTGTCAAATAATTACTTCACGACCGAATCCGGCAAAGCTCACTGGCAGCAATAAATCCAGGTTGCAAAGTCTGATCCTGATACCAATCTGGGACGGTCGGAGCTGTAGTGCTTGACGCGCATGGACAGCTGGCAGCCGTTGGATCAACTGGAGGACCCACGGGCAAGATGAAGGGGAGAATCGGCGATACCTCCATCCTTAGCGCTGGTCTCTATGCTGGCCAGCAGGCTTGGCGTCAGGCCAGAACCTTCGCGACGCTTTGCGTCACGCATTGGAGCCACCTGTACCTATTTCTTTTCTTAGTCCCAAAACGCATCTTGCGGACTCAATGCAATTCTGTTTGGAATACTTCCTCCGCATCAACGACATAATTCCTGAGATATTTCATGTCAATACCTCTTTCCGCGGCCAAGATTCAGACGCTATGCATCTCACTCAGTTCTACCATGTTGAGTGCGAGCTTCGAGGCTCTTTCGCTCAGGGTGTTTCGGTCGCTGAAGCGTATATCGTTTATCTAGCAACTGTCTTTTTGCGTGACCACAAAGATCTTGTTCGGGCCGTCGCGGCTTCATCAGCTCATCTGAAGAACCTGCTCAACTGCTATCACGATAATGGGAATTCGTTCCCATCCATTAGCGTTGATATAGCCATCAATCTAACAATCATTGATCGTAGCTATTGGAAGTACGTCACTTCCTTAGATCCGAGTAAGGGACGCACTCTTACTTACCCGAGCTGGGGAGGTAAAGTCGATGAAATGTTTTGGCGGGGCTGTGTGGTTAACCGAAATGGACCACCTCAGCGTGCCGTTCTACCAAGCGTCCATTGATGACAATACTGCAAAGGCACGCTGTGCGGACCTATTTCTTGGAAATGGAGAGTGCTTTGGTCTTGCAGAACGCCATGTCTCCGTCGAAGATGTCCTTACAGCGCAGAGGAATCATGAAGTCCCGTCCAGTGAATATACTTGATACACAGAGATCCGGGAACGAAAGCCAATTCGAACGACCGGATGGACTATGGATGTAGAGCGTTTCTCAAAGCTAATGGACATCGAAGTTTGGGAGGCTGTGCGATCCAGATGTGAACTCTTCGCTTCGAGAGACTGCCAGGTCTGTCGGTCGATTCAACAAGCACATCGCCTTATGAGATAGCTGCTGCGATTATGACTTTCGTGACACAAGGTGACTTATGACGTGACTGTTGCTCATTCTTAGGAATTTATCTTTTGACGAGGAGACTGTGATGAAATGAAGACATCCGGCGCCTGGTGTGCATCCAAAGGTTTGGGCGATGAAGAGATGGCGAGACTACCGATTGCTGGTGCCAATCCGAATATCAAAGACAAGTGTGGCTGTTCAGTATTGACGTTTGGTGCCGGGGTGCGGCTATACAGGGGTTGTCACTCTCTTGCTGCCGGACTGCGACATTATTCTGATGAGACTCGGAACCACCCACCTCTTATGGGCGCTGCGGTGCGGAGTCATGCAGCGGTCAACGGTAGTCGAGCACCATCGCGAAACGAGTTTCGAGGAAAAGCCAGGGTTGGGCAACACCCAGCTGGTTCCAGCTCAAGGCATAAGGGTGCTAGTTAGCACGTAACCACACCAAGTGTTTCCGTATTTCAATTACATGTCCATGGAACAGTATCAATTCAACACTCTTTAACCTTCCTAAACTAGTAAATACCAAGTTTTACCAGCCTGCTTGACTTCACCGCAAGTCACAAGCGCCCATCTAGATATTCAGAGAATAGATTAATGAGGAAGTGTTTTAAATTTTAAACCTGCAGGATTTGCCCGATGTAAATTTAGTCTCGGACTGTCCTCGCCAATCTCACGCGCGCGTCGCGTAACAAAGCAAGCCACGCAGCAAACCAGTCATGATATAAGAATAGCCTTGAACAGACATTAGAGAAGTACTTGTACTGTACTGCTTTCTCCATCAAATCTGCCTTCTAATGTTTAGCTTGATTACTATGTCCTTATCTGCAATGCGCTCTCGGTATGCCACGCGTTCTGCTACTGCCATGAGACCTAAGACACCACCGACATCTACTCCCTTGGACGAGGATCAGCGGCGATTTGAGGAGATCGATTTGCCAGAAGAATGGGTTGAGGATTATCATCCGGGTGGTCTTCATCCGGTTCATCTGGAGGACACCTTCAAGCAAGGCCAATATCGCGTATGCCGAAAACTCGGGAATGGGTCCTTCTCGACGGTCTGGCTTGCCACAGACACAACGTATGTGTGATTTACTTGTCTCCCGATGTAACATGCACGAGCTATGCAAAGGTTTGACAAGAGGCTAATGTCGGTCTTAAGCCACTCTCGTTATGTGGCTCTTAAAATCTGCTGTGCCGGTTCGCCTAGCGGCACAAAAGAAATTGTTATGTATGAGTATCTCAAAAAAAGTCGCGACCACGCTTCGGATCACAGTATGGTTGTCAGACTGCTCGATCATTTTACACATGAGGGGCCTAATGGCTTACATATATGCCTTATTTTTGAAGCGATGGGACCAAGTGTATCCAGAATGATGCAAGACCTTCCTAGAAAGCTGACAAGGCGATCGAGGCAGCCAGCTCCCCCGCTCTGGATGGCGAAACGGATCCTTGTTCAGCTCCTTCGTGCCTTAAACACTCTGCATGCATGTGGTATAGCCCATGGCGATGTGCAATATGGGAATCTTTTGTTCTCTCTTGTGCCTGAGGTGGTCTCAGGAACGAGTGCTTCACGTATGCGTAAGCTCAAACAGAAGATTGGGGGAAAAAACAGTGGTGAAATGGCACATGTCGAGAGGCGCGATGGCCTAACTGATCTATGGGCACCAAAATACCTAATCACAAGCGCGCCACTTGCTGAGTTTGTTGACATGAGTCCTGGCTTTACTGTGAAGCTATCAGACTTTGGTTCTTGTAAGTCAAGTTCTTGCGATGACCCGAAGAGACTGCATTCAATCTACAAAACTAATGTACCATGATCCCAGCCTTCTTCCTGGTGGACCCTCCTTCACGCACTACCACCCCGGCCGGGTTGCGCGCTCCGGAGCAAACATTAAACCTCGGTCTTGACCAAAAAACTGACATCTGGAGTTTTGGCTGTTTACTTTATGAGACGCTCACTGGGACTGCACTGTTTCCGATCATGGACTTTGCTTTCAGTCCTCCGCAGGTAACCGAAGACGAGCACATGATATACTTGATTACCGCGCTTGGTCCCTTACCTCCCGAGATCCAGGACCGTTGGCTGCAATATGACCGTTACTTCGACAGCGAAGGTCGGCAGATACGATTCTCGGTCGAGGCAGATCACCCTCCAGAGTCTGACTACGAAGGATCCTCAGATGGCACCTCCAATCCTGACCATGAACGTTCATCCGATGGTGGTTCTGTTGATACTGACAGGGAAGAGCACCCTCAAGACCAGTGGGTTCGACAGTCTCTGGAAGAGAAGTTTATGGAATATAAAATGGATGAAATAGATGAGTGCGAGTCCAAGGTCATCCTCGATCTTTTGCGAAAGATACTCGTCTACAAAGCCCAAGATAGACCTTCGGCGAGTGAATTGTTGCAGCATCCATGGTTCGCTGAGATTGCTTAGTTTTCACTTTGCGTGCCCCAACTATCCTCGTCTTTACTATGTTGCTTTTATCGCAGTTTTCTACCATCATGTTCGTAAATGCGCCCTCCTGCATTATTGTCATGCAAGAAAGACAGAACATGTGAGGACGCGTTGTTCCATATGGATATGAGAATAGATGACTATCGTATCTACGGTCCGCTTGCTCAAGTTAACGGCCGAAGACGCCAAACAACAGAAAGAATACAATCTAAACAAAACAAGAGAAAAGGTGATAGGCCTACCTACAGCTGCCAAGCCTTCTTATCGCATAACAGCTAAACTTTGCTTACAGTGGTAACCATAGCTAAAATTCGTCAGAGTGGAGTTACGAATCTCTCCCTTCATTAGGCAAGAACGTGAACGGACATGGTACTACCAGAGGACGAGAGTATCAAGGCCTTGAGGGTAGTAGCGAGATCGTTGTTCGGTATACCGCTTGGATACCTGTATTACACTTCTGCCTTGTAACTACCGGATCCTGCTTGTACTGGACAGGAGTGTATCTCAAGCTAAAAAATAAAAATATACGAGGAAAGCCTGTTCTAGAGGTAAGGAGAATGTATGACTATCATATTTACAATCTGCTTGCTACGATCACAACCTGACAGATCATCCGAACACAGGCCAGCATAGCTCAAATGGGATTGAATGCTGTTGAAAGAAATTTCAAAGACCGCAAAGAATAAAGAATCTACAGTTTGAAGAAAGCAAGGCATTCGAAAGCATCAATTTAAGTTAACACCATGCTGAAGTACCCAAAGGCTTTTAGCTTCCAAAATATCGTGCTATGACCCATTTAAGTTGTTCGAAGCAATCTTTGCAGCCAATGCATCTGTTCTTGTTAATATACTGACATCACTACAACTGTCGGGAAAGATTAACTTACAAACGGTACTAACAGGATGTCCAGGCGGCAAGAGGGCGAAAGATGAAGCATCGACCACTCTTAGATTTGTGACGCCAAACACACGAGCTTTTGAATCAACCACAGCCATAGGATCACCTTTGCGGCCCATTTTACAAGTGCAAGCGGCATGTGAGACGGTCGTGAAGCTTTGGCGTATGATATTCAGAAGATCTGCGTCCGACTGGACACTCGGTTCGGGGAAAGCTTCAGTGCCGATGCGGATTGGCGCCATGACAGACAAGTTCCAAAAAGCTCGTGCGCGTTTATAACCTGCTACCGCAACGGCTTGATCGCTTGGATGAGTTAGCCAGTCCGGATTGATGACGGGCGGGTCCGCCATGCTTGCGGAGCGAATTGTGATGTTGCCGCGCGAGTACGGTGCGACCAATGCCACAGATATGGTTCCGTAATTCTATGTTTGGTCTGGACCGATCAGATAATTCTGGTATCCTGGGTAAGCTCCAACGACGCGTTACTCAACATCCGGCCAATCTGAAGGGAATGACAATGGCAATCGACCGAGGCTCGTAATGTTGTTTACTCTTTCAAACGCTAAAAGGTGGATCAGTTCCGAGGGTTATTGCGAGTAGAGATGTGAAAAATTACCAAGATGATCTGCCCCATTCGAAGTAAGGATTTCAGTGGGGGAAGTTGAGAGGTAGTTTTGGACAGACTGAATGGCCAACGGCACGTTTGCCTGAAGATTCGGCGCAGTGATAAGGTTAACTTTGAAACTTTTCCAGAAGGCCAACATCACTCACATGGTCCTAGGCGTATCCCTCTGGAGCAAGGAGGTCGTGCGGGTTGTTCGTATGGCACGCGAGGTTCGAGCAGGAACTGCTTGGGTCAATACACATTTCCACCTCGATCTCACAATACCCCTAAGATTATAAAGAGTCAGACATGTGGTGTAGACTAGAGTATAGCAGAACTGAAATCGTTTTGCAACTTGCAGACTTTGTTTTTGCATAAGGTGCCCACTATGGACCAGGTTCCAATTCCTGTTAATGGGGCGGCTTGAAATATTTTCGCCACGCTAACCAAGACTGGTTTGTCACCAATGTCATTTTGAAATCGTTTTCCAAGGTGTACAATGCTCACGTTTTAATGTAGTATGGAATGAACCAAGGTGAACCTCAAAGCAGTATGATCGTCCTTCGCCTCGGCTTTGCTGTCTTTTCTAACGGACAGTAAATAATAATACATCCGTTCCCGGCCGGATTCTGTAATATTGTTTTCATTCCTCGTGCCCTCGGTCCTTTACGCAGTACTCATATCCCTCATCTACTTTTGCGACGCACACTCCATCCCCGACTATACACACGACCATGTCTAAGCGAAGGACAAATTCTGGCCTGTGGTCAGAAAGCAAACGCCTTGCCATCGAGCGCCCCAAATCCATCGTCTCAATCGAACCGTTAAAGAAGAATCTTTTCCCGAATACGCTGGCCGGCTGTCCGCCACAGAGGATTTTTGCTCCTTCTTGCTCAGCACGCTCCACGAAAGCAGCACAACGCTTAACTGCAGCCTTGTCGATCACGGCACTAACTTGCGTCCGCATTTCTGTTAGGTCATCTAACCGTAATGCTTTCGTACGCCGTACTAGCAACGACGTGAACTGTCCATAGATATATTGATGCACCAATATGCGCGAATCACCAACACTACCCAGTCTCGCAATGGCAATCCATTCCCAGAAGAGCTGACGGACAATGCGACTGCCCAGATCAACAAAGCAGTAGACACGACGTACTGATCACGCTGCATGAAATTGTGGATTGCATCAGCCATGACGGACATAACCAGAAGGGCGGCGGCACAAAAACGGAGGTCATATTACCAAGCTCCATCTTCTTGGCTTCCTCTCCGCACGTGCCGCGCGGACATGCTTACGTGGTTTCTGGCTGATTAATACAGCGATGTGCTTAGTAATTGCTCAAAGTGGACAAGAGCAAAACATTCGTCCGTCCGTTGTATTTGGGATTATAAACAGACGTCGCAGCTGCAATAATGACGCACCGACTACTCATTAGCTCAGTTACCTATCAGCACTCTACAGCCCTTACCCCACGCCCTCCAGAAACCCATCTACTCTCCCACCCATCAATATGTCTTCCGCCGACAAAACCATTATCTTGATAACTGGCGGTAAAGAAGCTCTTCATGACGAACGAGCTCAAACTAACAACAAGCTCAAGCGAATGGCGGTCTTGGTTTCGAGCTCGCAGCGCAACTACTAGCCGACTCCTCAAAACACATCCTCCTGGGCTCCCGCTCAACAGAGAAAGGCAAGGCCGCAGTCAAAGACCTCCAATCCCGCAACCTTCCCGGCGACGTAGAACTTCTCACAATCGACGTCACAAGCCAAGACTCCATCAGCGCAGCAGCCAAGACCGTCGAGATCAAATTCGGCAGGTCCGTCGCGCAAGAAAAATCCCTCCACAGAAGAGCGCATCACGCTAACTGATCGCAGACTCGATGCGCTGGTCAACAACGCCGGCATCGCCTCCTCAACCGGCACCCTCGCCGAGCAGATGTCGGCCTGTTTCGTCACCAACGCGATAGGTCCCCGCATAGTCCTCGACACATTCATCCCGCTCCTCCTCAAAGCCTCCTCGGGAACACCCCGCGTTGTCAACGTCTCCTCGGGAGCAGGGTCCATCACGTTGCGCAGTAAGGAGACGTCTAGATCAACCCTCTCCATCGCATACCGTATGAGCAAAGCCGCGCTGAACATGGTAACCGTGGACCAGGCGGTTGACATGGGGGCCCAGGGCTTCAAGATCTTCGCGTATTGCCCTGGCTACTGCGTCAGTGGGTTGACGTATATGAATATTACCGAGTACGGGGCGAAGCCGATTAGTGAGGGGGCTAGGCCGCTTGTGGGGATCTTGAAAGGCGAGAGGGATGCGGAGCATGGTTGTTTTTTAAAGAAGGGGGGCCAGTATCCGTGGTGATTCTTTAGGCAGGATATGTCCAACTATTAACAGAGACGAGGAGCATAACAAGGTGTTTGTCAACCGCGAAAAAAATAATCCCTTCACAGAAATCCTGAAATATTTTCTTCCCTCTAACACCTTCTCCCCACATCTCCCCTCAATAAACCACAACAGGCACAGCGTCTAACTCATAAACCCAACTCTCATACCCCCTCGCATCATAAACGCACTCCATCGTCCCATTACCCCTCCACAACGGCCTCCTCGGCCACCCACAAATCCGCGCGTTCTGGCCAACTATATTCCCGGCCAAATGCGTCGCATTCAGCATCACCGGCTCAACACCCCGCTCCACCCACTCAATCATAACCTGCAAGTTCGTCTGCGGCCACGGTCCGTTCGGCTGCAACGCCTCGATATCACAGTGTCCCGCCCCTGGCACGAGGAAGAGTTTATACCACGCGCTCATAGCTGCCGCGCCATCTAGCATCGTCATGTCGGGGTACAACGTCTTGCGCACGGACTCGTAGTAGCGCACCGACGAGGCGGTCGGGATGCTGAAGTCGGATTCACCATGATAATGCAGGACTTTGCCGCCGGCGTCACGGTAGGGTGATAGGTCAGGCCAGGTAGTGAGAAGGTT
>Ga0160429_1002055_pt1 | contig 10782 bp, 4 predicted proteins | sample SolpanmetagenomR_FD_108199 | JGI IMG/M metagenome (GOLD analysis project Ga0160429, IMG submission 108199) | Solar panel surface microbial communities from Lawrence Berkeley National Laboratory, California, USA - R | ecosystem: Engineered > Built environment > Solar panel > Unclassified ... | reverse complement strand
GCAGGTACGCCGTCCGAAGGTTTGGACTAGCAGAGTAAGCCTGCTTGAAAGTATCATCCGAGTGCTGTCGGAAAGACTATGAGTCAAGAAGCTGACGGTATGAACTTTGACGCACGCTCGTGCACGAGATTTGAGGTCAAGGTCCCGAAATTCTTGGGGGAGCGCGGACTTCGCAAGCTCTACTTCCATACATGTGACATGGTGGTCTTTTGGAAGCTGGCATAAGGGCATGATTACTGGCTACCTTGGCTGTAAGACACCATGACCTTCTTCTCGATGCCCTTGTTCATCGAGTCCTGGCTATTACGGCTTGATCCAAACTTGCCATTCCACATTGGACTTTTCGGTGCGTTTCCGGTGACAGTGGTGACAGTAGTGTTAGCTTGAATAGGTAAAAAGTCGTCCGAATCAGAGTCCACCGAGGCGGCTGTCCCATTCTTTCTGGAGACCTTGGTGCTGAGTGGGAGACTTGAGGTGGCATTGTTAACTCCGGCTGTACTTCTCATGCCCGCTTTGTGCAGAATGAGTTGAAGAAGAGGCCTTAGCGTAGCGACGCAGCCGGCAACTATGCCAATGCCGGGTTCCACAGTCGACCAGATAGCCACGTCGACCGTGGCATATAAGAAATCGGCCTGATTGTTGAATGTGGAGATATAAGGGATGCGGATGATTGTGGCGGTGCTTCCTCTGCATAACCTGTAAGTATGGCTCTCCACAGTTCTCGCATACAATACCTACATGGCCCCGATGGCGAGGATGACTGCTACCAACACCTTCTGTCGCCGATTTATCTGTATAGACCTAACGATGAAAATCGGTACGATACCACATAACCAATCTGCAGCAGAGTTAATTGCAGAGGCAGCATACGTAAGTGCACCTATCGAGGCTCCGGGCAAACAGCTACCAGGAGGCGGACTTGGTCGATACTGCGTCCAAAAGGCTGATATCGGGTCACACTGGAAGGTCATGACGAGAAAATAGCTTAGGCCGAAAAGAGATGCGATCGTGATGACGCTGCGGATAATCCAGACATGTGCAGGTCTGACGGCAACTCGCAGTAGGAAGAAGCCGAGAGAAACTTTGACCAAGACCGTGGTTAGGACGTATAAAATCTCACAGATCCACCAATACTGATAGTGTTAGCGCTAGAAATCATGGGATATGGCTGAATATTACCTTGAGCGCTTGCTCCACGTCGTCTTTAGGCACATCTGACATGTGGCGGCCCGTTCCGTAATAGACGGTAGCCATCTGGCATCCCAAGTAGATCGAGAAGATGATCTGCTTCGGTCAGCAAAAGAAACGCATGTCTCAAGTCACACACCTGTGCGAAAAGCATGATCCAGTCATCAATGCCCATCGACTTGATCATTCTCGCCCTGACGTATACGCGAAGGCCAATAGCGATCCATGACAGGATAGCAAAGAGTATCGCGGTTGCGAGCAGCTCTGCCCCTCGGTCTTCCATTGTATAGTGGTAATGTTCTGGAGTGGGAAAGCGAGCAGGATAGTGAAGCAGACTGGAGCGACTATGCAATACCTGAAGTTGAAGTGGAAGCTGAAACAGTGTATAGAAAAGACTTTGGTACTTGAGTCACGCGCATTCTGGGAGGTACCCTACAGCTGCTATATCTCACGTGTGGGGGCTGGGTCATGGATCCCCCGTCCTTGAGTCTGATTAGTTCGCTTAGCCAGCCGTCATATATACCCTCCAGGGTATGTCCCGATCTGAGACGCGCCATTCGCGGGGTCGCCGCAGGCGAAAAGAGCCGTGTCCACGATTCAGGAACAGCACGGTACAGTGGTTAGCTACGTCCCTAATAATCCCTATACCGGGAGAGGCTCGGCAAAGTATGCTGCTTCGCTAAAGATCGCACGAGCAATTCCGGCCTCATGCTAGACTGTGTCCCATGGTCAGGGCGCGCGGGCCGTATACGAGTTGGGTAGGATTCGTCTTGGAACGCTCTTGGGCATGGGACAGTAATTTCGAGATGAACCCCAATCCTCTGCGCAAGGCAACGTCTTACTAAGCTCTCGCCAGTTCCATGTCTGCAAGCAGTCCAGGTATCGTATCCATGTGGATCAGTCGATATATGAGCACCTCGTATCGCGACGGCTCCTCGGGAACAAGCGCGCTCGGTATTCGGGTGCTTGACAGTGTTACCTTTAGAACTCGCATGTTGCATCGTTGGACCGAGATGTGAACACTCGTGTGGCACACAAGGAACGTCGTTGAGATTGCGACACTACGCATCGCGCCAGCACGGTCGCGGGATGGTCCATTGGTCGTGTAAATACTGCAAGGACATCGCGAAGAGTTGGATGTGTGGATGGTAGTGCTCCTGGGGAGAGCGCTGCATGCCAGGGCGATCGTGGTTTCGTCGCTCGCGCATGGTTCACGCAGCGGAGTGCTATCACGGAGCAAGATTTTCCATCCGTGATCGTCTTCCCAGCCTGTCCTGACGGGCTTGGTATGACGGAGTGTCCTCCCAACTGAGCGTAAAGTCCGATATGGTCACAGCACTGATACAAGCGAGGTTGGACCGACTTGAACGAGCGTGCAGACAAGCTTGCCATTGAAGAGCCGCCTCGAGCTCCAAGATGAGCATTTGGACATTACTCCAGGTTCGATTGGTACACTTATCAAGTACCTGGCCCGCGCTGTCCATCTAGAAATGTCGTGGCTGTTGCACAGCAAGTTTGTCGATTGCTTCGGTCAACCTCAGAAGTCTACGACATCTACAAGACCGACCGCCAGGGCAGAGCAAGCGTGATAGATCCTTCCGGGATCGAGAATTTTACGTCTTGTGTTCGTCTCGCGCGTCTATCATCCTCCTTCTATGTCGTCGGACCAGCGCGGGAGACCGCGGCTTGCAACATGGCCAGGATGTCTCGCGATAAATGAGCGACATTGGCGAACAAGGAGACTCAGATAGCCCGTGTGGCGTGAGCCGCACAAGGTCATCGCCTTCCACTGAGCGTCCGCTCAGCACAGGCACAGGTGATCTTGATCCGATTCTGACCTTTGTACTCTATCTCATGCCAACGACTTCGCGTCGCGGCTTGAAGCCTAAATGTTCTAGGGACAGACGTATCGAGTATGCTTTCCTTCCATGCAGTTTCGAGAATTTCTCGGAAGGCGAATGTGGACATCCTAAGGGTGTCAATAGCCACTACGGGCCATGTTGGTCTTGGATGTTACCCTTTAATGAAAAACGGGTGGCAAAGGTACAACTCAAGGGACACTCGCAGTGATAACTATTGCAATCTGAAGATGCGATCGCTTAGTTCATCAGCCGGACCGCGTGGTCATAAGGGTTGAGAAGGCCTAACCGTCGACCGTACAAGGCTGAAAGTCGCGAAATCTTGAAATTAGACCTTGGATTCTCGCGAGAAGTCTTGTTCAAGGCGACCCGTAGTTTATCATACTCCGGGCAGCTGGTCGAGGGACGTATTGACGTGAATGGCTTTGAATGAGGTCACAATTTTGGCTTCGGTCCTAACCAAAGTCCTTCAGCAGTAGCATGAACTGTGTCGCTGCCACTTTCAACAACCCCATGCACTCGAACTTTCCTGCCATGGCCCTCTACGTTCGTCACCCATGCTCTTGCCATGATTGTCCCGGGTGTCTTAACGGGCTTCTTGTACGTGACGTTGAGATTGACTGTGAACATTGGTGAACCGACGTCTTCGATGTCTGAGACTGCAATAGCGTTCCCCATGGTCGAATCGAGAATAGTGGCCACAACGCCTCCATGCAGCAAATTTGGATGGGCATTGAGGCCATCGCCGAACGTGTAAAACCTGCGGACTTCCGCTGGCCGACTGTTGATCTTATCACGCGGGCGGTAAATGGAGAGGAGCTTCGGTATGGTCCCGTCCGTATTCCAGGTTGATGCCATCAGAGAATGGCCGGATCCTGGTTGGTGGAGTGTCCTGGACATGCTTATGATCCTGAATGAAGGGTCCGCAATATGCGCGGAGACCCACTGGATGGCAGTGAAGTGATTGAGTATCTCGTCCGGCACTTCGTGCCCTGGCAACGGCTTTGCCATTGCGACTGTTTCGTTCTTTTGTCCCGATGGCTTGATCAGGATCCCTTAGGATTACACGTCTGATCGCATCGTCGACGATGCAAGAAGGTGTGATGCTGACAGCTCCTCTCGTTCTCGTCGTGACAACCTCGGATGCAACCACCGCCCAGGACTTTGTGTGGATCGACCGCACCTCGAGTCTTGCACCCTCCAAACCTTCAAATAGGCCGGGAAACGAGGTCACGACACTATCCTGGCCTACATAATCTTTGGCCTTGGCCACTCTCGACCTTCTACTTTGGGTCTTAGAGGCGACCGCATCTTGGGATATGGACCATGCTTACCTGCAACTTCCCGGCCACACTGTGAATGACGAGATGAGGTCAGGACCTGTTATAAGCTTGCCCTTCCGGCAATGGCTTCGTTTATGACAGAAGAGCCTCCAAGATTCACCGCCCTTGCAAATTCGACATGGTTTTTACAACGATGTGGATGTTGGCATTGCTGCCTTTGACTTGGGCCATTACCCCAGAGTGAGCAGGCATTGAGCGAAGGGTGTGGGGACGTTCGCTAAACAACGATAGGCAAATGGTGTATGCTCCTCGAAGGAGTGATGCAGTTCCGAATCCAACCGGAGTACGATATGTTGGCGTTCCTTTGACGAAGCCAAAGCTGACTCCATACGTTAGGAGTGGGCTCTCTTTTCCGCCGGCGAAAACAGAACGCTTCTTAACATCGCAACTGGCGAGCTTAACCCAGTTGAGCTCAATGCTACTGAGGTTTCAGAATTGATCTGGCTCGGCGAGACTCCCACGAGCATCATGTATGTCAACGCCACGAACGAGGATGTTGAAGGCGGAGTCACGCTATGGCTCTCCGACGTTCTCGCGCTAGACCAAAGGTAAGCGTAAGCCGCGTGTGATTGTTTTGATATCTCTCGAAGGAATACGCAGACAGTAGACCTTGGTCGGACGCACAGAGCACACAAGATGCTGTCCAGGGCTTTCCGATCGAGACAAACCCCATAGATTCTGCTACAATGCGCTCATTGAAGAGATACCAAGGCCTCGATCGATTGAACAAAGCCTCTAACATCACAGCAGAACAATGATAGCTTCTCTTGATGCTCCCTACTCCGGTCTCAAAGCGGTGCGGACTGATGAAGGCAACATCAACTTCGTCATGAATTGCCTCGCTTATCCAAACGGCACTGCGTACAACGAAGCTCTCGCTCCCGAACCTGAAACCTCCGGGCGGCTGTACGGCGATATATTTGTACGCCATTGGGACACGTATTTGACTTCCCAACGCTTCGCAGCATTCGGAGGGACTCTGGTCGGCCGGGCCAACTCCACATCAGGCTACGCCTCGCTTCCCTTGGTCAATTTATTGAAAGACATTCCAGCGCCTCTGACGAGGCCAGAGACTCCGTGGCAACCATTTGGAGATCAAGGCGACTACGACATCAGCCCCGATGGCACCTGGGTTGCCTTTCTCTCCAAGGCCCCGGAATTGCCCAAGGCCAATTACACAGCCAGCTATATCTTCTTAGTGCCTCACGATGGATCAGCTGTCGCCTATCCCATCAATGGACCTACCAGCAACACCAAGCCGGAGGCTGCGAAAGGTGCTTCGTCGTCTCCCCGATTCTCGCCCGATGGGAGGAGTCTGGCCTACCTACAGATGGATGGGATCTCGTACGAGGCTGACAGAAACAAGATCTACATAGCAGATCTGTCGACCGTGTCTCTCAACACTACCACGATCACTCAAGTTGCGAATGACTGGGACAGGTCCCCAGACAGCATTGTGTGGAGTCCAGATAGCACTCAATTTTGGGTACCCGCTCAAAACCTCGGTGCCACGTCACTGTTCGTGCTTCCGATCACTGCAGGCGTAGACTACATACCTGCCAATGTGACCGATTTGAGCAATTCTGTCGCGGCCGCATATGCCCTGGCTGACGGGATTTCCGCTTTGGTTTCCAGCTCGAGCATCTCTTCCTCCAGGGATTTCTATACCACTACGACTACAGGCGTTAAGAAACTGCTGTTCTCCGCAACAACAACAGACCCTGAGCTTGCCGGACTAGGCCAACACACTGTCGATCAATTCTATGTCACGGGTGCTTTGGACATCCCGATCCAGTCATGGGTCGTGAAGCCATCCAACTTTCAATCAAACCGCACTTATCCGTTGGCATTCATTGTCCACGGAGGACCGCAGAGCGCGAATGTTAACGGATGGAGCACACGATGGAACTTGCAGGTTTGGGCTGACCAGGGCTACGTGGTAGTAGCTCCCAACCCAGTTGGGTCCACTGGCTTCGGCCAATACCTTACAGATATGATTCAGAACAACTGGGGCAGCTACCCATATGAGGACCTCGTCAATGTTTGGGAGTACGTCGCCGCTAATTTGTCCTACGTTGACGTCGAGAACGGCATCGAAGCGGGAGCCAGTTATGGCGGTTTCATGACCAACTGGATCCAAGGCCACGATCTGGGCCGTAAATTCAAGGCACTTGTCACTCACGATGGCGTTACTTCAACACTCAACCAGTACACCACCGAGGAGCTTTGGTTTATGCAGCACGACTTCAACGGCACGCTCTGGGCGAACCGCGAGAACTACGAGAGGTGGGACCCGATCCGACACGCCGTCAACTTCTCTACACCGCACTTTGTCATCCACAATGAGAATGACTACCGCCTGCCAGTCAGTGAGGGCATTTTTTTATTCAACGTACTACAGGAACTCGGCGTGCCGAGTAGATTCTTGAATTTTCCAGATGAGAACCACTGGGTGCTCAACAGGGCCAATAGCCTGGTAAGCCCCCATCAGCGTCTTTCTTCAGATATCTCGAATTAACCCTTGAGTAGTTCTGGCATACCGAGATCTTCAACTGGATCAATCACTGGTCGAAAGGAACACCTCTTGATGACAATGCGATCAGCAAGTGATATCACAGTCACGAAAAATACGGCCCTTATAAATGTTTCAAGGCATTCCCTAAGCTGTGATAACTTCCAGCGGACATGCTTGTGTATATCTTAGGTCCTTCTCAGCAGGACCACGTGGCTTCGCAATACCAGCATTAGTCACCACGTAGCGAAATGATCACTTACGAGTTCGAGTATTGTCTGCGTGAAACACTCTTAGTTCTTCCGCCCATGTGACGCCATCCCACGTTTTGCAAGATTGTCACCTTGATGGCATCCAGTCCCCCGTCACTTTCCGTCGCTACCCCATCCGCTACGCTCTCAAATAGCCAACACTAGCGAAGAGATCAGGAGCACAATGTCGTGATTTGCCTCTTAAGGCTGAAGATATCTCTGTGAGTTCGTGGATCTGCTAAACTCTTCCTACAACATTCCTGTGATGTTGCGATGAGTGTTCGAAATGATTGAACTGCGAAGCATAGACAATATTCACTGAGCGATGTCTATGCTGCTATGATCACATGTCTCTTGTCACCAATACAAATCAGCATCGGAGATCAGCAGGACAATATCACTCCCCCTTACGAAAACACTATTGCCGCTCTAGGCGTTGCGGCTGGCTCATCACTTGCGCTACATACACAGGATCCCATCTCACATCACTAGGTAGGTAGTGAATAATAAAAACGCAATTCGAATTGCTGGGTATCATCACCTCTAAATCTGCGACCAACACTGGCTCATTACCTCGTCCCCTACGCTGCACAGCCGACCCTAGTACGCACAGGTATCTCAGGTACGAGAAAAAAGACGCCGATTGCCTGGACAGTACCAAACCGCACAATCCAGCGCCGACGCTATGCAAAGCTCAAAAACAAACACAAGGCAAACAAAGGCCAGGCCATGATACAGACGACTCTCTAGCCCATACGTCCCATGTTTCCCATATTCATTCCATTCATCATATTCATATTGCCCATATTGGACATGTTCATGTTGGCCATGTTGCCCATATTCCCCATCATGTTCATGTTCATCATGCCGTTCTGGCCCTGTTGCTGCGCCCTCGCCTGCATCATCTGCTGCTGCTGGTTTCTCAACTGCGCCACATACTGCGGGTTCATGCCGGCGCCAGCCTGCATCCCTTGGCCGCCCTGGTTTTGTTGCTGCTGTTGTTGTTGCTGCATCAATTGAGCCATCTGCTGTTGAGTCATGCCGGCCATGCCTTGTTGACCTTGCTGCTGGCCCTGAGAGTGTTGCTGTTGGGAGTGGTCGCCGCCGCCGCCCTGCTGCATGTATTGTTGCTGGAAGCGTTGCTTTAGCTGCGGTACCAGGACTTGCTGCCAATGTTGCTGGACCTGCGGAGGCAGCTGAGACGGTTGTTGGACATTGTGTTGTTGGAGAAGGCGGCGGAGTTGGTTGCCCTCGATTTGTCTGTAGCGTTGGCTCATGACGTAGCTTCTTTGTTGCTCTGGCGGCAGCTGGGCAAGATGCGCTTGCTGTTGGGGATTGAGTTGAGCGGCAAATTGTTGCAGCTGTGCCTGTTGGGCTTGTTGCTGCTGGCTGGGGTTGTGCTGCTGCTGCTGCTGCTGAAGTTGTTGCTGCTGCTGCTGCATATGGTGCATGTTCGCAGACATCAGGTTGGCGCCGCCCGGAGAAGAGTGACCCATGTTCATTGGGTTCTGACCTTGCTGTAGCTGTTGTAGACGTGCTTGTTGCACAGCCATGTTCTGGTCTGGCGACCCTTGTCCTCCTCCTTGCTGTTGCAGTTGCGCCTGCCGTTGCCTTTCCGCATACAGTTTCCGCTGCATCTGCTGGAATTGCTCAGGAGACATGTTCGGCGGCATCTGCCCGTTGGCGACCATCTGCCGGAGTCGCTGTTGCTGCTGAGCTTGTTGCATCAAGAGCTGCTGCTGCTGCGAATTCATCTGCTGGGTATTCATTTGATTCATTTGAGGAGTCTGCATCATCATTGGCGTGCCCTGCATGCCCGGAACTGGGCTTCCTTGCATGTTAACGCGAGGCTGAGGGGTCATGTTGCGAGTCACCGCTGGTACGGCCTGCCCCATACCGGGTGTACTGTGCATCATTTGCGGAGTACCCTGCTGGCTCTGTTGTTGGCTCATCTGGCGATGCATTTGAGCAGCTGCTGTGTTGGTTGTCTGCTGCGATACGGCAGAAGGCGGTCGAGCAGGACTGCCTGCTCCTTGGCTTGACATTGAAGGCGCCATCGATACTCCTCCCACGCTCTGGGCCATGCCAGCACGGATCATGGGCGAGCCAGCGTTCATTGGGGTTTGTTGGCGGACGACCGGCGAGCTCTGTGCTTTAGAAACTTGCTGACTAAGTGCATGTTGGCGTGCCATCTCGTTCTGTCGCTGCAACTCTTGCTGGCGTGCAAGCTGCTCCTGCTGAGCTTGCGCTTGCGCTTGCGCTTTTGCGGCTTCAACCTGCTTTTGCCGCTCTTCGAGCTGCTTCCTCTTTGCCGCATCAAGGTCTTGCTGCTGCTTCTTCTCCCTATTCTGCAACATCTCTTCTTCCCGCTTGGTCCTTTCGACTTCCTCTTGACGCATTTTGATGTTCTCAAGGGTCTTGAACCGCTGAAACCTCATGTCGGCCGCCGCCGCGCTGACTTGACCTTCCGTTGCAGATGCGCCTGCTCCACCCGCACCATTAGCGGAATGAGCAGCTCCGCCTTCGTCCATAAGCAACATAAACCTCTCTTCTTCGGCTGCCTCCGCTTCATCTGCAGCAAGTTCTGCTGTTGTGCGTTTTCGTGTCTTCGGCGGTGGCGGTTGCTCTGCGTGTAGTGGATGCCGAAGCGCATCAATGATCGCGTCGCGATGCGCGGGAGACTGTGCGGGCTCGAGAATGAGTGGCGGTGCAGTAGCGTTGATGATAGCGGCTTCAATCTCATGCGCTTCGTCTTGGGTCTCTATCACCATTCGCTGGCGCTTCGCCGGCCGGCCTTTTTCAAAAAGCGGAGTGGGGGGAATAGATGCGAGGGGCGTGGGAGGATGTGTCAGAGTGGGAGTAGAAGCGCCATCTCTGCCACTAGCTGGCACGCTCTGCTGTCTCTTTCCTGCCTTCGAATCCGAGTATGGCGTGCGAGCAAGCATGCTGATTTCTTCCTGCATTGAGTGCTGGGTTGGGCAAAGAACGGTCGTTGTCCTCTTTGGCCCTTGCGCCGTCTTCTTCTGACTCGAAGCAGGCTGACCCGGCGCTGGCATGTTCTCCTTGTCCGCCAGCTTAGCCGCCGCCGGGTTTGTATGGGCGGCAGAGGATGGAGCGGTAGCAGCTACATTTGGCTGGGAAGGGGCCAGGGCCTTGGGCTTCTCAGGATATGGTACGTAAGGAGACGGCGTGATATGCTCATTGTAGTTGTGGACTGAGTACTTGTTCTTGTCGCCAGCGATTAGGCTCGACGATGTGTTTGTCGAAGTGACGGAGCTGGATCTATGATCTTGCACCTCTACGATGAGGCACCCATCGTAGAACTGCACGCCTGACTGGAACAACTCCTCGAGGAGATTGTGGGGAATAGTGTGGTTTCTAAGGTGAATAATGAATTCGCGCATGGGGGACGCATATGGGAAGCTGCCATCTTGCTGATCGAAACGGAAGTAGGTGGGGTGCAGATGGACGATGAGGGAGGGCTTGCTGCCTGCAAATTTCCGTAGGATGTAGTTGGCGTCGTAGACGTGGGGTTCTGGGATCTTTGGCATCGCGCTTTCTGGAGCCTCTGTCGTGCTTCTTGTGATTGCTCTTGCGACGCCCGGACGCTGAGCTTCGCGTCGCTGGCG
>Ga0160429_1002054_pt1 | contig 10784 bp, 4 predicted proteins | sample SolpanmetagenomR_FD_108199 | JGI IMG/M metagenome (GOLD analysis project Ga0160429, IMG submission 108199) | Solar panel surface microbial communities from Lawrence Berkeley National Laboratory, California, USA - R | ecosystem: Engineered > Built environment > Solar panel > Unclassified ... | reverse complement strand
GGTCTGGAAGCATGCGTTTTCGCGCGTAGAGTAGGAGCGGGTACCGGAGTAGTGGATGTTGTCACTCGCCGAAGTGGTGATGCATCCTGGAAGCTGGTGTGTGCCGGGGTTGTACGGGATGCCGTCACGCCTCTCCATGTCGCTAGGATCATGGAGAGAGTCGTGACTTGGTTTGAACGTGTAGGCATTGAGGGCATCGGCTACGGCGGTCAAGTGCTTTGGGCCCAAACCGTGGGGACCGTGAGTCAGCGTAGGAAGAGCCGGAATAGGAAACGGGATAGGAATGCCAACCCGAGACAAGGTTAGCGTAAGACGAGGTAGCTAGGAGAGGTTCCTACTTTGCGGCGATGAGGACAAGGCCCTGTCGAGCTTGCACAAGACTGTACTCGGCAAGGTCTACGGCATGATGCAAAGCATGAGAGCCTACTAACTTGATCGTATCTATGAGTGCTAGACATCTTCGTTGGGAGCTTGAGGTTTTAGCGCGTTTGGAGAAGGTGTCGGTAAGAGGGTGTAACGCTACTAGGAGCGATGGGACTCGTGTTCATGTCGCTAGCTTAGGTGTGGTATCGTGTTTGATGAGTGCGTGTTGCGCCAAGACTAGCTGCCTGATTTAGTGCCAGCTTCTCTAAGCCGACGCTGCAGAGACATCGTAGGGTGGTGATCATAGACAAGCTCTTAGAGTTAGTGTGAACTCCTCCGTGCCGACACTGCAGAGAGATTGTAGGTCGGTGGTCTTACACTAGCTCTTAGAGTTAGTGTTAGCTTCTCCAAGCCAATACTGCAGGCTGATCATAGGTCGGTGGTCCTACACTAGCTCTCAGAGTTAGTGTTAGCTTCTCCATGCTGATGCTGCGGGGTGATCGTAGGTCGGAGATCCTAGACTAGCTCCTAGAGTTAGTGTTAGCTTTGCCATGCCGACACCACGAGGAGATTGTACGGCAGGGATCCTAGACTGGCTCTTAGAGTGGGTGTTAGCTTCTTCATGCCGACACTGCGGGGAGATCGCAGGTCGTTGACCCTAGGCTAGCTATGAGAGTTGGTGTTAGCTTCTCCGTGCCGACGCTGCGGGGAGATTGTAGGTCGGAGATCCTAGACTAGCTCCTAGAGTTAGTGTTAAAACTTCTCCGTGCCGACACGACATAGGTAAGTAGATATGTTCGGACCGCCTAGCGTACGTGTTGCAAGCTGCGTGGCACGGAGGAGTCGCTCCGTGTCGTGTGGACACGAGATCGAAGGAGGGTGAGTAGACTCGAGGTTGGCGGGTCACATTGTAACCGTGTCGCAGCGTAAAGCGCCGTCTCCTGAACACGTCATGCTACATATGGAGGATAAGAAACCCGCTACGTACTCGTAGAGATGCATACGCTAATGCGCTACCACGTGTGCTATCTGCGCGTTCGCCACGTAGGTGCGTCCGAGGTTGTATGAGCGGTCTTTGGCTGGAATCTCGCGCTCTAGGTAAGGCCATCAGAGTCCTCTTTGTCTTTGACTTCCTATAGAGTATTAGGATGATATGGTTAGCTAAAGGACCGGACCTGTAGCGTTGCAGGGTGTCCTTTCCAATTTCATGCTTTGCAGTGCTTATACCTATCCGCACCTTTTTGCAGCACGCTGATACCCGGGCGTCCTTGGAGACTATGCGAGAGCGCGTTGTTAGGACCGCTTGGCATGCGCGTGGCAAGCTACCCGGCACGGAGAGGTCGCTCGCTATTGCGTGGACATGAGATTGAAGGGAGGTGAGTAGATTCTAGGTCGTCCTTTTGCGCTCAACGGCTACGTGTTAGCTATGATCACGTCGCGGGTTGCAACCATGTCCGCGGCCGTGCCTGCTGGGATGGCTCGCCGCAGTGGCGGCGTGGCTGCGGCGGCGTCTGTACGCCGGCGACTCCTAGCCGATCGGATTTCAGGCGAGCGGCTAGTTGGTCCGCCTGAAATCTGATTGGCTAGGAATTGCCACAGTCCAGGATACTCATCACGTGACTTACTGTAGGCCTTGGCAGATATCACGTGCATCAGATAGCCGACCTAATTCGAGGCCCTTCGTCAGCGGCGGTAGCGGGTCTACGGCCACGCCTCGTGGACATAACGTGGTCGACAGGACACCCCTCCGGCTGTCTCGCTAGGGCCCTTGTAGAGTTGCAACAATTACCGTTTAACGACCGCGCCTAATAGACCTGACGCTGTTGATGAGGTAGCGATAGACACGGTCGGCAGAATCAAGGGGGAGAAGAGATTCATAGAAACTGCAGGATCCAATCTAAGCAAAAGAGAGAGCCAATCATCCCATGCCAGGGTACCACCAGCGACCCACCGGCGCTAGCACGCTCAACCACGCTTCTTACCAGCCTTGGGCAGGGCGACGGCGGCCGTCTTCCTTGCGTATCCCAATCCCCCAGGAGGCACCTTCCGGCGGTTGGAAAGCGCACCGTTCCCCTTTCCTTTGGATTGCACCGTTAGGACGGGCGTGGCCAACTTCTCAGATGGAGCTTGAGAAGCGTCGTCGCCACGACGGTCGTCCGAGGGCGCCTCGGCGGGTTTGCGCTGCTTACCCCCCCGGGGACGCAGGTTTCGAGCCCCTAGGGACGGGTTAGCGGTCCCCTTGCAACGGACGTCAATGTCCCCACCTTCTTCCGACAAAGCCTCCTCACGGTACTCGTCCTCTTCCTCCTCGCCCTCCGAACCCTCCTCCTCATCGCCCGACGACAGCTCCATGGCGCTACCCCGGGCTGCCCCAAGGCGCGGACGCTTCGACGACTCACCCCCAGACGGAGAGCGAGACAGACGGTGCTTTGGCTTCTTAGCTAACTGCTGTGGGTTCAGACCTTTCACAGGCCTGACGATGGCGTCCCGCATCTTCAGGGACTTGAATCTGCCATCCGATTTACCAGTGGCGGGGGTGGTGTTTGATGTGCCCGGTACATCACTGTCAACTCCCGGGGAGCCTCCGGCTTTCCCCTTGCGCGGCTTGAGGGTGACTGCCGGCAAGCTGTGCCTCGTGGAATAGATGGTCTAGGCCAGCGTCAGCAAGGCGTGTTGACGGCAAATCATTAACGATACTTACAGGCTCTTCAACAGGCAAAGTGGCCGTCTCCGCGATCGGTCCTCGGGCTGCAGCAAACGCGTCGATGGCGAGCTTGAGGGTCGACGCGAGCGAAATGACGGCGGCTTCTAGATTTGCAGGTACGTGACGTTCTTGATAGTGAATGAACCGCTCCACGCAGTAGTTCCACTCCGCGACATATCGCTCGTGCAGCCCGGTGCGATGCTGGAGCTCTGCAGGCGGAATCATCTCGGTAGCACGCGCCCCGCCGATACTCAAGCGATCAGATCGAATTGCATGAGCCCGAGCCCGAAACTCCACGGGCACCTGCACTTGTCAGGCGACACGACGGCGGGGAACCAGCGGGGTACTTACAGTCTTGCACTCTTTCCTGTTGGCTGCACAGCGTGTACACTTCAGGTACTCCGCCAGCTTGTCACACTCCAAATCGGACTTTGCGCACGGGAGACACTGTAGCGCCGCCTCTTCACGCCAATCAGAATCCTGTCACCGTTAGCGCAACGCCGGCGTTTCCACAGGGTGTCTGCTTACCGCCATGTCCAAGAGTTGTTTGTGTAATAGATTTTGATGTGAGGATTGGCGTGGGTGCAGGAGGGAGTGTCAGGACGGACTCTTGCGAGAAGTTTGGCTTTGTTTGGAAAAATCTCTGCTAACAACAAAGGTAAACACGCGCAACAAAGGCAAACGCACACTGTGTAACCATCAACCCTAATTGCACGTCCGTGCGTAGGCCGCCTACCAACAACGCAACGGCTCCGCGCAACCCCGTGCTAGAGACTAGCACTCCGGGAGAGGAAGACAACTATAAGCCGGAGATTCCTCTGTGCTCCGCCGGCGCTGGAGATCAGAATCAGATGGGGAAAGACATGCAAAGAAACCACGATCATATGATTGATGGTACACTTCTCAACGATACACCCATGAGACGATGGCGAGGTCTAAGCGAGGCCGCAAGCAGACGGGATAGTCCAGGTAAAAGGATGTCGACTAAAGGGCAACAGGTCGACAGAGATCAGTTTGCTTTCTACATATCAGAGTCCTCGTGTCGTCGGCGCCACGCCGTCGACTCACCGATTCTTGTGCTAATTCATTCTCCCTTCACTTGAACGCTTTAACCTCTGACATTTTCCCGTCACATCACCGTCGTGTCGAAAGTTGTTTGTGTGGTCGGGATGGGTGCGAGGTTGCGTGGTTGTAGAAAGGAGCGTGACGGGAGAGTCTCGCAAAGAGTTCTGCTTTGTTTTTGAAATCTCTGCCGACAACGAAGGAGACGTGCCCTATCTAACCATTCTGCTCGGGCGTGTCCGTACGTAGATGACCCGCCTGCGAAGCGATAGCCGCACGCATTCCCCCGCTAGAGACTAGCACTCTGGGAAGAGGAGGGCAATGATTCGTCAGCACCCCGTGAGAGTCTCGGTTCAGGATCACAGGGGGAAACGCATGTTAAGGGGCCGCAATCATATGGCCGACGGTGCGCTTCTTAATGGGCTGTTTGCCGATGGTACACTTAGTAGACAACGGCGAGGTCATGGCGAGGCGGCAAGCAGGGAGGACGGTCGGGGTAGAAGAGTGAGATAGTTTAAGTTCTACGCGTCGAAGGCATCGTCTCGCCGGCATCGCGTAAGGGTTGCGAACCGGTCCGCGGCGGCGCGATAGACGTGGCGACTCCTGGCCAATTGGATTTCAGGCGAGCCGCTAGTTGGTTCGCCTGAAATCTGATTGGCTGTGAGTCGCCACGGTCTAGGGTACTCATCACGTGACTTGCTGTAGGCCTTAGCGGATATCACGTGCGTTTAAGAGCCAACCCGATTCAAGGCCCTTCATCACACCTCCGTCAGACATCCCCCTCGCGCATCCCCCTCGCGCATCTCCCTCACGCATCTCCCTCACGCATCTCCGCTAGACGTCTCTGTTAGAGCCCTCCGTTGGACAAGGGTTCAGGATTGGAACTTGACGCGGCTGATGAGGCGCCTCTCCGACCCTCCCGGCGAGGCTCCACCAGCGTCACGGCGGTAGCGGGTCTACGGCCACGCCTACTGGACTTAACGTGGTTGAAGGGAAACCCCTCCGGCCGTCTCCCCAAGGCCCTTGTAGAGTTGCAACAACTGGCGTTCAACGACTACGCCTGATAGATTTGACCCTGTTGACGAGGCACCCGTCCTGCCACCTTGGCTAGGCCATTCTCAGGGCGCAACGACAGGAAGTTGATGGCCACAACCGGTAGGCGCGACGCGGCCGATGACACGCCTCCCCGGCAGTCTCGGTGGGGCCCTTTCCGACTCCGCAATGACGGCAAGTTTCCGGCCGCACCTAGCAGACTGAACGCGGCCGATGGCACGCCTAATCCTCCACCCCTCTCTGGCACGCCCGCCTCGTGGGATCCCAAGGCCATGCGCGCGCCAAAGGACAGGACCAGGCCGGGTACTAGGCGCGCACCTGGACACGAACCGCGCATGGGAAATTACCACCACGTTAGGCGGCCCGCGAGCTAGGGGAGCACGCGGCGGGGCCGGCAGAGTTGCGGCGGCGTCGCGGCGGCGCGATTGAAGCCGGCGACCTCTGGCCAATCAGATTTCAGGCGAACGGCTAGGTGGTTCGCCTGAAATCTGATTGGCTAAGGCACCACGTGACTTCCTGTAGGCCTTAGCAGATATCACGTGCACTAATGTGGCTAGGCCTAGAGGACCCTTCATCACGTCTGCGTCGTAGGCCTCCGCTAGACATCTTCATCGAACCCCTCAGCTAGACGAGCGCATCTGGTCAACCCTGCGTGGCCGATGAGATGCCTCTCCAACCGTCTTGACGGGGCCCGACCGGCGTTACGGTAATAGCAATAGCGGGTATACGGTCACGCCTAGTGGACTTAACGTAGTCGACAGGGCACCCCGCCGGCCGCCTCGCTAGGGCCCCTCTAGGGCTGCAAACGCCGCAATGTAATGACCGCGCCTAGTAGACCTAACGCTGCCCGACGAGACGCCCCTCTAGCCGCCCCGGCCGTTTCCCTGCTTGCATGAGGGCATCGATCCCAACCCCAAATCTAGACAAGGTTTCCGCACCATTAAAAGCTAGGGAGATTACCATGCTGCTAGGGTGAGTAGGACGCGCCCGGCTCCGTAAGAGAGGGTAGAGGCCCCTCGCTGTCGCCTCCTCCTGGGACGCCCAGGACTGCTAATACAATTCGAGTTTCCTAGCAGCCCGGTACCGCGTAATGCAAACACACCTATGGCTCTCCCGTAGTACGGCGCGGTTGGGTGCTTAAAAGGCTCATACGGTCGTCCATCTCGAGATACAAGGCGAAATGCGCCGCCGACGTTGCCCCCTAACTCCCTCCTAGCGGGCCTCATCGCCGCGGCGTAGCGCGTAAACGGCATGAACCTAGCTCCCCGGCGCTACCCTGCGGCCCGCTCTTGCCTGCCGCCGCCGGATGGCAACGTCCCCTGAGCGCCCACCGCTAGACGGATCACCGCCTCCCGCCGTTAGATAGCCGTCTACCGCTACCCAATGACTGTCTACCGACGCTAGACGAGCGCCTGTAGCCATCAGATTACCGCCCACCGCCATCAGATCACCGCCCACCGCCATCAGATAACCGGCTACCGCTATCAGATAAATGGCTACCGCTATCAGATCACCGCCTCCCGCCGTCAGATCACCGCCTTCCGCCGTCAGATCACCGGCGTCCGCCATTAGATCACCGCCGTCCGCCATGAGACGGCCGTCTACCGCCATCAAACGACCGCCTACCGACGCCAGACAAGCGCCTGCAGCTCCCTGATCACCGCCCACCGCCATGAGATGACCGGCAGCCGCCATCAGATAACTGCCTACCGCCATCAGATAACCGCCTACCGCCATCAGATCACCACCCACCACCATTACATAAGCGGCTGCCGCCATCAGATCACCGCCCACCGCCGTCAGATGGCCATCTACCGCCATCAAACGACCTCCCACCGACGCCAGACACGCGCCTACAGCCATCAAACGATGCACCGCCGGCGCAACACGCAGCCCAGCAGAAGGCGCACCCCAGCCGACGACGCCGGCGAGCCGCCAGCGCGCCGCGGGCGTGCCGACGACGCACCACCGGCGAGCGACGCACCACCAGCGAACGACGCACCACCAGCGAACGACGCATCACCGGCGAACGACGCACCACCAGCGAACAATGCACCTGCTATAGTGGCGGCACTAGGCCTCCCACCCACGACCGAAACGTACGAGCTAGGCCGCAGGCCTGGCCACGTCCCCCACCCCATCCGCATGCCAGACGACGGAGGACAGGCCCCGTGGTCGACGATCTTTGCACGCCTGCCACACTATCCGCACGCACGCGGGCCTACGCTCCAGATGCTAGCGGGCCACCGCCTCCGGCAAGCTAACTGGCTCCACGGGGACACGAGCGCGGCAGAGGTGCAGGCCTTCCTGGAGGACGTGCAGAAGACGTTCCCATGCGCTGGTGGTGCCCGCCCTGGCGCTACAGTTGTCAACCGGGAAGTGATCGGTACTTCCAAGGCTGGGATCAAGCTGGCCTTTCCGGGAGACGCGGCGCACTTCCTCACTACCTCCACAGCAATAGGCTACCACCTGAGCGGTAAGAAGGCCACCCTCACCCTCACCGCTACCGGGCCAGGCCTCACCTGGGAGCAGTCATCCCTGAGGCGTGCCTGGATGGAGACAATCAGCCAGCTCACGGCTGACCCCCAGGCCTTTGCCGGACGGTGGACGCTAGACTCTGCCGCGGCGCAGATGGAAGCAGCGCGGCTAGCCCATGGCGCAGGCTCCGGCGACTGGCACAGTGAGGTGGTGCTCATCAAGGACAACGTCACCTTCCTCTACGACCCGTCGGCCTGCACCCTGCACACCGGAACCCAAGGAGGCTCCGCCCTGTGGCAGGACATCCAGCAAGGCACTCCCCCCCAGGCTGGGATCGACTGCAAGCTGTATCCCCACTCGACCATTGCTATCAAGCTGGCGTTGCACGCCTACGCTCGCAGCAAGAGCGGCGGTAACCAGGGCCGGCTAGGGAAGCCGGAGAACCGCAGGGGTTGCTGGATTGGTGGCGGAGGCAATGTGGCGGTGGATGGGGCTAACCCAACAGCTGGCCGGTGCCGGGAGATGTGCGGGAACTTCCTGGTGGTCGTCGCCTTCCTGGTGTACGTGAGCGGCGGCGGCGGAGGTGATCTCGTCACAGAGGAGGAGCGGAAGGGCGCCGGCCGCAACCTAGACTGGCTCCTAGGTGGCCAACTGGACGGCTCTGGCGTCGGTGCAGGTGTTGCCCGGCCCGAGTGGCTACGCTTCTACCTCCACTAGACCCATAGGGCAGGCGTCCGGCGATGGAGGGGGGCTCCCAGGGGATAGGAAGGGGGGCGGCGAGGGGGAGGCGCGGGGAGCGGGAGCGGGGACGGAGGCGCGAGGGAGGCGCGAGGGAGACGCGAGGGAAACGCGAGGGGGACGCGAGGGAGACGCGAGGGAGCGGTATAAGGGGGGGGCTAGGGGATGGGAGGGGAGAGGAGGGGGAATATCTGCTAGAAGGTTTTGTATGCTAGCTATCGACTTGGCCTGGTCTGTCTTTTCCGCCACGGCGCTGGTCCTAGCCGCTCTGCCACAACACTAAACCTTCCAGCTGAACGCGCGTGGAGTCCTACACCACCTGGTCCGCCGGCCCTACCGCGCAGCGTCACTGTCACCCCGGCTACCAAGCCGCGCAGCCGCCCTGACTGCCGCCCTGACTGCCGCCCTGACTGCCGCCCTGACTGCCGCCCTCACCGCCCTTGGTCTCGGGCTTGAGCCCTTTCACGTCAGGATCGGGCCGGCGCGCCTGGTAGGCCTTGTTCTTCGCGGCGGCCCGGAGGCCCTGGACGTCAATGTCCACGTCCCCCTCCGACGGCGCCGGCCGGCGCCTGTGGATGAGCGTGCGGTCGTAGCGCCGGTCCTTGTCGTATAGGGCCCCTCTCTGGTAGGCGTAGAAGAAAGAGTTGGAGCCGTAGGCTTGCCGCTCGCACGTCATCATCACCTGCCAGGCCTCCACCGCGGACGCGATGAGTCGCTCGCGGATGCGCCCGACCTGCTCCTGGACCTCCTCGACGGATCCGTTTAGGATGCGGCGGAGTTCTTCCTGGACCATGGGCGAGCTGTAGCTGCGGCGGCCAAGGATGGCGTCCCCAACGCGCCAGCCGCCGTCGATCTCCGTCGTGAAGGGGAGGCGGAAGGGATACGAACCGAACATGGCCGGGTGGCCGGACGGGGTGCGTGTGGGGTAGAGCTGCTCGCGGTGGTAGTACGCGAGCTCCTCCGCCGTGCCTCCGTCCGGGATCTCGAGCTGCCCGTTCTCCTGCACCGCCACGTACCAGGGGAGCATCGCCCGTCTGCGCGCGCCCTTTGGCGAGGTGGTGGATCCGTGGGGCAGGAGCGAGCTGGACAGGCGGACGTGTCCCGCCTTGCACGGGACGGGCACAAAGTTGCCAAACCGCTCAACCTCGGCTGCTGACCATAGCGTGGGAGTAACGGATTGCACCCTGCCGCTGGGGAGTGCGACGCCGCGCTCCTGCATCTGCGCCAGCCACTGGCCGAGCTTGTGCCTATCCATGCCCTTCACTAGCTCGGTGCAGTTCTTGTCGCTCTCGTCGTCCAACGACAGGGACCCCTGGAGCATGTTAGCCCCCTTGCCCCGCTCGAAGACGTCCGAGACGTTCAGGTCGATGTGGCGAAACTCCGTCGAGTCCGGCTTGCCGCTGGCCGTGCCGGAGCCGCGGGCGTTCTTAGCGTAGTACGGGTAGCTGATGAGGTTGTAGGCTTTGTCGGGCCGGAAGGCGACGTATAGCAGGTAGTACACGGGATCGACGCGCATGACTTGCTGGCCGATGCCGTGCACCATGTTGCGTAGCCAGCCGCGGTTGGAGGCGCCGTTCAGGTCCCGCTGGTGCCACTCGTACAGGTCGAACTCGAGGCGCATCAGGTCCATGAAGGTGCGGACGTGCTTAGGATTGAGGCCTGGGATGGTTCCCACGCTGTGCTGGGTCCAGTACTGGAAGACGGGTAGGTTCATCGTCAGGTCGGCGGAGAAGGTGGCGCCGATGTCTTCGCCAAAGAGGTTCCCGAGGAGGTCTACGAGCGCGGCCTGGTCGACCTCGAGCGCAGTTGCGATCGAGGGGACCGCAAAGCTGTAGGCTAGCACTCCGAGCACGTCGCTCGGTACCGCCGCACGACGGTCGAGCCGGAACCAGGATGACGTGCCCGGCGTAGTCTGCACCTGACCCCAGGCGGCGCGGTGCTCCCACATGTGCTCAAGACGTTTGATGAGCTCCGCGTTTGACATGCTAGTCTTGAGGCCGAGCATGCCAGCGACGACTTTGCCGTGCCACTGGCAGAACCCAGGGACGCCGGTCCGCGCGAGCTCGGCCTTCCAGCGGCGGAGGACCTTCTCCTTCCCTAGTCTTGTGGTGTTCCAGTTCGACTTCTCCACGTCCTTCTGCCACCCGCCCTGCTTGAGGGGCTGCTTGCAACTGCAGCTGTGGGGCGCCTTCGCCGTCGCCTTCGCCTCCGCCTGAGCCTGGGCCGTGGCCTTCCCCTTTCCTTTGCCCGTCCCCGTCCCCTTCCCCTTTCCCTTGTCCCTCCCATCCTCCTTGTCCGCCTCTTCCTCCTCCTCTGCCTCTTCCTCTTCCTCCTCCTCCTCCTCCTCCTCCTCCTCCTCGCCCTCCTCGCCCTCCTCCTCCTCCTC
>Ga0160429_1002053_pt1 | contig 10785 bp, 8 predicted proteins | sample SolpanmetagenomR_FD_108199 | JGI IMG/M metagenome (GOLD analysis project Ga0160429, IMG submission 108199) | Solar panel surface microbial communities from Lawrence Berkeley National Laboratory, California, USA - R | ecosystem: Engineered > Built environment > Solar panel > Unclassified ... | reverse complement strand
CGCGCGGCCCCGTGCCCGGCCTCGGCCAGCTCACGGCGCTGCTGCGCGACCGCCGCTTTCACTTGCTCATCGGCTTTGGGCTGCTGCTGGGGTCGCTCTACCTCACCATCGCCTTCACCTCGTTTTTGCTGAGTGGCCGCGCCGACCAGAGCGTGGTGGCCGCCCTGGGCACCGTGCCCGTGAAGGAAGCCGGCCAGGAGTCGGGCAACTGGCTGGGCCTGCTCGGGGCCTGGCTGGCCGAGAAGTTCATCTACCGCGGCTTCGGGCTGGCCTCGTACGCGCTCATTCCGATAGTCTTTTTCCTGGGCTATAAAATCGTGTTTCGCCGGGCGGCGGGCTCGGTGAGCTACGTGCTGGCGCTGGGGCTCTTTACCATGCTGTGGGTCAGCTCGCTGCTGGGCTACGTGGTGGTGCAGCTGGCTCAGCCCGGCCTGGACCCCACCCAGGCCGGTGCCGCCCAGGCCCACCGCCTCGACTGGCTCAGCGGCGGCGCGGGCTACGAGCTGGCGCTGTGGCTCGACTCGCTCATCGGCTGGGGCACGGTGCTGCTGCTGGCCTTCGGGCTGATAATGTTCGTGGTGTTCTTCTTCAATATCACGAGCCTCAACCTCAACCTGAGCGGCAAAGACGAAGAGGAGGAGGACGAAGCAGCCGAAGCCGAAGTGCCCGCAGCCGCCCCGGCGGCCCGCCCGGCCAAAATCCCCGCCGCCCGCCCGCTAGCTTCCTCGCCCGGCGCTGAAGACGAGCCAGAACCCACCCGCGCGCCCGAGTTTGAGCCCGCCCCGCGCCCGAGCCCCCTCAAGGCGCCGGTGCCTGCCCGCGCCAGCTTCGAGGTGGTCGAGGCGCCCGCCGATGAACTGGCCGACGAAGACGACAGCGCGCCTGCCCCAAACCTGGCTGGCCCGGTAGCCGCCACGGTGCTGGCCGTGGCGCCCGCCGGGTCGCTAGCCCCGGTGGCCGCCGTGCCCCTGGCCGCTGCCGCTGGCCCCGCCTTTTCCTTCGAGCTACCCGAAATTGAGCCGGAAGTGGCCCCCGCCGCCCCGGTGGCGGCCAGCATCCCCACGCCGCTCTCGCTGGCCGACCTCGCCGATAGCCCGCTGCCGGCCAAAACTGAAAACCAAAAGCCGGAACCCAAGGAAGGCGCAAGCCAAACCAAAAACCTGGAAATAACGGTGCCCAGCCGCGACGACCTCGACCCCAACGCCGGGGCCGACATCGCGGCCGTGGCCGACGAGGACGCCGACGCCGACGCCATGCCCGACGTCAACTACGACCCCACCCTCGACCTTTCGCGCTACGTCTTCCCAACCCTCGACCTGCTCAACGACTATGGCGTGGCCAAGGCCCAGGTAACCAAGGAGGAGCTGGAAGCCAACAAGGACCGCATCGTCGAAACGCTGGGGCACTACGGCATCACCATCGCCAGCATCAAGGCTACCATCGGGCCCACGGTTACGCTCTATGAGATTGTGCCCGAGGCCGGCGTGCGCATCTCCAAAATCAAGAGCCTAGAAGATGATATTGCCTTGAGCCTGGCCGCGTTGGGTATTCGTATCATCGCGCCCATTCCGGGCAAGGGCACCATTGGCATCGAGGTGCCGAACACCAAAAAGGAGATGGTGAGCATCCGCTCGGTGCTGGGCAGCGAGAAGTTTGCCCGCTCCGAGATGGACCTGCCGGTGGCCTTCGGCCGCACCATCACCAACGAGGTATTCGTGGCCGACCTGGCCAAAATGCCCCACCTGCTGATGGCCGGCGCCACCGGCCAGGGCAAGTCGGTGGGCCTGAACGTGATACTGGCCTCGCTGCTCTACAAGCGCCACCCGGCCCAGCTCAAGTTCGTGCTCGTTGACCCCAAGAAGGTGGAATTGAGCATCTTCAACAAGATTGAGCGCCACTTCCTGGCCAAGCTGCCCGACACCGAGGAGGCCATCATCACCGACACCAAGAAGGTGGTGAACACGCTCAACTCGCTGTGCATGGAGATGGACCGGCGCTACGACCTGCTGAAGGAAGCCGGCTGCCGCAACCTGAAGGAGTACAACGCCAAGTTCATCGAGCGCCGCCTGAACCCGCGCAAGGGCCACCGCTTCATGCCCTTCATCGTGCTGGTTATCGACGAGCTGGCCGACCTTATGATGACCGCCGGCAAGGAGGTTGAGCAGCCCATTGCCCGCCTCGCGCAGCTGGCCCGCGCCATCGGTATTCACCTCATCGTGGCCACCCAACGGCCTAGTGTTAACGTAATTACGGGTATTATCAAGGCCAACTTCCCGTGCCGGATTTCTTTTAAGGTGACGAGCAAAATTGACTCGCGCACCATCCTGGACACCGGCGGCGCCGACCAGCTCATCGGCCAGGGCGACATGCTGTTTTCGGCGGGCTCGGACCTCATCCGGGTGCAGTGCGCCTTCATCGACACGCCCGAGGTGGACCGCGTGTGCGACTACATCGGCGAGCAGCAAGGCTACGCCGATGCCTACCTGCTGCCCGAGGTGGCCGGCGCCGACGGCGACGAGGGCAGCGGCCAGGACGAGCTGGACCCCAGCGAGCGCGACTCGATGTTTGCCGAGGCCGCCCGCTGCATCGTGCTGCACCAGCAGGGCTCTACCTCGCTCATTCAGCGCAAGTTAAAGCTGGGCTACAACCGCTCGGGTCGCCTCATGGACCAGCTTCAGCAGGCCGGCATCGTGGGGCCTTTCGAGGGCAGCAAGGCCCGCGCCGTGCTCATTCCCGACGAGTATCAGCTGGAGCAATTGCTGAATACGATGAAGTAAGCCGGCCGCAAACTCAGGAAGGGGGAAGGAGGAATTGCCGGCGGGGTAGTTCCTTCTTCCCCCTTCCTGAGTTTGCGGCCCACCTTTTGGCCCCGCTTTTGCGTATGGGGCTTTGTCCGGCGTCAAACTGCCGGGCGTTTTCAACTCATGACCAAGCAATTCACGCTGTTGGCGCTGGCGGCTAGCCTCGCCTTGCCCGCCGCCGCCCAGCAAGACCCCAAGGCCGGGAAAATTCTCGACGCGGTGAGCGCTAAGTACACGGCCCTTAAGTCGTTCCAGGCCAGCTTCACCCAAACCCTGGAAAACCCCGCCGCCAAGCTCAAGCAAAACCTGACCGGCGACGTAACCGTGAGCGGCCAGAAATACCACCTCACCGCCAGCGGCCAGGAGGTTATCAACGACGGCAAAACGACCTGGACCTACCTCAAAAACGAGAACGAGGTCAACATCACCGAGTCGGACCCGACCAACCAGGACATGTCGCCCGCCCAGATGTACAGCATGTACAAGAAGGGCTACAAGTACACCTACGTGAAATCGCTGAAGGACAACGGCGTCGCCAGCGACCTCATCGAACTGTCGCCGGAAGACCGGAAAAACGACGTGTTCAAGGTGCAAATCATCGTGGGTACGGCCGACAAGGCCATTCACAGTGTGAAGACCTTCAAGAAGAATGGCACGCGCACTATGTTCACCCTCAAGAACTTCAAGCCTAATGTGCCGGTATCGGCCACCACGTTTGCCTTCGATAAGAACGCCCACAAGGGCGTAAAAGTGGTAGACCTGCGCTAGCCTTTTGCAAGGCTGACCTGGAAAAACCGCCCGTTAGTGCGAGCTTGCGAAGCAATCGCCTCGGAACGAAACCTGAATAATTCGTTCTGAGGCGCCCAACTCGCTCTGCTCGCACTGGCGGGCGGTTTTTTTGATTAATCCGCCATGCGCGAAGATTTCCTGCATTACGTCTGGCAGCATCAGTATTTTGACAAGGCCGACCTGCGCACGACGGCCGGCGAGGAAATCCTGGTGCTGCGCCCCGGCCAGCGCAACGCCGACGCGGGCCCCGATTTCCTGAACGCCCGCCTGCGGCTAGGGGAGGTGGAGTGGAGCGGCGCTGTAGAAATCCACCTGCGCGCTTCCGACTGGCAGCGGCATAACCATCAAACGGACAAGAAGTACGACCAGGTAATTTTGCACGTAGTGCTTACTGCCGACGCCGAGGTGCACCGCACCAACGGCAGCCTCATTCCGGCCCTGGCGCTGGCCCTGCGCCTGGCCCCCGACCTACTGGCCCGCTACGAGGCGCTGGTGGCAGCGCCCCCGGCCGCACCCCTGCCCTGCGCCCCGCTGCTGGGCCAGGTGCCCCAACTAGTGCGCACCATGATGACCGAGCGCGCCCTGCTGGAGCGCGTAGAGCACAAGGCTGACACCATTGCCGAGCTGCATGGCCACCTGGGCCACGACTGGGAAGCCACCGCCTACCACGCCCTTATGACGGCCTTCGGCTTTCAAAAGAACAGCGAGCCGCTGGCTAGGCTCGCCAAGGCCGTGCCGCTGCCCGTGCTGCGCCGCCACCGCCACGATGCTCGCCAGCTCGAAGCGCTACTGTTTGGCCAGGCCGGCTTTCTGGCTGAAAATGAGGAAACGGCGGGTGATGCCTACCTGGCCGACCGCCGCCAGGAATACGAGTTTCTGCGCCATAAATATGGCCTGGCCGAAACGGCGCTGGCCCCGCACGAGTGGAACTACCTGCGCCTGCGGCCCGCCAATTTCCCGGCCGTGCGGCTGGGGCAGCTGGTGGGGCTGCTGCACCGCCGCCCGGCCTTGTTCGACGCCCTGCTCACGGCCAGGAGCGTGGGGGCACTCACCGAGTTTTTCGCCGGCGCGCCGGCGCCCGAGTATTGGCGGCAGCACTTCCGGCCCGGCCGCCCGGGCAAGGTGCCCGCGCTAGGCAAGGCTAGTATCGAGCTGCTGATTAGTAACGTGGTAGTGCCGCTGCGCGTGGCCTACGCCCGCCACGTGGGCCAGCCCGAGCTGGTCGAGAGCAGCGTCACGCTTCTCACCGAGCTGCCCGCCGAGCACAATCAATTCACCGACCTCTACGCCGGGCTGGGCTTTGAGCACCGCACCGCGGCCGACTCGCAGGGCCTGCTGGCCCTGCACAAGGGCTACTGCCTGCCGCGCCGCTGCCTGCACTGCGCCATTGGGGGGCGCCTGGTAGGCGGCGGAGGCGAAGCGCGGCTGCGCATTGTGCGATGAGGCTGGCCCTGGCTATTCTAGGTAATGCCTTGCTGGTAAGCGTCCTGCTGGCCTGGCTGCGAGCTGCGTACCGGTGTGCCGGCCCCCGGCTGCGGCGCTGGCTGCTGCCGGCCCTGGGCTGGCGGCTGTTGTTTTCAGCCTTTGGCAATATGCATCCTGGTCCCGATGCCCGGCTGATGCTTAAGGTAAGCCACCTGCTCACGGCTGGCTTCTGGGCCCGGCCCGTGGCCGCGCTGGTGCAGTGGCAGGGTAGCACCGTGCCAGGCCCCGACGGAATCATGCATTTCTACACCTGGTCCAACACGCTGTATTTTGGGAAGCTGCTGGCCGTGCTGGAGGTGCTGACGGCGGGGCGCGGCTGGCTGCTGGGGCTGTACTTGAGTTTGTTTTGCTTCGTAGCCTGCTGGTCGCTGGTGCGGGTGCTGCGCGAAATTTTCCCGCTGGCCCCGGCCGGGGCGGCGGGGGTAGCGTTTCTGGCCTGGCCCGGTGTGCTGTGGTGGACGACCGGCCTCACCAAAGAAACCCTGGTGGTGGGCGCCGGGGCAGGGGTGGTGGCATTGGCCTTGCCCCTCTTCTGCCGGGGCTGGCCGGCGGGTTTCTGGCGTTCGGTAGGCTGTGTTGCGCTGGGCCTATTGCTGGCCTGGGTGCTCTTTCGCATCCGTTATTTCTTTGCCCTGCCGCTGCTGGGTGGCCTGCTGGCGCTGGCGGCCGTGCGCGGGGCCACCCAGCGCGGCTGGCTAGGAGCGGGCGCAGGGCCGCAGGTAGGCGGCCTGCTGCTGGTGCTGGTGCTACTGGCCGCGCCGGTAGTACTTGCTGGCAGCCAAGTAGTAAGCGGGCAGTTTCTGGTAGATGAGATAGGGCGGAACTACGCCGCCGGCTTGCGCGCCTCGGCCGGCCGGCCGCACCTCGAATACGCCGACTGGCAGCCCACGCCGGCAGGGCTGCTGCGGCACGTGCCGCAGGCCGTGGGGCAGGTGCTGGCCCGGCCTTGGGTAGGCGAGTCGGCCCGGCCGCAATACCTGGTGGCGGGCCTCGAAAACCTGGCCCTGCTGGTGCTGACGGGCCTGGCGCTGCTAGCCGCCGGGCGGGGCCGGGCCGGCCGGCTGCCGGTAGCGCTGGTGGCAGTGCTGGTGCTCTATTGCCTGCTGCTGGCTGCCTTCATCGGCCTGAGCACGCCCAACCTGGGTACCCTGAGCCGCTACCGCGCCGCCCTGCTGCCGTGGCTGCTGCTGCTGCTGCTGCAAAACGACTACGCCCGTCGCTTGTTAAAGAAACTGGGGCTCTGAAAAGCCTTGGGGGCCCGCCGGGCGGCGGGCCTTCCGTAGCCCCGTTCGTACCTTTGGTGCTTATGGAAAACCCCGTTATCATTCTCGGCGCGCAGGCCGTGGGCACCGCCGCGCTGGATGCTTTCTTATCGAATGACGTGGTGGTGTACTGCCTCCTCGACGATGACCCCAAACTGCACAACACCGAGCTGCTCGACGTGCCCGTGATGGGCAATACCGACGACGGCGAACTGCTGAAGCTGCTGGGCAAGAAGTGCGAAGTATTCGTGGCTACCGAAGACGCCGCCAGCCGCCGCAGCCTCACCAAGATGCTGCGCGACGAGTACGAGGTGGTGCCCGTCAATAGTATTCACCAGCGCGCCAGCGTGTCGGCCCATGCCGAGCTGGGCCACGGCAACTACGTGGGTCCCAATGCGGTAGTAGCCGCCACCGCCAAAATTGGCGAGGGCGTCCTCATTGGCCCCAACGCCGTGGTCGAAGGCCAAGCCACCGTGGGCGACTACGCGCAGCTGGGGAGCGGCGCGCAGGTGGGCGTGGGAGCTAGCGTGGGGGCTAATGCCTTCGTGGGCGCCGGCGCCGTGCTGGTAGCCGGCGTGAAAGTGGGCGACAAGGCCCGCGTGGGCGCTGGCTCGGTGGTGGTGGCCGACGTGCCCGCCGGCCAAACGGTGTTCGGCAACCCGGCAGTTAAAGTGTAGTTTTAATGGTTAACGGTTAGTTGTTACTGGTTAATGCCTAGTGCCTCGAAGGCCAGTCACCGATACACTAACCATTAAGTAGTGATAAGTAAGCATTAAAAATGTATCAAGTCCTTCTTTATTATTGCTATACGCCGCTCGAAAACCCTGAGCAGTTCCGCGACGAGCACCACCGGCTGTGCCTCGACCTGGACTTGCGTGGGCGCATTATCGTGGCGGCCGAGGGGCTGAACGGCACCGTATCGGGCACTCGTGCGGCCTGCGCCGCCTACATGGCCGCCGTGAAGGCCGACCCGCGCTTTGCCGCCCTCGAATTCAAGGTGGATGAGGTGGCTAGCCATGCTTTTCAGAAGCTGCACGTGCGCGTGAAGCCCGAAATCGTGCACAGCAGCCTGCACCACGTGCGCCCCCACGAAAAAACCGGCCAGCACCTCAGCCCGCAGGAATTCAAGGAGTTGAAGGACCGCGACGACGTGGTGGTGGTCGATGTGCGCTCGGATTACGAGTACAGCCTCGGCCGCTTCAAAAACGCGGTGACGCTCGATATCGAGAATTTCCGCGACTTTCCCGAGCGCGTCGAGCGGTTGGAGCAGTTTCGGGACAAGAAAATTCTGACTTACTGCACCGGCGGCGTGAAGTGCGAAAAGGCCACCGCTTTCCTGCTGGAGCAGGGCTTTGAGAACGTGTATCAACTGCACGGCGGCATTATCAAATACGGCATCGAAGCGGGCGGCGAGGATTTTGAAGGCCAGTGCTACGTGTTTGATGGCCGCGTGGCAGTCGATGTTAATACCGTGAATCCCAGCGTTATATCGCGCTGCCACCACTGCCAGCAGCCGTCGGCCCGGCTCATCAACTGCGCCAATCCGCACTGCAACGCCCACCTGCCCCTTTGCGAAAGCTGCGGCGAAACGCTGCAAGGTGCCTGCTCGGAGGCCTGCGCCGCGCACCCCGACAAACGGCCGTATGACGGCACGGGCACGTATCCTAAGCAAAGCAACCATTATACCCCCGCGCAGGGTCTGGCTTCGTACCGGGGCTAGGGTGCGGTAAGCTTTCGCTTGCCGTTTTACCGGCTGCCGCGAGCAGTCAAAATTCTTCTTTATTACCCGGCAAGCCAAAGCTTACCATCCACTGCTATGATTCCCGAATCCGAACTCATCCTGAACGCCGACGGCACGATTTACCACCTCAACCTGCTGCCCGACCACATTTCCGACACTATTCTCACCGTGGGCGACCCGGCGCGGGTGGCGCAGGTGAGCCGGCACTTCGACTCCATCGAGTTTGAGGGCACGCACCGCGAGTTTGTAACCCACGTGGGCTACTACCGCGGCAAGCGCCTCACGGTGCTGAGCACCGGCATGGGCACCGACAACATCGACATCGTGCTAAACGAGCTCGATGCGCTGGTGAACATCGACTTTATGTCGCGCACCGTGCGGCCCGTGGAGGAGCGGATGAGCCTGCGCATCATCCGACTGGGCACCAGCGGCAGCTTGCAGGCCGACGTGCCGGTGGGTGCTATGCTGGCCACCCAGCACGCCGTGGGCCTCGACTCGCTGATGCAGTTTTACCCCTTTATGGAAACCGGCCTTGAGACGCAGGTAGCCAAAGACTTGCAGCAGCACCTGGGCCTGCCCTTCGCGCCCTACGTGGTGCGCGGCTCCGACCTGCTGCGCGAGCAGCTGGCCGCCGGCCTGCTCGTGGGCAACACCGTGACGTGCCCCGGCTTCTACGGCCCGCAGGGCCGCCGCCTGCGCCTCGACCTGCGCTCGGCCGACTACATGGCGCGCCTCCAGAATTTCCGCCACCAGAGCCCGGAGGGCGATTTCCGCCTCACCAACTTCGAGATGGAAACTGCCGGCTACTATGCGCTGGGCCAGCTGCTGGGCCATGAGGTGCTGAGCCTCAACGCCATCGTGGCCAACCGCGCCACCGGCGAGTTTGCCAAGAACGCGGGCGACATCGTGGACCAAATGATTGCCCGCACACTGGCCCTACTCTAACCTGAGCCGCAGATTTAGTGAATTCGTCGGATTTTGCAGACGACTACCTGTGAGTAAGTGCGTAATCACATAACAATCAAGAAAACGGCCACCCAATTGGGTGGCCGTTTTTGCGTCTTCGAAATCCGACGAATCCGCTAAATCTGTGGTTCAGACAATTAATAAAAGTCGAACCCTAGCACGGCGCGCAGGGGCAGCGTAATGCCGGCTTTCAGGCTAAGGTATTCGGGGTGGGCACCCCACACGGTGGTTTGCACGCGCTTGGTTTGGCCGTCGGCAGTCTGGAAAAAAATATCGAGCTTGCCCTGGTACGCATTGCCCAGGCGGGTGGCGCGCTCGGCATCGGCGCGGCGGCGGTCTAGGGCGGCTTTATCGGTTAAAACGTCGGCCGGGGAAAAGCGGAGCAGCGGAATTTGCTCTTTATCAACGGTTTCGATGGGCTGGTCGGTGGTGGGGGCAAACATAGCAGAGTAGCGGCGGAGAGTGAATGATAAGCAATACTACTCGCTTACGCGAATGGTGCGGCTTTTAGTGTACCAACTGGAGGCCAGTTCGGTTTACAATTCGGCCGCCAAAAATTCCATCGTGTCGATGCCATCGGCGTAGTCGCCCACGCCGGGGTTCTGGGCGCGGCCCAGCGGAAATGAGCCGGGGTAGCGCCCGCCGGCCGACACGAGGCACTGCGTTTGGGCAGCCACGTCGGTCAGCTGGTCGAGCAGGTCGATTTCCTGGGTGTAGGTGCTGTAGTGCACCACCGAGATGGGCGACACGAGCGCCGTGCGCTCGGTGAGCAGCAGGAAGCCATTGTCGAAGTGCGGCACGGCATTCACGAGCAAAATGCTTTTGTTGTAATCGTAATTATTCTGGTACTTGTGGTGGTTGAGCACCGCGTGCCAGGGCTGGAGCGCGTCGAGCAGCGGCACAAAGTCATAGCCCTCGGGCACGTAGAGCTTGCTCACGTTGCGGCACCCCAGCCCGTAGTACTGAAAAATATCGAGGCCCAGCTCGGCCAGTTCCGCGGGCGTTTCGCGGCCGGTGAGGATGGCCAGGCTGGTGCGGTTGCGGCGGATGAGGTGGGGGCGATTCTTGAAATAAAACTCGAAGTAACGGGCCGTGTTGTCCGAGCCGGTGGCGATGAAGGCATCGGCCGCATTGAGGCGCTCCACAAACTGGATGCGCTCGGTGAAAGCCGGCTCGATGTCGGTCAGCTCCTTGGCAATCCAGAGCATGAGCACCGTGTCGTCCTTGCTGGGCTTGGCCAGCAAAATATGGCCGCTGAGCAGCACGCACAGCATATCGTGGAAGCCCACGAGCGGGATGTTGCCGGCCATAACCACGCCCACTTTGCGGGGCTCGGTGGGCTCGGCGGGGTAGCGGGCAGCCCAGCGGGCTAGCGCGGGCTCTGCGAGCAAATGGGCGATGCCGGCGATGGCGGCGCGCACGTTGGGCAGGTCGAACCAGGCGTTGCGGTTGCGGGCGCGGGCGGCCAGGTCTACCAGGTCGTCTTCGGTGAGGGCGGCGAGGCGGCGGCCCAGCGCCGCGAAGGCAGCTAGGCGGGCAGTGTGATTCAGCATAAGAAAGGAGTAGCAGCGAGGCCGAATGAACCGTACTTTTGAGGGTTCGAACCAGCCTAGGCTTGTGCTTTTACGTACAGCCGGGCAGCTTTGACCAAGCAAAATTACTCACTAGCATAAGGAGACGACGGCAATGGCCATCATGATAACCGACGAGTGCATCAACTGTGGTGCCTGCGAACCGGAAT
>Ga0160429_1002052_pt1 | contig 10788 bp, 6 predicted proteins | sample SolpanmetagenomR_FD_108199 | JGI IMG/M metagenome (GOLD analysis project Ga0160429, IMG submission 108199) | Solar panel surface microbial communities from Lawrence Berkeley National Laboratory, California, USA - R | ecosystem: Engineered > Built environment > Solar panel > Unclassified ... | reverse complement strand
GGCCGAGGCGTACAACAATTGCGCGAGTACCTCCGAGATAGCTACCCCAGCCCGCCCGGAAGCGACGCCGGTCTCGAGTCCGACACTGACACTCTCACTTCACATCCTACCAGCACCAGCGGCCCACTCTTGTTCCCTCCTCCCTTAGGGACCATGCAACACCCGCTGGCCCCGCAACACCCCAATTTCTACACCCCCACGACGCATCCGCCACACAATCCACAAACACAGCTCCAGCAGCTTCCGCATCATTTAAACGTACACAATCAACTCCTCATACACTCCCAGCAGGGTTATCAAGCGGCCCTTCAACAGCAGCAGCAGCTTGCAATGCAGATACAGCATCAGAATCTTACGCCGTACCAACAACAGCAGCACTTTGCACAACAGCAGCTCGCGCTACAACAATTCGCACCACACCCTACAATACATCAATTCCTCGCGCCCAATATACAACAGCATAACCAGAACCCGAACACGAACACAAACACGCCATTGCAGAATATAGCAACAAGAGCACCGGCGTTCCTAAACGCCCTCCCGCAGCGTCAAGCCAGGCGCGCTCCTCCCACTGGGCGCACGGATCCCAATGGCATCGACGCGGAAGAAGCAGCTTTTTCAAGGACGCCACATCCGTTGCCGCGTGGGAGAGAAGGCGAAGGCAGCGGTGGTGGCGGTGATGAACTCGATGATGAAAGTTTCGAGGAGGATTACGGAGGTGACGAGAGTTCGGGGAGTGGTAGACTTGGTGGTGGTGTTGGGCCTAGTGCCGGTTGGGCTTCTGCTCGTCGGAGTTCGAATTGATGGAAGGATTTTTTTTTTTTTTTAAATGAAGCGATTGGTTGGCATTGATGGGATGTGGCTTGTTCGTTTTTCCCGCTGGACTTGAAAGGTGGAACGAGATGCTTTTATTAGCATGAACGTGAGGTTTTTCGTTTTCATCTCAAAGAGACTGGGATGCGTGATATGATTGACGGCATGCATTTGTTCTGTTCTTTACGTGGTGGTGGTAGGGAGTTTCGGTAGTCGTTTTCGTACGAGCGATGTGGGTGAAGAACATGAGGGAGTTTTTCCTTATGATTGGCTTGGCTTGGTTTGGCTTGGCTTGGCCACAGATAGATATATGGGAGAGAAGAGGGGGGCTGTTGTTTGTTTGCGTTCTTTTTGGTCGTACTTCAATTTTCTTTTACTCCCTTCTTTCCTTCCTCCCCTCCCTTTTTATGCGATGCGGAAGGGAATGAATTAGCTGGAAAGGGCAAGTTTTGTGTTATGGTATGAAACAAGCAAGACGAGCAGAGAGAAGGGGCATACATACTCTGGCAGCACTGTCGGTCAATATGAATGAACTTTATATATCTATTACGTTAAATCAACATGGTTTCTACTTACACCAAGCAAGCAAGCAAGTTTGAGTTTTGATGGATTTTGGATTTGAATCGAAAAGAGAAAAAGAGGTTGAGATGCGAGATGTATGAAGAAATGAAAGAATAGGTTTTGTGGACTGGAGATGGAGGTAGAGATGTGAGGATTGTGAGATGAGAGATGGAGATGTTGGGTGAGCTTTTTTTCGTACAATGTGTTTTTTTTTCTCTTCTTTTTTCGGTTGGTTTGGTATCTTTTATCTGATGAACTTTACCGTGTTAACTGAGTACCGCAAATCGATTCTTTTGTGGGAATTATTGGGCAAGCTATACTGTACTGCCATTATGCAACCCAGCCTGCGAGCCATATCTTTCGAAATCGGACCAAGTTAGACGGACGGACGGACGGACAGCCAACCAGCAAATGATCAAACAGCGTCTCAGGTTCTCTTGTATTATATTTAGTAGTATGTCTCAAGTTTTGTTCTCTACGTTATACAGTATCGTGGCTTCGTAATGACATTCCATCCACGCATCCGTCCATTTCCATTGATATTTACAGCCATATCCATATCCATAGCCACATCCACATCCCCACCATCCATAGCCATAGCCATAGCCATAGCTCCATCTCCCCTTCCCTTCCCATCGTCATTAACATTCGCATTCACATCACAACACAACACCCCGCACACCCCTTCCTCTCCGTCTTCCCCCGCGCAGGCACAGCCTCCTCCACATCCATCACACGGACCGGCTTTCCCACCCGAGCACCACCACCCTCTTGCTGCACAACAACAACATCACTCTGCTCCGCCCGCGTCTGCGTGCCCGGCGGTAGAACTGTCGCTAGCCCAGAATCCTTCCTCGACAACGGCTGCTGCGTCTGCGCCGGCCCAAGATACGGATACCGCCCCTTGAAAGACTGCGCGCGACTCTGCGAGCGCGAGGACGTCGGCCCGGGTATCGCTTGTGCGGAAGATAACGCCAGTAGCGCGGAGGATGGGCTGCGCAGTGCGGGGTGCGTGGACAAGTCCGCCTCTCCAATTATTTGCGCATCAGCGGGGCTTATGTGTACTGTGGGCATGATTTTGTAACCCCCGTGAAGTTTGAGGTCTGTTGAGGGTTGGGAGGAGAGTTGTTTGATGGGTTGTGCTGGTGGGAGTGGGGAGGAGAAGGTGGGGATGGGGCCGTCTGTACCTGTGCATGTTTCTGTGAGTCGTGGAGGGAGGGTCGTTGGGGCTTTGGGAGTCGTGGGTGGGTGTGGTGTGGGCTGCTTTTGCTGCAGTTGCTGTGCGAGGGGTAGGGGCGTGGCTGCAGTATTTTCTGCAGGATTTGTTGGCGTTGGGATGTTCAAGGTGATGTTTTCTAAAGACTCTATTGGAGGGTTGTGTGGTGTCTGGACTGGCTGTTGCGGGGCTGTATTTTGGAGATTTGGAGACATTTTTCTTTGCCCACTGATTCCGGCGTGTTCGTTCTGTACTGCTTCGAAATCTGGATTCGCGGTGGTAGTGGCATTGTATTCCTCGGTGGTTACTTCCACGACTTCAACGGCTTCATCGTCGTTCTGCAGACCGACATCTGAGTCCGCCATGGAGTCACTCTTCGGGCTGTTCTTGATATGCAAGCCAAGACGCTTGGCATGTGTCGGTATAATCTGCTCTTCTTGAGGTAACATGGGATCCGGCTTGTACATATCAGCGATCCATGGCGCTTCACCTTCCGGTCGGTTGAGAGGTGTTCGAGGGCGCGCACTACTACTAAGAGGACGAATGCTTCTTCCTGATGGAGTACGATTGTGCTTTTGTGTGCTTGATATGTTGCGGCTGATGGATCCTTGTCGGCTGTGGAAGCTGGTCGCATCTCTGCTTAGCGGCCGTACTCTAAGCGGCGTGATTTCTTCTGATCTCTCTGCGAACGGTGTCCCGGATACGGTCGCTGACAAAGGCGATCTTGTGTAACTTGCAGATGCTGGTTGTTGATTGGAGGCGGTTAGTGAGATATCCTCTCCCGTACGTAGTTGGCGCGGTTTCGAGTACTGGATAGATCCGCTTGGATTGGGGACGAGTCGAATGTTGCCGTTGCGAGTCTGAGCTGTTGTCGGGCGGTCTGGTGATGGTGTGCTGACTGAGATTGGTATTCGCGATGATACATTTCTACTATCCTTTCTCACATTCGAATTCTTTAATGGAGCGCTTTGTCCTTTCGTACCGCCGTTTGTAGGTGAAGGAGCCCCTTCTGCCATCTCAACTGTACCGTTGAGAGGAGAATCCACCCGTAGTCGTTTCGAAATAGGAGTGACTAGCTCGTCATGATATTCATTGTGTCTAACTTGTGCATGATCTGTTTGTATTCTTAACCCATTCTGCGCTTGACTGTGGCCCATCTTATCAATCTCTTGCAATTCTTCCTTCTCGATCATTGCCAAGTTGTCCCGGTGTATCCACTTCAACTCAGTACCCCGGTTTGTCGACGGAGAAATCGGGGATGTTTCCGGTGGTTCTGGGGTTTGGTCTCTGAAGCCGTTTCTTCTAGAAGTTGTAGGACTCGGTAAGCCATGTTGTTGTGTGTCCATATCCTGTCCCTCTTGCTCGGATTTTTGCATGAACGCCACATGACTTCGTTTATGTGTGAGGTTGTGGATGTCGCTCGTTTCTCCCAGTCGGATTTTACTTGTCTTTTTGCGCGGTATCATTGACCGCTGATGAGCAGACGGAGGGGTTGGGTAGTCGACTGCAAAGAGTGACTTTGCGGCGGTAATGTTGATGTCCTGTTGAGCAAACATCAATTCTGATCTTTGTGTATGGAATCTTCCAAAGCTATGACTACCTCTGCTGTTACGAGATCTCCGTAGTCACTCCTATATGGACCATCGGCTTCATCATTCAATCTGATGTGCGACGCTGCCGCTGCGTCGGGTTTCGCCACTACAGCGATGGACCGTAACATCGTGAGTTGATCGGCAAAGGCGCTTGACATCTGGTTTCAGAATTTAGCCGCTGTCGGCTACCCACGACTGAGCGCAATAAACGACTAGGGTCATTAAATCTACCAGCCAAGCAGGTAGTTATCATAGTTTATAGTTGCTAATACATGCCACCATCAGTTAGCAGTCAAGTCACACGACATGGGTAGCGGTATGAAAGTGTAAGAGCATGAAAGTACTGCTAATCCTGGTACAAGAACACCAGTCCTATGGAAGGTGATGTGATAGAGCGCGTGTGATAGAACTAATAGCGAAACGTACGTAACGGTCCAAACGTTTGACAGATTAATTGAGTTAACACAATTGGCGGTCTTTTGAACTATGTTTCACGACTCAACAAATACGAACTTATTCGTACTGCTAAGCGTTGTATAATTTAGGCTGAGGCTGATTTCTGCCACCGCCTTCAGTCCGTCGGCGAAACCAGAGATCAATCCGTCTATTAAGTCTGTTAGTGACTACATATTATAGCATATACCAAGCAGATGTACCAGACATCAACTTTGGATTGACCAAAAAGCTGCACCATCAGTTACCAAGAGATGAATGTTTATGCTTAACGGTGGCGGTGCTTTTGCTTTCAGTTTCTCGATCTCTGGAATCGACCGCGTATTGTACACTTTCGTGATACCGAGCTCCGGCAACACCGCTTTTTCTGCCTCGGAAGCAAGCGAGGGGTCCGCGGACTGATGACATTGCTGAGGTTGAGGAGGAAAAGGGAATGGTATAGCCATCCATATCTCGGAAGTTGTAAACGCCGTTGACGGTGGATGAATTGTGGCGGGTCTGGAAGAGGTATGATGGTGGACTGAAGGCTAAAGATTATTAAGGTCGTTTTTCCTTGCCTTGGATGCTTCTCCTAGATAGATCAAGATTGCTTTGGCAGTTGGACAGTTGCAGTCACGCGACACGAGTCTACTTATGTTGCCGGTATAGCAATATCAGAGGTGGTTAAACTCTTTTATCATATTATCTTATTACCAACCTAATCTAATACTACTGGTACATGATAATTTATCATTCCTACAATTGATTCCAATGCCTCAATAGACTGAATAATGGATCCATGCCCAATACGAGCTATACTGTAGTGCATAAGAGTACGAGTAGGTACTCGTAGTAGAACATCCAAATCATGGAGCATGATTCATTGGGTCACCCCTTTTCTTCTTTTATTGTATCAATATTCTCTGATTCGACTATTACCGTAGCCAAAAGCTATCATGATGCAAATGCGAAACATATTTTATTATATATTCTTTTTACTGCTGAGCTAAAAGTCCCGAGATGGTAAGGCCCTTTCGCAAATATGCTTTTTCGTCACTGTGTAATGCTCGATATCAGAAATACAACCTGTCGTGAACCCTGCCTTTAGTATACGTCGATGGGTAGTAAAAGACACAAGAAGTATGCGTCGATCGTGAACATGACAGCTGAAATTAGGTTGATCACCTTTCAGAAGATTGCTGCTCCGAGGCATTAACATTGTTTCCCACTTACCATCCTCCTTTTATCTGACGATTTCCCCACTACATTTCGTTCTAACCTGGAGTAAATAGTCGAATACAAAAATCCCCATCTGGCTTGACTGTGACACAGGTATGTCCCCGTGAAACCACGGCGACACATAAGATATCATAACCGCTGAACAACATCAAACAGGCCACGATGTACGTCCCTTGCCATTCAGTAACTCGCACCCCTTCAAACTGACCCCTCACAGGATGCCTTCGCCATCCTCCTAGCCGCCTACCACCCAAAGGCGCACCTCCTCGGCGTGTCCACAACCCACGGCAACGCCTCTGTAACAAACACAACCTACAACACGCGCGCCGTCCTCGCCGCAATCGGTCTCCCGTCAACTCCCGTCCACCGTGGCGCCAGCTCTCCCCTCGCTCGCCCTGCAATCTACGCGCCTGCAATCCACGGCGAAAGCGGCATCGATGGCGTCACCCTGCTCCCTTCCCTCACAGCGACACCCACCCTCTCCGCCGCAGACGCAGCGTCAACAACAAGCACCACAATAACCGCAATCGCAACCGCCCTCCTCTCCCAACCGGCCGGCACACCATATCTAATCGCCACCGGCCCACTCACAAACATCGCGCTGCTCTTCCGCGCTTACCCACAGCTACGCACACACATCGCCGGTCTAAGCATCATGGGCGGCGCCGTCGGGTCTGGCTACACATCCGCGCCGCTCGGCCGCGTCGACACGCACGGACACATCGAAGAGCGGTTCGGGAACTGGACGCCGTGGGCCGAGTTCAACATCGTGTGTGATCCGGAGGCCGCGGGGGAGGTGTTGGGGCGTGCGGAACTCGAGGGGAAAACCACGTTGTGCGCGTTGGACTTGACGCATCTTGTGCGCGGGACGGAGGAGGTGAGGGAGTTGTTGTTTGCGGACGAGGCGAAGAAGGGTGTGAGGGGGTTGTTTAGTGAGATCATGGGGTTCTTTGCGAAGGCGTACGAGATGCAGTTTGGCATTGCTGATGGGCCGCCTATGCATGATCCGCTCGCGGTTTATGCGGTGTTGTGTCCTGAGAAGTTTTTGGATGGACGGGGGGAGAGGTGGAGGGTTAGGACTATTGCGGGTGGTGAGAGGGATGGGCAGACTGTGGTGGAGGGGCCGGTCGAACGGGGGACGAGGATTCCGAGGGGTGTGGTTCTGGCTGATTTTTGGAGCGCCGTTGATGAGGCGCTTCGGAGGGCTGAAGAGGCAGTTGGAGGGTTGGGGAAGTAATGCAGGGGTAAGTAGACGTCACGATTAGGAATGATGTTTGCCAATAAATGTTTGTGCCATGCTTTATTCTTGTGTTTCCAACCTTCAAGCTTCTATCATACAGTAATTTGGCGTAGTGATCAAGAGTGAGTGGGACATAGTTGGAGGGATCAACAACGAAGAAGTACCATACGCGCGATCAAATTGAAGCAAGCAACATATGAAGGAATAGGAGATAACCAATCCCAGGAATTCGCCATAACTGAGAACATCAACAGTCGAATCCGTCCGTTTTATGTGAGAGGGTTCATTATTTAGATGCGATAGAACAGTATGATATATATTGCGTCAAGTTCACGCGTACGTATTTTCTCTTTGGTAAGCTTCAGATCCTTTAATCTTGATTGCAGACTTCACGATGAGGATGGTGTGAGGTTACTACACATTGCGACGAAGCGAGGGTAACGTTCTTCTTTTCTTTGAACTACCCAAAATATGCGCTCGTAAGGGTAGTTGTCCCCAGGTATATCAGGCTTAATCGAATGGGTTTGATGCAATACTGTTTCCACACTGGACAAACACACAGCTCATGGAATCACTTGACACCGCTGATACTCGACAATTTTTCACCAAAAGCCACATCTCGTAGCAGCTCTCTCATTTCTAGATCTATCTTATGACTTCATCATATATAAACCTCACTCCTCAAGTGCATATACTTATATAGCGTGAGCATCCTTGAGAAGCTTAGGAAGCTGGCTCTTCTTCGCCTGGAGGTCCGAGTTCCCACCAATGTGCTGCTTGGCAATGAAGATGTTGGGCACGGAGCGCTGGTGCGTCATTCCCTCTAGGGCATCCTGGATCGCGGCGCCATCATCTGGAGAGCCATGTTAAGCTGAAAGTAATATATCGAGGTTATTGTACAGCATACCGATCTGGTCAAGCTCGATGGCGAAGAAATTTGCGCCTTGCTCGGAGAGAAGAGCCTTGGTGGCCTTGCAGTAGGGGCAGTAGGACTTGGAGAAGACGGCTGGATATATCGTTAGCCTGTGATCATACCGTTAAGGGATGCCAATTCGCCCGTACCGACTGGGTTCTCGTCGATGATCTTCTGGGCCTTGGTCTTTGCGGCGGACATTGCGGCTGGACTTGTCGCTCGTGTGAAGAAGCTACGCAGGAAGGAAATGGTGGGCTAGGAGAAGTGGGAGAAGATTGATGGGAAAAGATTGTACTTGAGTTGGTCGATGATGGCCACACTGCGAGGGGAACGAGTGACGTCTTCAGTAGGGCTGAGAGCTGAGCGAAAGAGAGTTATATTCTTCCCAGAGTCTGCCATTCATTAGTTATATGCTTGTTTCACTTATATAAACTCACTTTTATTTGTAACTATCCACAGATATGTTGTCTCAATACCGCTTGTACCTTTGATATATTCAATCTCCACACGACGATTGCGTAAAGGTCGTGGCTTTGTCCATCGTAACTGCCTGCCTGATTCACGGCCTTTGTGGTATTTGTGCTCAGAACTGCACCTTCAATGCTCTTCTAATTCACGCTTTTGTACACCCTTAACCCTGTTATTTTTCTTTACCCGTTTCACCTCTCCTCTTCCGTGTTGTGTGTTTTAACATCTTTCACCGGGGAAAGCGCTAGTAGAGCCATGCCACCCGCCAGTTCGCCAGTGGCGCTAAATCCAGCAGTCAGTCACTGTGTCGGTGACGGAGGAATTCAGCGACTAATCGGTGACAGAGCACTCACACCTCTGGGATAACATCTCCTCCTTCATATTTAAATGTTCTTCAAGAATTAAATTCTCCCGTACTCGACCTTGCCTCAACCCTTTCAATACAAGCTGAAAACGAAATCGAAGAAGAGAACCTATTCTTTTTACGAACACCATACACACCGTCTGAAGGAAGCCACGCCGGAATACTGAACAGAGAGTTGCGGACCGAGCGCAGGAGACTTCCACAGTTGGTCCGAGATAGACCGCCTCCTGAGGCCAGAAGAATACCGGCGGTAGACACAGAGGTGTCGAGAATGCCGTCACCAATTGGTGAGGATTGGTCAAGGAGTCGCGTACATCCTCCATACGGAGAGCGAGTACCCAATCAGCAATCACTCTATGACTGGGCGCCAGGGACTGAAGAGGGGCATGGTACTCGAATGTCACAAATATTCAGTGAGCTGAGAGACCTTCAACCGAACACACACCCGGAGATACTCGGAGTCCTTACGAGAGCACGACTGAACAGTGAGAGAACCATTGCGCAGGATCGACTAAGCAGGGAGCAAACAATAGCCGGAAGACAAAGCAATACACAGTCTACCAACGAACCGTCACTTCGATCCGCCGCAATTCTGCAAAACGTCAGACGAAATCAAAGGACCTCGGCACGATCAAGAGATACAATGCAGAGATATGTAACGGAGATTGCTCGAGCAGGCAATGAAGGGGATAGTACGGACTCGAGTTCATTGCGCTGGTTCCGACAAAATGCTGCAGTTGCGGAATGGGAAAGGCAAGAGCGTTACGATCGGCAACAACAGTCACGACATGAGCAAAACCGGCATGAACAAGCTCGACTAGCATGGCAGGGCTTGCAAAGACCCTCGGAAACAGGCACGGCGCCACGTACGGATGCGATTCGGCGAAGATACCTGGAAGATCCCTCGAGCAAGACAACCGAGTTCGAGCGAGTGATTAAGTATTTGCATTCTCTGAGATCCACGAGTGATGAGCACGACAAGGCCGACGACGACTTCGGTACACTAGAACGACCAATGAATTGTCCTTGGATTGATCGAGCGACGATATTGAACATGCGACATACATCCTCCCCACGACCGACATCATGGCTGACACCTGGCACCACCTTTACGGGCTTCCAACAATCTTCACCGATAGCATCTAGTAGCATCACCTACCACCGCCTCACAAACACTCAAACCGGTGCCACAACAATGATTCCCACACAATCCCAACAACCCCATGACCCTCCAAACCCCTGGAACATCACCCCACCATCAGGAGACCGCACCACACCAGCAATGGTTCCAAGTCACGAAAAGTGGACTGTGAAAGTCGCCATTCACGACGTCGACTACACAACAATGACGCTACAAGGCACGATGGAAGCCTTTAACGTCCCCTCAGCCGCCCCCGTAACACATGCACCTACCAAAGCAACCTTCTCGACCTACCTCGAAGGTGAGCTCATAGATTTCACAACAAACACCCTCCTGACCGAATCCTTCCGCACAACCCCCGACATCGACGCGACATACTGGCGCAAACTCGAACCTTTCCGCGAAATGTCAGACGAGGATATCGCCCGCGCTCTCCTCGACCGCCACTGGATCGAAGCGGAGTTGGCGGACAAATACGTCTTAATGCGGTGGAAGGAGAAGTGCTTCGTGCAGCCTTTACCTGGGAGCCATCACACATTCCACAACTCTTACTCTTCCGACGCTAGCACCTCCACTGAAATTCATTCACACTCCCCCGCTGCCATCCCTCCGCCCGTGCACTCGCAGACATCCTTTTTGAGCGCTACAGGCACAACAACGGGCTCCGATGGAAGTGGATACGGACTCTCGATTAGCGGCTTCTATTACATCAGCCTGCGGCGCACGGACGGGAGGTGCGAGGGGTTGTACTTCGATCCGCAGAGCACGCCGTATCAGCATCTCGAGCTGAGGCCGACGGAGAAATTGTG
>Ga0160429_1002051_pt1 | contig 10790 bp, 13 predicted proteins | sample SolpanmetagenomR_FD_108199 | JGI IMG/M metagenome (GOLD analysis project Ga0160429, IMG submission 108199) | Solar panel surface microbial communities from Lawrence Berkeley National Laboratory, California, USA - R | ecosystem: Engineered > Built environment > Solar panel > Unclassified ... | reverse complement strand
TATTGTAAATATCAATGCCCTGTAAATCACTCTTAACTTCACTTCGAGTCGGTGAGCGTCTTATCATACCACTCTCGTTGCAGCCATACAAAATATCACGATACCCAGTGCGTATATATCGACTCTCCTCCAGTCGTCATATTGTAACATCGTTGGGATCCGGAAGACCTCCGGAGCCATGTATGGTCCAGTACCATGACCTGGATCTTGGACTCGTGGACAAATCCAGTTCTTCATTGTAACGCTAAGCCCATAATCAATGATGAGAGGATGATTGTTATCGTCGATCTTGACAATGATGAGTAATTTGTCTGTGTCGCTGACGATGAATCGACTTACTAGGATATTATCGGTCTTGATATCCTCGTGAGTAATCTCGCATACTGTGTGTAAATGGTCCAAGGCGCTTGCAACGCCAATGAGAATAGTCAGCTTCGCTGCAATGTCATCCGAGTCCAGATCGGGGTTCACGATCCAATCGGTCAAAGTGCCGCGATGATACCAATGCGTAACTATGCACCGTTTCGATTCGTTGTAGTAGTGCTCATGAAGGAGGAATGGGTGCGGACATTGAGCAATCAGAGCGAGAATTTTCGTCTCTCTGACAAAGGTCGCCCGATCTATTTCCGTGTATCGTTTGATTGCATAATATGGGGCATCTCTCGAATACTTGATGATATCTGCTTGACGTCCGATCCGCTCGCCTTCAACTCGTATCGGTGTCTCTCGATCGATGTTGGTCCAATCTTGCACCGTCAGCTCCTTGAGTTTCGGCGTGAATTCAAACTCCGGTTGAGGTTCGGAAGGTGCCGTGACCTTGGCCAAGTCGAGTAATTCCTGTATCTCCATTCCTTTGTACACTAAGCACTGTGCTCTGTTTTGGCCAATGGTAAGTTCAAATTCGGGGTGTGGCGTTCAAACTGGATCAAATCTCCGCTCGCGTTCTCAATTGGATGGAGAGGCATAGTCAACGCGCAATGTAACCCGCATTCTCTGATCAGTGTTATCTTTCCTCTTCTTCCAAAGCGTATCACCGTTTCTCTCGTCTTCTTCAACTTCGTCTCAAATGTGAGACTCATTCTCAGACTTTCTCGGTCCCACTTTTTGTCAGAACTTTGTATTTGAGGACGAACTTTGGTCGACGGTTCGGTCGTTGGTTCTCACCTTTCGTGTCTCGAGAGCCGGAGTGCAGAGGAACGGGGGAGAATAATGAGAAGGGAATGATCACTAGGAGCACCTCGAGAGTTTGGCTCAAAGCTTTCGACATTCTCGAAAGGAGGATCTAGATTCTCAATGCGAAACTCCTAATGACAAAGGTCATCCACTATGATAAAACTTGATACAATAAGGATAGCCAGAGTATTGCACATGGATCTATTCCATTCCAAAGACCGATAAGCAGGTGTAGTCGGATTTTCAGATGTTCAATTGTATCAATTCTCGAAAGCCAGGATTCGCTTTGTCAAGGATACTGAGGCCGATCGTTCTCGTAGTCTTTACGCCGCGTCTTCTTCTTCTTCTTTCGAATCTTGAGCGATGCCAATCGGTGCTTGGAAGCGCTTGAGGATTGCGTCATATATTTCAGCTCGATCTTCACGAAGAGCGACTTCCAAAGGATATCTTCCGTACATGTCCGGCACGTAAAGCAGCGTTGGAGCGGTTTCGAGAAGGAAATCGATGACCTGTAATCTCCCCTTCGACGTGTCTGCAGACTTGGCCGACAGCGCCCAAGTCAAACCATTGTGAGGCGTCTTGTGTTCATCCGCCAGAATGGGTTCTCGAAATCTTCTCAGTAGATATTTGACCACTTCAGTTTGGCCTTGATAGCATGCGAAACGGAATCCACTTCCATGCTTCTCGTCCAAATTGATCACTTGCTCGTCATGACGTAGAACAAGCTTTGCGATCGACAAATGACCATGCATACAAGCGATTTGAAATGCGCATTGAAGGGTATTGCTCTTCGTCGTATCTGGATATGTTACTGACTGCGTGATTAGTACACTCGCTACTTCAACGTGACCCTTTCGAGAAGCAATTCCAAGTCCATCCATCCGTAGTATGCTCTTAGTGCTTCCTTCCATGTGTACTGTGAGTCTTGAGTGGAAAGCAGTAACTTGGGATGATGATCGATGAAATAACGAACAATGTCCACGTGTCCGCGCTCACATGCGATGAGGAAACCATTCGTATAGTCCTTCGCCCTGCCATAATGCTCCGCTTTTGAGGTTGCTTCGACTAGAGTTGGATCATGGGTCAACATTGATCTAACATGCTCAAGCCCTCCATTGTAACATGCAAACAGAAACTCCACTTTGCGGTTCTCTTTGAAGTACGTAATGAGCTCCGGTGACATTCGGAGTAGCAGCTTCATGACATTGAAGTGAGATCCACGACACGCAGCTTCGAAATAGGGTCGTTCCACAGCGGTACGAACGGTCAGCTCCGAGTGCAGTGCATAGAACCATTCCACGAGCTCAACATGGCCATATAAGCAAGCGCTTTCGAGACCCGGTTTTCCGTTGAGGGCGATCAAAGTCGGGTCGTAGGCGTACAATAATTTGACAATGTCGATTTCTCCAAGCTTACAAGTTTCGTGCAATCCCTTAACAAAATCCTCTCTGCAGCTCAAAATGAGAGCCGAATCGAGCGCGAGGAGAGTTTCCATAAGTTGAACCTGTCCATGCTCGCAAGCGTGAGAGAAGACCGTGCATTTACCGCGAAGAGAGTCAATAGTCTTCGGCCGCAATTTGTATAGCAACCAAATATCTTCCGTTCGTCCATCCTCACACGCCCAGCCAAAACCATTCTTGTCCAGCGTGCCCATCATCCAATGCGGATTGTTCTCAAGGAACTGGTACAAAATGTCTATTTTGGTCTCCGAGAAAGCCGTCTCGAAAGACGCCCAATGCTTACCGATGCTTGCCGTGATGAGCCTCTCGTGAGCATCCGTAGCAAGGTTTGACAGCGCTGACGCGTTCGGAGTTCTCAACCACGCAATAAACTTAAGAAGCGCTTCGTCCGCCCTCCCTTTGACTGACACAGTATCAACGAAAGATTTCGCCGAAAGATCGATGACATTCTGTGTATTTGCTGAGCCATGAAAGGAATCGCTAGCGCAGCTCAGCACTGAGAAGAAGTTATCCTCTACAAAGTGGTTGTGCTTTTGTACCATCCACTGATATGCCGTGTAGTTCAGTGAGGGCAGCATACTCAACACTGCGGCAGCAGACGCTTGTGGGACAATTTGAATCCGGTCTGACGTGCAGAGCAGGGCGTCCAAAAGGATGACTGACCATGAGGAGTAGGACATGGCACTGGCGATAGCCGCAGTGAACTGGCCGTTGGATTCCTCGGTCAAGAGAGGGGACGTGTTTGTGTGCGACTCCTATAACGGTTGTAGAAAATCCTAAATAAGAAGCAATCCTGAAGGTGAGGTCGTCGTATACTGGGTCAACATTCCCGCTTGCTATTTTGTTAACTGCCTGAACCAACTTCTGATGCGTGGCCTCGCAAGACTTTGGAACATCTTTGACGAGCGATGAGGATTCAGCCGCGATCTTGAACTGCATCGATATCAGTTTGTCGAGGATTTCAAATGCACTCGGTCGTGCTAACGGATCCTAATCCCAACACTGCATCATCAGTGGTTTCAATATACTAGTATTTGCATCAGTATTGAACTCGGGTCGGCCCTTCTGAGGAACTTTGGTCTTGATCACTTTCGTATCATCTGTATCGTAAATATCTTTGCCCTGTTGACGTTCAGCTCAGCATTAACTCGAGGCAAATCTTATCATACCACTCTTGTTGCAGCCATGCAGAACATCACGATCCCCAAAGCGTATACACCGACGCTTTTCCATCCCTCATTCGACACTTGACTTGCATCTTGAAATACTTCAGGAGCGATGAATGGTCCAGTGCTATGACATCCCACTTGACGATGACTGTACTTGTCTTTGTGGTTGACGCTGAGGCCAAAGTCAATGATGAGGGGATGGTTGTCATCGTCAATCTTGGTAATGATGAGTGAACATAATTTCTTGTTGACAAATGAATCCATTACCAGTATATTATCGGTCTTGATGTCCTCGTGAGTGATGTGACATACATTATGTAAATGGTCCAAAGCACTTGCAATGCCAATGAGAATACTCAGCTTCGCTTCGATATCGTCTGCTTCCAGATCGGGATTCACGATCCATTGGATCAAAGTACCACGATGATACCAGTGCGTAATAATGCTGTATTTCCTATTGTCGCAATATGTCTTATGAAGGAGGAACGGGTGCGGATGTTCAGACGTCGAATAGAGAATGTGCTTCTCTCTGTAGAAGATGTCTTTATCATTTGGAGAATATCGTTTGATTGCAACATATGGCGCATCTCGAGGGTATTTGATGATATCTGCTTGACGCCCGAGCCTCTCCCCTCCGATCCGTATAGGTGCTACAACGTCGATGTTGGCCCACTCTTCCTCTGTCAGATAAATGAGTTCCCAAGGGAATTTACACTCTAATTTCTGCTTGAGCTGTGCCGTGCTCTTGGCCAATGCGAGTAATTCGGATATCTCCATTCCTGCTCACTCGGCAAGACTGCATACGAACGAGTACTCCTTTCGTGGCGTAGGTAAAGGGAGACGAGATCGCGGCTTCCACCCTCGTTTGTATGGTATACGGTCTACGAACTCCGGAATCAGATATGCACGACATGCAGCCCCAAACTCCCGCTCCTGAACCACGTCCCTCTCGTCATCCTCTTCGCCGTTGCCCGTTGTTGACTCATTGTATGATCCATTCGTCGTTCCTCTTCGGCGAACCGGTCTCACTTCCGTGACCCATTCTCGGACGCGTTGATCCCATTTCTTTGACAAGATCTGAACCAAGGACTAGCACGGGCAGCGGTTGCCCGTCGACTGTCCATGACCGCCCGTGACTGACCGTGGGAATTGAAACGGTCACGGTCAAGATTTCTCAAAATTGCAACGGTCAGGCAACGGTCACGGTCACTTCACGGGCGACCGTGGTCAAGCGAGACCGTGGTCAAATCAGTCTGACCGCAGTCAAGTAAGGCGACCGCGGTCACGAGCAAGAAATGTGGGAGAAATAACGAGAACGGAAAGAAAGATTGGCAAGAAAAGGGCCAAAAAGAAACTTTGTTCAGCCTGAGCACTTGATTCATCGCTTCCTGTGGACTAAAGGTGTCACTTGTCGGCTAAGAAAAATGAGGTATGTCTACCAAGACTGATCTCACACCTTTTTCCCCCTGCCTCCTAAATCAGCCCTCATTTAGGATCATACTCCCTCACAATTCCAAATTACTGATTTCGATCCAGTCTCCCCGCTCCCGGCTGGTATGCGCAAGACGCAGAATGATCTAATTTGACGCGTCGCGTCACGACCTGTACTTTCGCGCGGATCCGCTCGCCGCGGAGGCATCCTCTCAAACACTTCGACTACCTCAAGTGGTAGATAGAATGAAAAGTTACCTCTGCCCAGAACTTCGTAACATGTTTCTGATGTCATACATTCACAATGTCCTGCGGGGACAGAGTACTATCAAAGTTGGAAGGGTGACGTCAGCAAGGGAGAGAGGGAGAGATCTCTGCAAACTAAGCACAAAACATCCTGTCGACGCATACATCTTCAACCAAAATACAGGCAATCATCACACTTCCGTTACCTGGACCCTACATGCCTCTCCTTGCGGCCAAAATGCCCGCATCTGTGAGCTTACGAGAAGGCCCAAACAACGAAACGTCCCCGAGGAGGAACAGGTGTAGTTTTACCTTGTTCCTCCAAACACAAAACACAACGTATTACTTGACCATTGAATCAGCTAGTTTACTCGCAACACATTCCGCAATGCACATTCCATTACCACAGGATAAACCATGTCGGTGTGCACACAAAACTGCTCCTCACAACCATTGCCCACTCTGTAAGTATGCCGTGACTCCAAAATCGCGAGAATGGACAGCACATTACAGAAGCCATCAGCCGAAGCCTTGGATTCTCAAGGGTGACCAATGGGAATCCCTTCCACCTGTGAGAGGCGTTGACTCACCGCAGCTATATGATTGTGATACAGTTGAAGTACGATATGGAGACTGGAGCGTGATAGTATACCTTTGCAAGCAGAGGTGCGTTGGAGGATTGCCATGCCATAGGCATTGTCCATGGTGCGACGAGCCAGTACGTCACAAAAAGCATCATCTGGAGCGCCATCTCCAATCACATCTTATACGAACATCATTCACAGCTTTACCGGGCGTTGTTCTGAACAAACGGCGGACCCTATGGATGATTCGGTCGACAGCGAAAGGAGCGGCATATCCAACTCACGTAAATCTGGAAGAACAGCTCCACAGCAGGTGCCATATGAAGGAATGTCAGTACAGAGTGAACGGTGCTTTCAAACTGTAATCAATTCTTCGTGTGTAAGAAGATTATACTAACCATGTTAGATGTATACATATAAGTTCGGCACTGCAACATCAACAGTCTCAATCGCAAGAGTATAACAATGGCCTTTTTACGAGCGAACTGGTCGCAGCTGCAGATGATATTTCCGACATGGAAAGAGAGTTGATGATCCGAGAACCCACCTTCTGCGCTGAACGAGAAGAATCTCCCATCATGATGATGCCGGCTACACCAGGCTCGAGAACACGCCATTTTTCGATTGCCACGTTAGCACGAGATGGCGTAAATCACTTTGGGCGCATTCGTGTCTCATTAGTGCCCAATGACGATACGTACCGCTATGTTTTTGGAGCTGACGCCTATAACGAAAATCTGTATCGTACTATGATCAAAATGTATTGTAGATCAGTAGATAACTCCATTGCGCCCATTATTGCAGTGGAGCGTCCATCAGCCTGGAAGCAGTATCTCAAGTATCTTTACCACAATCAAAGAGTTCCCTTCGGAGACGTATTGTTGGATGAAACAACGATTGGACGTACTCAGGACGTCACCCTTACAAATTGTCCATGCTGCTTGAACCAACATTTGGCTCATAGCACGGAGTTGGTCCCACTCATCTTACTTCACGGTCATCAGAAAAAGACCATATCAACACTGAAAAATCGATGTACCCTTTGTAAGATCACGTTCAGCCAAACCAACCTTCGCTCCGGGTTTGTAGAGGTCAACGGAACAGCTTACAGTGCTGCATTCTTGAAACACATAGCAGACGGAACTCTTCTTAGCGGCAACTTCTCAGCGACGTATAAAACACAGCAGCAGACCTACCAGTATCACACTACCCATCACGATGTTCTTATTGCATACCGGTTCTTTCAAGACATGATCTTACCAGAAGATCAGTGGTGTCCAGTGTGCGGTCCGGAACCTGAGATTCTATTTGGTGATGGATCAGGCAAACATAAGATCGACATCAATGTGCAGCCAATCACAAACTTGGAGCAAGAATTCTTTGCTCAAGATCTGCTTCCACCTGATAGCATTTGTTATGCGGAATACTGGGAAAACGTAATACTCTCACGAATGATAAATGCTGTAACACGAGATCCCGCCATCCGCGAAGCCTTTCGCTTCAAGGCAACGTATATGCAGGCTCCTTTCCTGAGCAATCCAAAAATTCTAGGTATAGTCAATACTCCGAGCACAACGTGGACCAAAAGGTACAATCGGTCAAGACCTAGAGAGGGCCAGCGGCGGCCCGTATGCTCCCTTGCGCAATGACTAATAGGTGACCTCTTACAATGGTTGCAAAACGCTAAGAACAAAGCAATCGTCGCCTTGGCAGCATCTTATAAAATTTCGGTCAAACAATCTGACATAAAGCTAGACATGATCAGAGCGGTACTTAACATCATCCTCACTCCGATGCTGGCGATGAGTTCATCAAGAACTTTTCAGCATTACCGACAACAACGGGCGGAATAATTTGTCTTGAATGCACCCATGGGATTGTGTACTATTCTCGGAACATCATGGGTGGTGAAGGGGCTAGCGACATATGCGACGCCATTAGAACTTTAAAACCGAAGGTCATTGTCTACGACTTCTCACCTGGAGTGGTGGCTCATATGCGATCCGTTGATCCCACCTTTTTCAATCGTGGTGAAGGTCTGGTCATTGACAAAGACGAGGATATAGTGCGCAAGGTGAAAGCCAGTATACTTAAGGCAAACTACAAACCGTCCGAATCGCACCCTACAGTAACCACAATCCAGGAGCTTCGAGCCTTACCGGGCAGTTTTGCGATGATAGATGTCTTCCACTCCACTAACCCGAAGAAAGATATAGATCGTTATGGTCGAAATATTCGCATCATTCGGGGCATTCCCGACAGGCTAAACTCGTCAATCGCCGAACAAATTTGGTCTTCCACTGGCAGACATGTGAAATCACTGACGCAAATGAATCACGATAATTTCGTAGCACAGTGGACTCATATTGTCACAGCACATAACAAGAGTGTCATCGACAGAATGCTTGCTAGCACCAGCAAGCCAGGGCCCTCACAAAATAGTCGCCGAGCGAGGGCAATCATAGCAGGTTCTCAAGACTCGATTAAATAAACAAATTCGGAGCAAGAGTTCCGTTCAATCTTCTATCTATATCAATGTGGCGAGATCGGGATAAGGTTTAAATATAAACTCCTTAATCTATGATGATGCACTCACTCAGGTTACACGCCTCATTGATCGCCGCTATAGTTCTGGTTAGTTCCTGTTCGTATCGCTCCTTATGCCTGAGAAGCAGTTGTAGAACGGTAGGCTTGTTTTCGTTGATTGCTACTGTGTCAGTTGCGCTTAGACTAAAATCCGATGGCACTCCCGATAAAGATGTTTCCGCTTCCTCGCTATCTTCTCTGATTCGATATGTATTCTTCACACGAGGAGCGGGTGGATGCGATGCAACGGGGCTTTGCGTGGGTGAAGTTTCCGTCCCATCGAATGAATCTCCCGAAGCATCTGACTCCTCTGACGACGTGAAGCCATAATGACTGTTCTCAGACTCTGAACATTCTGTGTCGAGGTACGGATTCGTATTAAGCCGCGCAATTTCATCGTATCGTTGTGCTTCCTGAGATGTTGCCAACTGCTCGTCACCTGAAGAGATCTCTTCTTGCTCGCTCGTTAGTTTCTTGTATCTCAGTTGTACTATCGTTCTTTCATCATCTGCAGCGCGACGCAACAAATGAAGAATAGTTGAAGTTCTCTTGATATTGGATGGCCGGGACGTCTGCATGAAGAGGGTGCTATCGTTATATGTTGTCCAATACGACACCAGAATTCTATCAATTGGTTTCATTTGCCGCTCATCACGGAAAAGGAACGATCATTAGTTGAACGTTCTGAACGCCAGGGAGCGGAGGAATGAATGTTGTGCTCTCTCGTCGTCATTTTTACACAGTGCATACCTATCCGGCGATTCATAACCATCTTATTGTTCTTCCATACACCACCGTTTGTATTATGGACCCCTTACCAAATCGACCCCGCAGACGAGACACTAATTACGGAATAACCACTGCAGCCCTGATGGATTGGCGAGAGTACCGTCGATCAAATGAATCTCAAAATCAGGGTCATGCACGGCTTTTGATCTACCATCTGTTTTGGCTGGATAAATCAAGAGTACTGGAAGGACGTGCAATGCGAATTTCTCCATACAGAGCAGCCTGGCCCGCACACGTGGCCTTGTTTAATTACATTTACCGTCATGGAGAGCGTTCCCTTGATGAAGCAGATTGAAGGTGCAGACCGTGGTTGGATTCCCTGTTTTGGTACCAGAGAGTGGTTTTGCGCGTCCGTTCTGGTGCAAATCCTCTTTGTACTTGTACTTGTACCTTCGGACACTTTGAATACAGGCCACGCCTCCTCTGCTTCGTGTCTCATAAAAACTGCGATTCATACACCTCACCTTCTTATCGTCTTCCGCTCCCATACATACTCCACAGGTAGTCCCTCACTCTCATTCATGCACAAGTATCTATAACGCATACATAACACACATACAACATGTCACACGCACCTGATTTTTACGCTCGCTTCGGGCCCGGACCTAATCAGCCTCCACTAATGGTTCAACAACCAACAGCACTGAGCCGCCAATACCACTCATTGAGAACAGATACATCGCAACAACCGCCACCAAAGACATTAAGACCGCTCATGGAATGCTTTCTAGCGGGGGTGGACATCAAAGGATTGACAAAGGCGATGGATACGTCGCGAAATCTGTCATCCCTGCGTTTTGCCCAAATTGGCCTTTATAGCTTTGGAAATCTATTTTCTCTCTTGACGCGTCTATATAGTATGGATGGGACCTGTGGTCCTAGTCCAGTAATCTCTTCCTGGTCTTTCCACCTAGATTGCCATGGAACTTCACAGCTTAAACCTTTCTATATCTTACACATCCCTCGGTTCCGCAGCCGCACATCACGAACGTCTATATTCTTCAGTTCTCGGAATGTTCCCGTCAAGATTCGCTGAATATATCTATATACTTGAAAACATCTACAATGAATGTCTCTATGGATAGAATGAACATCTAAATGCCTTTTCATGTCGCGCTAGTAGCCAAATTTTATTCCTTCACTGCATATACGTCCTATGTGGACTCAGAACTAGCATCAGCCATAAGACAAACGATGACTGAATCCGTATCTACTGAGAACGCTTGGATCTCTTCTGATTCTCAAACAATTACACCATACGTCACGGCTGTCGCGCCTCACTGCATTACCTGTTCCTGTCAGACCGAGGAAGTGATTATCGCAGCAGAGCATCAAAAGGTAGAGATAGAAAC
>Ga0160429_1002050_pt1 | contig 10793 bp, 7 predicted proteins | sample SolpanmetagenomR_FD_108199 | JGI IMG/M metagenome (GOLD analysis project Ga0160429, IMG submission 108199) | Solar panel surface microbial communities from Lawrence Berkeley National Laboratory, California, USA - R | ecosystem: Engineered > Built environment > Solar panel > Unclassified ... | reverse complement strand
CACGTCTTGAAGGAGACCGAGACGGAGGTCCCCGATGAGGACGCTGAGGAGGCCAAGGAAGAGGAAGATGATGAGAAGAAGCCTAAGGTCGAAGAGGTCGATGAGGATGAGGAGAAAAAGGAGAAGAAGACCAAGAAGGTCAAGGAATCCAAGGTCGAGGAGGAGGAGCTCAACAAGACGAAGCCCATTTGGACCCGCAATCCGCAAGATATCTCTTCGGAGGAGTACGCTTCGTTTTACAAGTCTCTGTCCAATGACTGGGAAGACCACCTTGGCGTGAAGCACTTTTCCGTTGAGGGTCAGCTCGAGTTCCGCGCCATTCTCTTCGTTCCCAAGCGCGCACCCTTTGACCTGTTCGAGACCAAGAAGACGAAGAACAACATCAAGCTCTACGTGCGCCGCGTCTTCATCACCGATGATGCCACCGATCTCATCCCGGAGTGGCTCAGCTTTGTCAAAGGTGTTGTCGATTCTGAGGACCTACCGCTCAACCTGTCACGTGAGACTCTTCAGCAGAACAAGATCATGAAGGTCATTCGCAAGAACATTGTCAAGAAGACTCTCGAGCTCTTCAACGAAATTGCCGAGGACCGCGAGCAATTTGACAAGTTCTACACCGCTTTCAGCAAGAACATCAAGCTCGGTATTCACGAGGATGCTCAGAACCGCCAAAACCTTGCCAAGCTTCTGCGGTTTAAGTCTACCAAGTCTGGCGACGAGATCACCTCCCTACAGGACTACATCACCCGCATGCCGGAGCACCAGAAGCAGATGTACTACATCACTGGTGAGTCCGAGAAGGCCGTCGTGAAATCACCCTTCCTCGATTCGTTGAAAGAGAAGAACTTCGAGGTTCTTTTCCTTGTTGACCCGATTGACGAGTATGCCTTCACTCAGCTCAAGGAGTTCGAGGGTAAGAAGCTCGTCGACATTACCAAAGATTTCGAGCTCGAGGAGACCGAAGACGAGAAGAAGCAGCGTGAGGAGGAGGAGAAGGAATATGAAGGCCTCGCCAAGTCCCTCAAGAACGTCCTTGGCGACAAGGTCGAGAAGGTTATTGTGTCGCACAAGCTCGTCGGTTCCCCTTGCGCCATCCGTACTGGCCAGTTCGGTTGGTCTGCAAACATGGAGCGTATCATGAAGGCCCAGGCTCTCCGGGACACCTCCATGAGCTCCTACATGTCGTCGAAGAAGACCTTCGAGATTTCACCCAAGTCCCCCATCATCAAGGAGCTCAAGGCCAAGGTCGAATCCGATGGTGAGGAGGACCGCACCGTCAAGTCCATCACCCAGCTCCTCTTCGAGACTTCCCTGCTCGTATCCGGCTTCACGATCGAGGAGCCTGTCGGCTTCGCCGAGCGTATCCATAAGCTTGTCTCTCTCGGCTTGAACATCGACGAGTCTGCCGAGACTACCGAGGAGGCGGGCAAGGAGGAGACCGCTCCCGCCGGCGAGGCGACCGAGAGCGCCATGGAGGAGGTTGACTAGATTCGTGCACGATAAGGTTGAGCGGAGTTGCCTTCATGATTCCCCCTCTTTGCCTTCTCATGTGTCATGTCTTTCCTTCTCTTATGTATCTGCTACAGTACTTTAATGCACTTCAGCTCGGTGACGGGGAGGCATCAAACTTATCGGCGTATGATTGTGGTCGTAGGTTAATGCCTGGGCGAAGCTTCTTTCTCTGGAATTGTACTTCTCCTACTATACATTTGGCTTCTGCTGATAGATAGTGGGTAGTTGAAGCGAATCAAAGTGATGAAGAACACTGCGTTCATCGTACCGCTATGTTAGTCGCATCATGCACGTCTCTGATATCTGCACCATGGTCTTCCCTGACAGTGTTCCACCAACCCAAGGTTGCCCGTTAACCGCCACAACTCATCTCTACCGAGTCTTCGTTACTCCCTGCCCTGACTGTTACTGAGATGCGCAGGTTTACTGTTTACGTCATGCCGCATTATTCCTCTTGTTTTACGGATGCAAATTCCTTCCCTCAGCCGCTCTCTTCCCTTGATTCACGAGATCCTATAGCAGGTCCAGCCACTTAATGCCTGTTGACCCCGCTTCGTTGCGCGCTGCCGTCCTTCTGATCGTTCGAGCTATCTCTCGTCAGCATAAGGTATCTCTACCGTCAGAGTCTCATACTGATATCGCTTACTGCGATGTACCTGACGCCTTCCCGCTCTGACCTTCCTGCGTCGACGCCCCAGCAGCTGTTCCCTTCTTCGCAGACGCACTCGTCCCATTCGAGAATTGAACAGCAGTGTGCTTAGCCTGCAACTCCTCCAATGTCAACCCGCTCGTGCGTCTCTGATTCGACCCCTCCGTCATCCTTGTATCGTAACGGGCAAGCGGGAAAGAGGCCGAAAAGGGAAACAAGAAGATCCAAGGGAATAGGACGTGAGAGGACGAGGACAACTCGCAAAAAGCCTAAGCTGCCTCATGCAAGCCCGCCGAGTCAGCAAGCCGTCAGCATCCTACTTATACACCTTTTCCTCAATGGTGCGGCGCGGCGCGGCCCCCTTCTCTTAGGACGCAAGGCACAAGCCCGCGTACGAGTAAGTCCATATAGAGCCAATGTGCACGCCTCTTCCCTCTAGGTAGCAATGCGGTCATACATCACACAGACATATGGCTTACCCCAGTCCGTTCCCTTCCCACATGCGCCGCAACCAGGGGCCGCCCCTCCTCAGTTCTCAATCCCTCCGCTGGGGCTGTAACGCTATCTTTAGTCCCTGGAATGCATGTCCTTGCAAGCCTGCATGCCCGTGATGCCCGCATGCGCGGATTATGGAACCCCAGGACATGGGGGGATACACGCCGTACATGCTGCACTCGGGATCCCAGGATATGACAAACGAGCTGGCCAGTAGTGCAGGGCGTTGATTCTCCGCGTGGCCGTATCGCAGCGTCCGGATTTCATAGTAGGCAGTATCATCGGATACGAAACAGGATGGAAATCGGTCGAGTCGCGGCGGCGCGAATCGAAAAAGACCAGCATCAGCTGTGTTAGAAGCCTCACTGTTGACTAAATCTCTCTTGGTTCATATGTCGCGACTCGTGGAGCGGAAATAGTCCCGTTCGTCGGAAAAGCCGGTTGTTTCCTGCGGTATGTTTGATATATGCGAAACGCCAGCGAGGCTTGTTGCAAGCACCACATGCCGCTTAGCAACCTTCTGGTATGCTGTCCAAGCGCTATGTTAATATGCCTTGGCGCCTTGCGGTGCCAGTCAAAGCGCCTGTTCTCGTAGCCGCTCGACGCGCTTGGAAAACAGGTCAGTTGCTGGTGCCGGGATGGTGCTGTGCGCGGTACGTGACCGTGTCCAAGATGCCTTCAATTTGTTCCTGGCCAGCATTGTATCCCACAGATCGTCATAGTGCATCTGAGGGACCTGTGCTCTAGGCTAGCTGTAAGGTGAGCGACGCGAACTAAAGCGCCGTTTCGAATACGCACGTCATTTTTTCCGCTTGCGATCCGTCCCTTGTGGGGCTACGACGTTGTGTAGCGTGCCATGCACATGTGTCACGCCCTGCCCATGTGGTTTGCCTATCTCCCTCAATCCTTCACCATATCATGCTGTGATAACATACGTCGGCTGACGGTAGGAAGTCCAGCCCTGGCGTTGGGCGCTCCGCTTGCTGCCTTACTCTCGCTCAGCGCGACAGTGACCTTGGTATTCGGCTCAGGTCCTTGTAGTCGGCGCAGGGTTAGTGATTATATCAATCAAGAGTGGTCCGCACCGCGGCAATGGTCGATCATGGACAATCGTTGGTACAGACGCACAACAGGGATTCTCAGCGGATGTCGTCTGATCTTCTTCTGGGAGACGGCCCGGCCTCGCCGGATTAGGTAGACTCGCGCGGGGAATAGCCCTGTTGGGCCATGGGATACTCGGTCCTCGTACCGATTTCGCTTCCCATAGACAGTTGGCCTGGCTAAATCCTGTGGAATTGTACGCATCGTGGGGGGTGGCTCGGTGCCTGCATAGGTCCCGGCGGCTGTACGACCGTGGAACCATGGATACTGATGAGTGCGTGTAGCACAAGTTGCGGTCCGAGGCGCCTGGAATCGGACAATAGATGCGTGGGCGTGACTGAGCATCTGAAGGTCAGTCAAGCGGAGCGTCTTCCGGATATCAACTATCGAGTGAGGCAGGTGGAGAACGCAGGCATGCAAAACGCTACAAATACGTTGCGAGCTCACCGGGCAGGGAAATCGTGTTGGCGGGAAGAGCGCTATGAGGGGTAGCGGTGGTGTTCGTATAGCAGGGATGATCCCATTATCGTTCTTTCGCAGCTGGACGATAACTCATCGTATGCCTGAACGGGAAAGCTGTGCCCTTTGATATTGCTATGGCCGCTCCTTTCAGCAGACATACATGAGTCGAGCCCCGGAGGCAGTGATGAACTTGATACAACACTTAGCTTAACTTCGGATGTATCACGTCCGCTTCCATGGCTTGGTGTCATCTATCGCAACTGGGTCAATTACGAGCGAAGTAGACACGATATGTTCCTAGACCCGTTGCTTTGGCCAAGTATTGGTAGGAGCCGTTCCCTCGAGGCAAATGCTCCTGTTCTCGTATGTCCAGCAAGCATAAGCAAGGGCGCGGCTCAGGTAGCAGATGTACACGGAAGTAAACAGCCAGTACTGCTGAAGACCTCGGTCGATCTTCTCTTGCAGGTCTCGCCGCTAGACTTCTCCAATTGAATTCACTCTCTCCATTTCGCAATCACGACAACACGAGAGATTTCCAAGGAAGTTTCGTCTCCGTGTACAGAAATAGATACAGCCTCTCGCCTGGTGATGTTGATTGTCTGCCTTGGGTTATCTGATTCGAATCCGCGCAAAGGCCAGCACAACCGACTCACTGATACCAAGGGTAGGGTCCTCAACGTACAGAGCCAGCGCGAAGCTCCGAAGAAGCACACACGATCGCTTGAAAGACTTGGAAACGACAACTGTACGCTCCATGGATAAACATGTTCCTGCAAGCGGCAACGGGGCGCTTCTCCAAACGATATTCGGTATGGTGAAGCTAGATCGACGAAGACATCGATACCTATGGTAAGTAGCTTGACTTACTAAATTTCGACCTGACTTTGATGTAGAATAACCACAGGCAGCAGAAGCAAGCGTGCACAATGACCAGATAAAGGAAGTTCAAGCGCATATGATAGAAGCCTAGAGGCAAATATATCTGCCTGTGATAGCGAGACAGACATCAAAGCATCTACAAGGTTGGGACGTACCACAAGAACTCCGAGCTTGCTGTGGAATGCCTGAAGAATACCTTAGACGCAGGCAGGCTTAACTTGCGAGCATGCCTCTACGTAACGCGGTTCAACAATGGGGCCAAATTGATGCCGATAGCGCGCTCCCCGTAAGATACAAATTTTCGATCGTGCAGTGATGTTCAAGAGGAGTATGAGCTTACTATAACCAACGTCAGCGCCAGTCCGTTCTCGTGAGTGCCACTATTTCCGTCTTGACCACGTGATATCTCCATCAAGAAGTTGAGAAAGCTCGAATGAGCGCACTGTTGGCGGGTCGAGATTCAATTCCCTGGATCAGGGTTACGCAATGAATTGAGGTCTATCTGGCCTTCTAGTTGCGGTCTTCAGCCGCCCATGCTCACTTTTGAGACGGTGCAGCCTTCGCAGTCCCCCAGAGAGAAGACGAAATTGGGACACTAACGTACTGCCTGCTCTCACTGAGTACTTGTCACTACAAGCACACGACGTATTCCATCTCATCTCATGCATTCACTCCTCGCTCTTTCTTCTCCAGGTTTACCCTCGCCCTAGCCATCAGCCCCCTAAGCTTATCCGTTCCCTTACTATCCAAAAACTCCACAATTTTCACGATCTTACGCCCACTCTCATCCATAGTCAAGAAAAACACATATTCCCCTCTATACGTCCACTCTTCTTCCGCCAGGCCCTGGTCCATCACGTGCTCGTGAAAGACCGTGCGGCTGGTCGCTAAGATGATCACACGGTTCTGTTCAGCATCTTCCATCACATCCGTGGGCGTGACTGGAAAGGCCTTGAGGATGTGACGGAGGTGGGTCAGGTGGTCAGCGAAGGCTGCGTTGCTTAGGTCCGGTGGAGGTGAGCATGATGCTGGGGCGAATGTGTGGATGCACGACTCTGAGCGAGTGTCGACGAGTCCTTCTGTGGAAAGGTGCTCGAAGCCGCCGATGAACTTAAGCGCGGTTTCGCGGCGGATGGAAGACATTGTGGTAAGATTTGGAAAGGGAAAATACTTCGGGGCACTTGATAAACGTTTGGTGGGACTCTTGGCTCGGTTCAAAGGTCGATTAATTGCGCTCAAGTTAGGCTTGTGATTCCACAATATGTTGACGCAGAGGTGCTTCGAGTGGATGTTCAAAACACAGCGCTCGATTTGTTGTGGATCGTTCGAGCTGCCCATATATTGGAAGGAGATAGTGTTTATATCCGTACTAACTCCGATCATATGCATATCGCTTATCCACGAATTATGCAGAATTGTTCCAGCAAAGGAGGCAGTTCGATAGGGATTGCTTTCATCTAGTGCGCTGTAGGAAAGCTCAGAGACATGTGCATGCAAAGGGCTGAAAAGACTATCCACGACGCTTATTCGAGGTACCACAGACGGATATGCATGAAGGAGCGCTAAGGGGAGGCAGAGAATACTGCCCTGACGCTTAACCAAGGAGGTGCAACTAGCGGAAAACGGTATTTATGTGAAATATGAATCGCTTCATAGGGTTGCTTGTATGTTCCAGAGGAACCATTTTGGGATGGAACCGGAGGTAGAGAGTCGGAGGTCTTTGTTGTGCATCTGACACATTTGATGATATTACAGCTAGTAGCTGTCACTCGCGTGTCTGGGCTGTCTGCCCCAAGCTCACCAATTGGCAGTGGGGGGTTTGAACTCTACAGTTCCTCAAGCCTTTCAATATGCCACAAAGGCGCCAACCGAAGCCACATGAGCCACAAGGCTTAAAGTCTCATCGAGAGGACAAAACCCAGCGCTTTCCCGTAATGCAGCTGCGCTACACCAAACAACACCAGCCTAGACATTATAGCTTCGCCTTCACTTCGCTTCGAACGTACTTCTGCGCGGCGTCTACGCCAGCTTGCGCGACCTCTTGATCTTGAGCCGGTGTGCCCGTCGAACATCCAATAGCTCCAAGAACCTCGCCATTTTTGCCAGTAATGGGAAGTCCACCCCCGATGGTTATGAAACGGTTCCCGTTGCTGTTCCAGATACCGAAAGCCGCGCCTCCGGGCCATACTGCCTCTTTGTACATGTGGGTACCCACTCGATGCCCAGCAGCCGTGAAAGCCTTGTCGATGGCAATAGAGATGGATGTTAATTTAGCGCCGTCCATACGTGAGAAGTGGAGGAGGTGAGTTGCAGCATCAACGATGGCGATGTTCATGCTCAGGCCCATGGATCGTGCTTTTGCTTCTGCAGCTGCTACGGCGACTTTGGCCGACTCGAGCGTCAAATTCTCCATCTTTGTCGTGGGTGCCATTGTCCCTGTAAGTTGCAGCCAGATGGGATGGGTTGTTGCGATATCAGTACACCATCCTATCGAACCATGTATTATAGAAACAGTACGTCAAGACCGGTCCGCTTCCTGCTTGGCAATTAGCCGAGGTCTAGAAGCCATACACGTGACTATGTAACCTCCCAACTCCCAAAAGCAACAAGCTGGCTGCGAAAGCCTTGATTGGCGAAATCGATGGACATTGCTCCTGGCAAACACTGGCCTGCCTGACGGCCCCTGACTCAATTCAACGCTCTGCGTTTGCAAGAATGTTCTCGACGCACGACTACGTCGGCCAACTTTGAGTCTGCGGTGAGCCCCATCTGGAGCCTTTCGCTGTATGGTGCATGCACTCGTTTGCATCGCCTGCTGCAAGGTTCGGACGCCTCCGAAGAGTGGTACCAGCAATGCCATCGATGCACCTCGTCGTACGACCGGGCTATCAGGCATCGTTGAGATCATGCGGAGCAGCCATATAACGTTCGCACTTCTGACCGAACGGTTATGGAATGGCAGAAGTTCTTGGACAAATAGCAGACAGCGAAAGTAGCTAGAACCGGCCGAAGGCTTGCTCTTTGTCCAGACATGATGCGATTCAGTAAAGGGGCTTTCGAGCTTTGCGGATGTGCACAAACAAGCAACGCTCAAAATTGTGGCTTGCATCACGTAAGCCTATCAAATTCACTGAGCCTTGTTGAAGGCGCTGACTTTGCCTGAACCTTTTCTAGGCTCGTCAACGAAAGCACACCCGTCGCAATAGGTATGCTAGATCTCACAATAGACCCAGCAGTCCTTGAACGGAAGCGCTATCCGAAGAGCGTGATAGTAGGTAGGGTGGATGTGGTCCAATATACTAAGCACGCGCTATCGAGGTATGTCAAGCTAGGGGCAAAGTCGTGTCCGCTCGAATGAAGGTCACGCAGTACCTCGTTTCCACAAGCATATTTGCAAGCCACGAGCAGATCACCCGCACGCCATGCCATGTCTGGCACTCGGAGACTGGGAGAGGCAAACAAGGGCGATCTGCCGACGCTCTTGCGCAGGAACAGGCTAACAGCCCGTGCTGGCCCCCTAACCTAGCATTCAGATGGATGTTACGAGTCGTCAAACGAAACCTCGATCGATCTTAGCGTCTCCCTAAAACAGCTATATCTCTTGGCAAATTTCGATCTTTTGCCGTATCTTCACCATCTTTCTTGACATGAGAACATCCGCTTACCCACTTTTCCAATATCCTGGTCAGCGATTTCTGATGAACATCTGGAGTCTGGACTGGGCCTTGACGACCTGAAGAGGCAGACTCGCTCACGTTCTCAAGTCGCTCCCGGCGTGGTTGTGTGTGAAAGGCAGTCTTCCTCAAGCAAGAGCTAGTGGTGGTCGCAAGCAGGGTGCTACATGTGAACTTGCCGCCACACGACAATGTGTCAATTCAGTGTTTGTCTCATCACGGCCTAGACAGCGAGACTGGTCTCGGTTCCAGATGACGGCCAAGCTTTAGCCTGTTGAAGCTCAAGCCATTAAGCCACCCGTAGCCATACGCCGTTTCGAGATTTACCCTGCTGCTATCGTACCGAGCAGTGGGCAGAAGCCCAGAGGATCACCGCATGCTGCCGGAAAGGTAAGTACGAAGTATATCATCAAAAGTCCCCCATGCGCCCTGTTCTGCGGGAGACACCTGCACCATCAGTCTTTCGTCAATCGTCACTCTTTTCAATCGAGCTTTCATCGCCGTCATGAAGCTCACCACACTCGTTCCAGTGCTTTTTGCGTCTTCTGCTTTCGGTTCTGTTCTGGAGAAGAGGGCTCGCTGTAATGCCGATAACTGCGCCAGAGCCGTTACTGGCACTGCAAGGCCATCGTCGAGGATTGATGCTGCCATTACTGACTGTGAAAGCGCGCTGATGACTACAATAACACTGTCTGGTTCCACGACGACCGCGACGATCACTTCCACGGTCGACGGTGTTCAAGGACTCCGCATGGCGAAGCGCCAGGCTCAGGCTCAGGTGACAACGATACTCAATTCCGACTTCATCCTACCCTCCACTGCCTCACTCTGTAGCGGCGAGCCTCGATATACGTCTGCATGTAGTTGTTGGGCCGATAAGGGCTCTGTCCGCCTCCTGACGACTACCGTATCACCTGCCCTGGTGACGGAGACTTCCACCGTTTTTACAACCAGTGTGCCGACAACATCTTCATCATCCAGCGACAGCCCGTCCTCCTCTTCTCTTGTGGAGCCCAGCTCTAGGTCTTCGTCAGACGATACCACTTCCACAATTACCATTACGATACCTCCCGAGGCGCCCTCTTCCTCAAGCAGTGTTGACAGCTCTAGCCCCAGCGTTTCCGATATCAATTCATCGTCTTCCAGCGATATTCCTTTCTCGCTCTCCACAGCCAGCTCGACATCATCGTCCTCGATTGACAGCTCCTCGTCTTCCCTGGATAGCTCGTCTCTCATAGACAGCTCCTCGTCTGCTATGGATTCCTCCTCTTCTGTCCCGGCTTCCACGACACAGGACGCTTCTAGCAACTCCGCTTCCGTAGCGTTGTCGACTGGTGTTTCCTCTGTTGCGCTCTCCACTGGTGTCCCTAGCAGCAGCGCCGCCTCCGTGCCTTTCCAAAACGTTACGAGCCAGTTCTCTTCGAGCTCTATCATATCTACGGTGGTTTCTCTCTCGACTGGCATTCCATCATCCAGCGTGGCCTTATCCACTGGTGTGCCCTCCAGTGTAATCTTGTCGACTGGGGTGCCGTCGAGCATCATTTTGTCCACCGGTGTGCCCACGTCCAGTATCTTCCTTTCTACGGGTGTTTCTTCCTCGATCTTGTCAACAGGCGTGTCACTTAGCACGGGCGCCCCTGGTGTCAGCTCATCCTCCTCTGCGCCCTTCGGTAATGGCACCATTATCCCAGTTACTTCGCCTTCCGGTACCGCGGTGATTCCGTCGAGCACTGCTCCGATCTCTACCGGCATTCCAAATGCACCCATTAGCACTGGAACCGGCGCAATTTCCGTAATATCTTCCTCTGTCCTGCTCCCCAATGGCACCTCTAGCGTGCCAGTGCAGATTTCCACTGGTGTTTCATCCGCTCCTAGCAGCACTGGCGCTGGCATCAGCTCGGTCATCTCAACTTCAGTACTGTTTCCTAACTCAACATTGAGCTTGCCACTTTCCACTGGTGCCTCTTCCATACCCATCAGCACTGGGACTGGCACTGGTGTGAGCTCCGTCATCACTTCAT
>Ga0160429_1002049_pt1 | contig 10794 bp, 12 predicted proteins | sample SolpanmetagenomR_FD_108199 | JGI IMG/M metagenome (GOLD analysis project Ga0160429, IMG submission 108199) | Solar panel surface microbial communities from Lawrence Berkeley National Laboratory, California, USA - R | ecosystem: Engineered > Built environment > Solar panel > Unclassified ... | reverse complement strand
TTCCGTGCCCCTTTTTTTTAGTTGGCGTCAGCTTTTTTCAGCAAGGCTTACCGATATACACATACATTGGTGTCGTATGTAAGGGTGATCTGACCAAAAAGCTGAAACCTACCGGCATAGATAGAACCATCGAAAAGGTCGTGGTACGCAAGATCGAGGATATCCTCAAGAGTTTCGTAGAATATTATCCTGACATCGCCAAAGACGTCAACAAGCCCGACCCGGGAAATGATCCCGAAATAGGCGATATGGCTTCGCAATCGATCATCGAGCTGATTGATGAAGACGGGGAGCTCCAGCGCTACGATCCAATGTTATTGGATTGCTTGCTCTATGAAAATACGAGCAATGGAAATGTTATCGTGACAACAAAGAGCTATACTGGGAACATCGCTACGACTTTGACAAAACTTACACAAACAATCGGGTGATCGCCGACTGGCACAAAAAAGCTCGTGAAAAAGGGGAAGAAAAGCCGGATCGCCAAATGATTCATTTCTGATCATGACCAATTTTCTACTATCACTTGAAACAGTCTTACAACCGATTTTACTGTACTACTTATCAAAAGAACCTATTTTGTCCGTATTGCTTATAAGTATCTACTGTATTTCTTGCCGTCAACCCGCGAGCCGAAGTTTTACTAATTTCACGCACTTTCTTCTCTGGTTTGTCGGTCATTCTGACTAGTATTCCTGATATTCATCAATCCCACTTTACATCGCTCCATCATGAAACGATCTTCAGTAACAACGCTACAACCCATCACAAAATTCTTTGCTCCAAACGCCGCACAAACCACCAAGAAGATCAAGTTAAACGACGTCATTGAACCTACTGATATAACCAAAGTCAACAATGAAATCACGAAAGATGAACAACCACCGAAACAAATACAAATCAATAGTATCAGCGCACAAGCAATAGGACAATCCGAGAATGCAAATCCATTCGGAATCATGATGAATAATGCCAACAAAGAAATCAAAACATGGGAGCAAGTTATTGCACAAGAACAAGCTAAACCATACTATAAAAATGTACGCGTTTCTTCCCATAGAGATTGGTCATAAACTCAAAGAACGAACCGATCAGTTACAGACTTTCATAAAGGCAGAACGGGCTGGACCGCACAAGATATTTCCTCCAGGTAGGTCAATATAACGAGACTCACTGCAACAGCAATTGACCAAGCTATCGTAATCAGAAGAAGATGTTTTGTCGTGGAGCCGGCACTGCCCACTGGATCAGGTAAGAATCATACTTTGCGATGATTTAATTCGAATACTCATTCAAGCAGGTAAGAGTGGTAATCCTGGGTCAAGATCCTTACCATGGACCGAATCAAGCGCATGGCCTATGTTTCAGTGTGCGTAAAGGCATCCCCGTACCGCCATCGCTAGCAAATATATATAAAGAACTTTCAACGGATATTGCCGATTTTACAATACCCAGACACGGGTAACGCATCATATACATCTCTATCATACCCTTACTAAGCGAAATAAACAGTAATCTCATCGGCTGGTCGAGACAGGGCGTACTATTGCTCAATAGTTGCTTGACCGTACGTCAGGGTCAAGCCAACTCGCATAAAGACAAAGGATGGGAGACTTTTACTACAGCGATCCTCAATGCTGTGAACAGTTTACCTGGTCCAGTAGTCTTTCTTTTGTGGGGCTCTCCAGCTCAGAAAAAAATGGAATCTGTTCGATTCTCACGACATCATGATATACTGAGATGCGCTCATCCGAGTCCTCTCAGTGCACATAGAGGCTTCTTCGGGTATGCCGCAGGTCTCTTCTGACTTGAAGGTGGAGATACTAATCATGTCCCGTACAGGTGCAAGCACTTCTCAGCAGCTAATGCAATATTGAAGAAGAATGGAGCACGCGAGATCAAGTGGCAGGATATCGATGCAGATTACACATGAACGCAAAACTAATAGATGTATACACCTTATGCATAGTATCAAATTGATCATCACGGCAGACATGACACACCTTGTAAATACACAATCTGCTTTTTGCTTGTTTAACGTAACTTCTTTTACGTAACCTACCAAAGTCTATTATGTACTGCATCTTAGTCGCTATATATCATCCAACCCCTTCTATAACCCAAGATCTATGCAGATGCTCTGCCTAGCTAGATATTTACACAAATCACACACACACATAGTATGCACATCTTCCTCCGTACTTCACCATTCAAATGCATCATGCCACCTTTCTGGCCGGGGATGGGGTTGGCTCTATCAAAACTCATACCTCCTCATACCGCGGGCGGTAGATGCAAATCCAAACATGCTTGTGCATCATTTGGTCCCTATTGAAGTATCGGTCATTGAATGAGGTTACCGATACGCTCATGTGCGAGCTATACGCCTCGGTCGCGAAGTCACAGCTTGCTTGATCGGCGTGCAATTCCTTAGCTGTGAGTGCCAGGTTTGTTCTGATACCATGCTGTCCAGTATGAGGATGGCACCGTGACTTCGTCCACTGAGAGATGCTACAACGGCATTCGAGCTCTATGTCATCCGGCTATATTGGTACAGGTGCGGCTCCGCACCAGGTTAGATCGTTAGATGGCCAGCAGCTTAGCCAGCGTAATCCTGGTATATTGCTGGCATCATAGCCTTTATAAAATAGTATATACATTGGAACAGTCACTCCCAAAGCAAGAAGCCCGCCTATTATAGGGTATATAATCACTTTCTTACGTCGATCATTCTTGCTAAAGAATATGGGTCGATGCACTAACGTGCTCACCATTAACCCAATAAAGAAACCGGCTAAATGGCCATAATTATCGATCCACGGTAGAAACCCGATCAACAGCGTCAGTGAAACAATTGCACCCAATAGCAAGGGTTCCCGCCGTTGATTCCAAAGCAATGGATAATGATCAATCAAATCGATGACAGCATATGCCATAATCCCGGTCGATGCACTTACGCCTGTTACATTTACTGTTCATCTGTACTGAGTATTCGGTAATAACGAGATGAAATGTTCGTACCTGCAAATGGATTAAGTAATGCTTGTGCTGCAGCGGCTCCCGCTCCGCTTATCAACCAGACTAAAGCGATTCTCCAAGATCCCATAGCTTTCTCTAACATCATCCCAAATCTCCATAATATCATCAGAGACCAGCATAAGTCGACGACACCGTTCGTGAATAACAGCGTTATAAGCCATCGATACCATTGATTCGGCTGTGTTACTGACGTGAATGCAGGCAAAGCTCCTTGAGAACACATGTAATACGCATTCACGCCATGAGTACAACGGCTACCAGCCGTTTGAGGCAAACTGAGTAAGCATGGAGTTGTAGCGTTCCAATTTTTGGCTAGTCGTATGCAAGGTGTGTATAAGGCGCCGAAGTTGATCAGCACATTAGCTGGCGGTCCCATCATCGGATTAGTCACCAGTGGGGCTAAGCCGCCATAATAGTAGCATACATAAGCAAAGCATGCAGTCTGAAGTAGCATAACAATTGTCACAAAGTAGGGCTGTAGCCAGTAAGCACCAGGGACGGAGGAAGCCAAAGCAGATTTACCTCTGATCTCCTTAGAGCTGCTAATTGCTTTCGGACCTCTCTGTCTTTGAGAGGGTTATATCCGGTGTTCTTTTCTGGTTTTCTCTTAGCCATCCTGGAATATCCACCTGATTCATCTCGAGGCTGAGTCGTAGGTCTTTTACGTGGTCTCACTTCTTCTGCTTGTGCTGATCTTTCGATTTGCTGATCCGTTGGCTCTTTGGTTTTCAATAACTTGTCCTCCTTCTCCAGTTCTGGTTCATCCTCCGAATAAAAGTAATAGTCCTCTTCGATCGTCTCTTCGCTATTGCCCTTGGTTGATGCACCTGGTTTGTCCGTCATTTCGAGCTCTGCATCTTGTCTTATGTTCATATCGTTCTCTCTTTGAGGCATCTGCTTGTTACCAGATGTGATGGCATTCCGTTGGCGAGTAAGATGATCATACAGCTATTCAGATATTAGATATTCAAGTTTGGATATGGTAAAGATTTCGTTCAATCATTATATCACTTTCCCTTTCTGGGTCTTCCTGAATTTGACACTACATGACTATGTAATTATGCTATTTGTAATCAGTCATATCTGGTCTTTATATCATATTCTTCATCTCTATGCATGTTAGGTGAATCACTCACCCTTTCTATATCTTGTTTTGTTGCTGCTCCTTCTGTATCTACTTTACAATCTCTCATTGCTTTTAATAGTTCTGTTGTTGCTAGTGCGGTGAACGGCGGCCTTGCGCGGAGGATTGTGAGGATCTCTAGTGGTAGCATCTGGGGAATTTGTTTTGGTGTAGGGTATAAGAGTGTAGGTTATAAGAGTGAAGGTATGTTTCTATGGCGAATCCAATGTCATGAATAGGGTGCTGATATGTCAACGAAGAGTATGATGACGCTCAATATAATGTTCTTGAGTTATTCGGATGAATTATCTAGGAGAATGATATGCTAATGGGTGTAATGTGGTGTACTTTTGTATTGAGTAATTGATAAACACTCAAAAAAAAGGGAACTATCAAATTAGGTGAGATTTCGGAATGATCACCACAGACAACCAAGTACTGAAACAAATCACAATTCGCAGCTTATCAACAACCGTGGTTCATATAGAACTTGGGAGATCACGATTCAGTCTTCATTCTGCATACTAACAAGAATATTTAGTCGGACTCAGGGCATCTAGTGAGGTTGTTACTTGAATGGGATTCGTATCCGCTTCCATGGTTATTTTCATACTAGAGCCTAAAGGTGTAGACAGCGTGCCAAGACCAAATTGGAGTTTATCACCCACATGAAGCTTGCTCACACCATGGGGTGTGCCTGTCAAAAGAACATCACCGCGATCAAGGGTCATGAAATTACTGATATACGAAATCAGCTGCGGTATGCTGATATCACACAAAAGAATATCAGTATGAATGCGTGGCAAGCGACAAGGTTTCTTACGAGAAAAGCATGTCGCCGGAATTCCCGATCTGCCGCACTTCGTCATTCACTTTGCAATAGAAGGGAATCTTGGAAAGATCATCTCTGTTTCCGTTGAACTCAATTAAGGGGCCTACTGGAGTAGCATAACTAGAGGTTTTGGTTAGTATTGTGTGACAATGCAATATGAACATATGTCTGTAACTGCTGTTGCTTTCCCAACGCGGCGATCTCATTACTTACCATTATGTATGTTATCACGGTAATCCAGTATGGTATCTTGCGTCTCTCAAGCCGAAGCTGAACATGTGCGACTACAGCGAGACGTTACTTTTTACATTTTCCCATCATCCACGGCCATCCTTTTTCCTTTTCCATGGCCTGTGCGTTTCTTTCTGTGAAATCCATTGCTGCGCACATACCTCCTATGTATGCTGCTGCTTTTTCGGGGGGTATGTATGCGTTAATCTGCTTGTTGAAGATAATTCCAACTTCGACTTCATGGTGCATTTCATCATGGGGTGCTATGAGAGCTTTACGTGTTGGGAGCATGGATGTCGGTGGTTTCAAGAAGAGCATGGGAGAAGCGGGTATTTTGTTATTCAACTCCTTGGCATGGAGTGGATAGTTCCTGCCTACGCAAATTAGTGTGCGGGCGAAGGACGGGAATTGATGTAGGGGTAATGGTGGCATGATTGAGAGATCGTAGTAGAATGCGAAGATGTAGTGGAACGGCAAAGTGCTGTCTGTGATCGAACTTATGGCCACAAAGCACACGTCAGCAAAAGGAGATGGCAAAGGGCAACTTGGCTTTCCCTTTTAAGCAATGGGAAATCAAATCTCAAATTCTGTGCAAGGATATTTCAAGAAGGTCCACCACTGTCTGAAACATTCAATATATAGAAGGTCAGAAGCCAACAAGATCACCCGGTTTTCTCTTCGCAAAAGAAGGAGCCAATGAGGCATATGGAGATGTAACCGACTCAGAAACTGAATTATGGTCACCGCTAGTCATCTCGAAAACATCGGAATAGTCACCTGAACGGAGACGATCCAAGAACCTGAAGGCATTGTGAGATGATATTGAATGAGAGGATGAGTAGCAAATAGAATCATTCTTACATCTTAGAATTTAAGATGACATCACCTCCCAATATGACATTGATGCCTGCATTGCCGCCAGTAGCTCCTATGGTAGGAACGATGGTATTCAGCTGCTTTACGATGCGGCATTCCTCGTACGTCGCTCCTCCGACCATATATATTATGATATCACGCGGTCTATGAATTGGTCAGCCTCCCACCGTGGCATAAGCTTGATTGACTCGATCTTACTTGACTCCACCAACTCCGGGTGTCAGCCCAGAGCTGTTCTCAGCCAGTGGCCAAGAACTATCTCGTAATTTTCCCTTGATCGCATCTTCTAATATAGTCGATAATTCCGGTACATGTTGTGTATATACATTTTCTACTCCTTTGACGCCTTCTCTAGCTTTTTTCCACTGTGTCCGCAGTAGGTCGGCTGTTCCTTCCATCTTCACTGGTTGCGTAAGCATGCATTTGATTAGCATTGGAACAAGCGAAAGTTCTTCAAGAGCGAAGTCGTTCTCTCTGCCGAGCGTACTGAGTGTCGAATTGAATGAAGGGTTGGCGTGATGTTTCGCTGCAAATATAAGCAGCAGTCGTAATTTGTGTTGTTTCTCGACATTGTTCTTTTGCATTAGTTTGGTCAATCCGGCCAAATCATCTGCCCAAATTCCACTTTTCCAACATTCTTGTTCCCACTCACTGCATTCAAGCAAGTCATGCTGTTCCGTTCTTCTCGATAATTCGCTTACAAGACTCACGTGCTTCGACACATGGCCACTCAGCTTGCGGAACTCTGGATATGCTTCTACGAATTTCTTCATATCGGCGATTGTTTCCAATTTCGATTTAGTCGAAGGGTGTTGGGATTGATAATTTTGTACAAGTCCTTTTATGGATGTCCCCAGATCTCCAAAGTTGAGGATGTAAGAAGAGGCGAAAAAAGGATCTGTAGGATGGGAGAGAACTATCTCGGTCTAGAATAGCGATTGAGTTCGTACGCCAATCGATATGACCGATGTGATTGCCTTACACTGCCCGGTATATTGACCCTACCATTCCGTATTGTCAGCAGCTCATGTACCATAGCCTGGTACGTCCACTGACTCAATAAGGGTGTTATAACATCCGTCCTCCTATCTGCGATCAGTAGTAAGGGAGCAATGTCGGGCTTCTTGAAATCGAACAGAGCTGGCTCTTGACTTATGGCATACTTGAGCTCAGATTAGCGACAGTATTGCAGGGTTTATGTCTCGTACCGCTAGATCTCCACCGAGCCTTGCTGCTGCCTTACTTCCTCTCTGTGCTCTAATTACCGGCCTTTTCTTGAGTGCGAGACATATCGATAGCAGACCTTCTAATGGGTCTTTGATTGGCGTGTATAATTCTGGCGTGATAGGTACATAGTCTGAGAAGAATTCGGCGACTGACTTGACTTTCTCGTGATCATCTGATTCAGCTAAGCGTTCAAGCAGAGATTTCTGTATCAGAGAGGAGAAGTCTATGAGCTCGATTATCTCAGTATGAATAGTCAATCAGGTATCCTGATGGTGATTATAGAAGGAGCCAAGAGATCTTATAGATCGGAGTAGGTGGAAAAGCTGTTGCGTGCGGATGACCTTGGTAGCAATCGCCAGGGCGAGGGTACTATCCCGACCGCAGGACGTTTTGTATATATTCTGCTATATCCGCCAGATCTGCGCATATCCTGACATTGAGGTCACTTACATATTGCATATTCCGCATAGTTTGGGTTCCGCAATTCTTGGCACATTCTTGTGATTGTTTCCTCGTCCGGTCTCAAGTATGCGATACATTTTAGATGTTTGAGGTTTTCCCTCTTGTTTTCTATTTTTTCTACGAGATATACATCGTTTGCTAGTAATGTAGAATGTGGAGTTGTGTGCGCGATGAGTGTTGTTGAATGTGCATCTAGGAGGAGAAGTTTGAGTCCTGGTGTTTCTGTGAGGAGACGCAGATGATATGCTGCATGGAGGGCAAGAACGTCCATTCAGTGTTTCCGATGATTGTAAGCGGACTATGTAAGTCACTGTACTGATGAATGGATTGGTAGCTAAGAGAAGTAGAAGTTTGGTGGGAAAGCAACAAAAATGGGAAACCGAGTGAAGACTGGAAGTGAGACTAGACCGAAAACTACCCAGACTACTATACTCACTAGAATGCACATACAGTATGTATAGCATCCACAAAGTGTAAGGAGAAAAGGGTCAGATACATGAATCTAATTGGCTGAACGGTATCTATGCCTATGCAGTGTAACCACTTTTGTCACTTGTATCAACAATGTCATTATCATGTGTCATAGTCAACCCTAACTCTAGAGATCTGGTATAATATATATAAGGGGGAATCTGTACACACCGAATACAGCATACTGATGAGACTTGCCATTATTTTACAATTTTATATTACATTTTGGTTGATCTGCAAACTCTCATAAATATTGACAAGGCAAGTACAATACTACTGAGTTTCAGTTCCTGATCAGAGAAGCAGAGTTCCACTTCCATTTCACGCACTGTCTCTTTCAGATTACGACGGGCAACTTTCGAGCCGTGCGCTTCTCCTATGTATTTCTGCGACCGGTCATCTGACTTTTCGATAAATATAAAACGGTCTAATGTGAACTCACCGACCACAGTATAAGACGGCGCACTGGCATTCCGGATGTTCGTCACCAGAAATTTCACATTAGAATCAAAAGAGATCCTATATTGCGGCTTGCCGTTGAGTATCATATGGTAGGTTCCACTTGTCTCGTGGTTTCTTACAATTTCGATCGACTGACTGTACGAATTGTTACGCATATCGTGTATAACCAGAATACTGAAACAGAGAATGTCAGTCATTGTGAGTGAATGTTGTTCAGATTGTTTACCCTTGCACGGACCAACGCTTTAATTCCGCAGTCACTACGACGGCTGAATCTGGCCCATGTTCTACTTGTATGCGTTTCAATTTACCGAGAGTAGAAAAGCAAACCACTTTGTGGGCGGCCCATCGTTTTTCCGTTATTGGCTGAGCTGGATTCTCGGCAGAATTGAGCTTTTTAGTCCTTATCGAGACGATTTTTAGTGCGGTGGATTTGTGAACGACTATAGCAACTTCAGACTGGAGTATCCCATCACTCGACAATCACTTTACCTAATTCTTCCTCGGAGGTGTAGCTGGTACCCAGAGTAATGATATCATCTTGTCGTACTATAAAACGCTTGCTAGGAACTCCTGAAACGCTTAGTCGCAACCCGTTGAGGAATGTCCCTGCGGTGGATCCGAGATCTGCCAGAAGAACCTAGAAAATGTTAGCGATTTGCGCAAATAATGCCTGTAATGGTAGTCTTACGTGGCCACCAGCTTGCCAAATCTCTGCATGAGTTTTTGATATCACTAAACTTGGAAACTCACAAAATTGTGGGTATCCGTCGACATTTGTACGACCAAGCCTCCACCTACGGTCTAGATCTAAACTCATAGTGCGCTCTTCATCTTCAACCTTTATTAGCACGGTGCGAGGCTGCCCACTAGCTTCAGCCTGGATTGTTGGAGGAACCCCAGATCTTCGTAGTCTAGGATCACTTATTGTATGTTCTGTGTTTGTCAACCGCGGAAGTTGTGGTGTCACATGCTCCTCTTCCGGAGAGTGGACAGAATTCGCTTTTTGTACCAGGAGAAGCTTTTCGCGAAGATCAAGAAGCCAACCGGGTGCATCGATTTCGTCGATATCCTCGATTCCTGCGCCGACCGCTTCTTCTTGAATGGACTCATGAGTCTGTTCAAAAGCAGATAGCTCATCTGGATCTTTGTGGACTGGTCTACCCACAAAGGAGGGTTTATGGGAAGATATCGGGGTCCAGCCATCATTCGATCCAGCATCAATGGTGTCCGTGCCCTTCGTAGATTGCTCAGCCTCTACTGTGGATGTTATCTTGTTTGATTGAGTCATGTAAGCTTGCATTTCTGACTCAATGAGTTTTTGCAATATGTCGTTATTTGGTTTGCCATTCCTACTTTTGCGTAGCAATCTATCGGAGAAACTTCCGCCGTCGACTGGTGCAATTGTAGCCAAGCTACTCTCGCTGCTTTTATGCAAAGCCAGCACAGATCTGCTAGCTACTTGACTTCCAGGTTCGGTATAGGAGGCCTGACGATCCAAAGACAACGCTTCGGTAAACTTGTCTTTTTCGTTGTCTTCTGGATTCTTCTGGCTTATTTGCTCCGTAGAATGAGACTCTACTCGATTGTAAAATGTCATACCAGAAAGACGCGCCATTTCAATTGAGGTTTGTGAGTCATGCTCAAGTTTTCGATTCAAGGTATGCGGAAGGGAATAGCTCTCACTCGGCGCACTCATTTTGTCTGATTTTAACATAGATTGATCGTTGGCCAACGCATCGAGTTTCGAAGCAGATGCATCGTTAGAATTGATCTGAATATGTGGAATACCTTGCAGCGGCGGTATAACGTCGGGTATGATAAGAAAGTCGTCGCAGATCTGATCAAGTGCGTCGACTGCAGCTCCTAAAGACAAGGCAGCCGGAGGGGCAGGGAAGGCTTGGGTGAAATTCGCTTCATTGACAGATTCAAACATCTTTGTGAATTCTTGGCTTAGATCACTTTGAGCTGGTTCGTCTGTTTTCGGCTTGAGCATATTTTCACCTGACAGTGGAACGAATGATCGATTGTCATTCGTTTCCGACGGAATGTTCGCATTGCTCGAGCTCGT
>Ga0160429_1002047_pt1 | contig 10795 bp, 12 predicted proteins | sample SolpanmetagenomR_FD_108199 | JGI IMG/M metagenome (GOLD analysis project Ga0160429, IMG submission 108199) | Solar panel surface microbial communities from Lawrence Berkeley National Laboratory, California, USA - R | ecosystem: Engineered > Built environment > Solar panel > Unclassified ... | reverse complement strand
TTGACTAGCTCAGCAGAAGCTTGGCCATGCGGTACTCGGTATATCGTTGTTGGAGCTATTTGCCACCAGCTCTTCGATGATAGGGACACTCCGTAATCAACTTTCCTCACACCACGGTTAGGTATGATTAGTTGTTCCGTATCAACCCATTGAGCCACTGTCAAGGATTCTTTCCTGCAATGAGTCTTTGCAGTCGGTGGTATCATCCGTCCAGCGTAGGCACAAGCGGATGCAGCCATCACCATTTTATTGGCTTTGATGCCGCGAGTGATAGCTTTGCCTTTTTCAGCACCTCGAGCATACATATTGGTCTCACGACCGGGGATAAGCAGGATCACACTCCCACCTGCTCGCTTGCGACCTGCACGGCCCATTCGTTGCAACATGCGTATGGGTGAGGCAGAAGCGTCATAACAAATGATTAGATCGACAGAACCGATGTCCAGGCCTTCTTCTCCAATCGAAGTACACACTAAGGTATTGATGACATTCTCCCGGAATCGCTTAACAACCTAGGAAACGATTTAGATCGAGGCATATTCGCTTGACGCTCAACCTGCGAACTTACTTCAAGCTGCTCCTTTTGTCCTTGGCCTAAGCCGCCAACCTTCTTTTGGCCCAAGAAGAGAGATGGTCGCACGGTGGGCGAATGCTTGGCTAACACGTCGGCAATATGCGCAGCACTGTTTCGCATTTCTGCGAAAATCATTACCTTAGTATCCGCATGCGACTCGGCGAAATGCGAGAGAATCATATTCAGCAATCTATCAATCTTCGGATGGGATGAAAACGTCGGTTCAAGCATGCGCCCGGGTAGTGCATCAAATACTGGCTTGAAATGTTTCGATTTCTTGATCAACGCGATCAACTTTTGATGTTTAGGGTCATCCTCGATTAGGAGCTCATTGATGAATTGGTAAAATGGACAAATGCCATGTCTGAGCAGCAGATCATACGCATATGCTAACGATTGCGCCATGCCAAACTCTGCTTCTAGATTCCAGTTAAGCCCACCGTCTTTCCCTTTGCTCCTAAAGTCTTGACGCAGACTATGAATACGAAATGGCGTCATGTCTTCAGCAGAGCCATATCGTTCGGCAAGAGCTCCACCCTTTTTCAGCGTTTCCAGAACCGGTCGGAAAAGCCAGTTCATAACCACCTTTGCTAGCCGATTGACTTCGTCTGAGAGCTCGACTACAATTTCAGTGATACATTTCTTGTGCGAATAAGGCACAATATCGGGAGAATCCTCACTGCGATATTCGATTCTCTGGATGCCCAGATTTGTTACCACTTTTTGTACTGCATCCATATTTGTGCCGGGGGTAGCTGACAGCCCTAACACTCTGAAGTGAGGGTTATGAGTCATCACTTGGGCGTATGCTTCGACATAAGCATAATTCCTCTGTGCTCTATGCGCTTCATCGAATACAAGCAAAACGATCTGCCTAGCATCACAGCGAGTGGCTAGATCATTTTTAAATGTCTGCGGGGTGCAAAAGAAAATTCGTTTCGTCTCCCAAACTTTCAATCGAGTATGAGGAGCTGCAGCACCTGTAATGATATCCATTTGTCCTTGTGGTATACCTACTATTTGTTGACATGCTTTGACTTGTTGTGATACTAATGGTTTAGTTGGGGCCATGAAGATGATTTTGCCCTTGGGAAACCACCGCCAGTAATTGTAGATTACTACAGCTGCAATAAACGTCTTCCCAAGACCTGTAGGTAAACAAACCAAGGTATTGTGAAATAGTGCGCAATGTGTGATCGTAAATTGATACAACCTTTCCGGCATATTGGTCGGATACACCCAGGACTTCAAAGCTTTCTGATCAACTTCATGCGGGAGCTCGCTTGTATCGCAAGGACCATCTTCCGCTAGTCGTTGCTCATCCGTCATTGGAGATGTCTCAACCGAAGGAAATACCTCTCGATATTCGGATATAGTTGTTTGCCGGTTAGGGTCTTTCGGGGGTGGGAGAGTATAGGTAGATCTAGGTCCTAGCGTTGGCCCTTTGCTGCTTTGTGGCAGCTTTGCGGAATTTGCTCCGCTGCTCGGCGGTTTCGGTCTGCCGTTTACATCAACAGGTGGTGTCATAATCTGTTTCCAGGTTTGTACAGCCTGCTGTCCTGGGGGCTGGAAGTATGCGCTGAAGTTGCTGGGCTTTCTTGAAGAGGAACTAGCATCACTCCTTAATTCAGTGTTATTGCCAGCAGGGTTTGTTGTAAGGACAGGCGCACTATGCCTTGGCTGAATTACGTAATAAGCAACCCGATGCGAATGATGACCGAAGTATACATACTATATCTGTCGGTATAGCGCTCAGACCATTTGATCTTACTTCCGCCGCTCTATCCACCACGGACCAGTCGAGATCCATGTCCGGAAACTCATCAAAGTTTTCGGAGTCCAGAGTGCGGTTGGGCGCAGGTGCAGGTACGGGTACGGGTATATGAGCGCGTGCGGGTACAGGTGTCGGTATGGTAGCGAGCTTAGGTATTGATACATGTGGCCTCTGTAGAGGTATGACTACTGGATGTTGTGCTGGGGTCGGTCGTGGACGTATTGCGGTACTGCATGATGGTTGCGGGAGTGGTGATCTTTGAGCTGTTGGTGTTCTTTGTATGAATTGATGTGGATGTTGTGGTGGACGCGGTGATGGCGCGGGGTGAGGTGTGTACTGTGGTGGCCGTTGTGTCTGTGATCGGTTCGGTGTATGTGGTTGTGCTATGATCTGCGGCCGTGGGATTTGTATTGTATTGTATGTTTGTGTGTGCGGTCGTGCGTGATTGGATATAGTTTGTGGTTGTTGGATATGATCTGGTGGAGGGCGGGGTATGAACTTGTACTGTTGCTGCTGTTGCTGGTGCTTGTGTGTGATGTTGGGTACCTGCACTTGCTGCTGGTGGTGGTGTGCGATATTCGGTACTATTACCTGCTGCTGTTGCTGATACTGATTCGGCGGCGGTACAGTATTGGGTTGATACCGTGTGGGAAGATGAGGATGGATTGGTGGTTGTTCGTGACCAATGGTATCCAAAATCCCCCAATCAAGACCATCTAACGATGATGTTTGTGACATTCCATATTATCTCCTCCTCTTCTTCTTCTTCTTCTTCTTGTGGTTGTGGTGGTGTATGCTGACGTTGCCAGTCTCAAACACAGACTTGGTCTGGGTAATCGTGGTCCCCGCTCACAAAAAGTAAAACTCTGTTTGTTACCACGAACGCAATATAACCAGCGAAAGCGAAAGGAGAAGAGAATAGGTACGAGTACATGCACCCCCCGCCACCAAGAGAGCAGCAGCAGCAGATCGCACAATTCTCACCCATACAAAATGATGATCACCGAACCACCACACCACCACCACCACCACCACCACCGGCATTGGTATCCCAGCATAACGATCAACCGAGAGAAAATAATAACGGAGATATAGAACACAATCAACAAAACCCACCAGTGCACACGAATACACCACAACGGATGCACACACAACCACAACAACAACAACAACAGAGAGATGGCAGACTACTCCAAATACAAGCTACGACACAAGCGAAAGTACAGGACGCTTCTATGAAAACTAGCACAATACAGCCATCTCATACAGTAAACGACTCATCACATACACACTTACCACATACCTTTCCCGGCCAGGACGTCGATGCGCTCGATGAAGCAGAACGGATGGCATTCGATTTCTTCATCAATAAAGATCAACTCCAAAGTTCGGCATCAGAGGAAAACTTGCATACAAGCACAAGGATAGAACGTGAGAATATTGGTGGTAATAGCGCAATGGGAATAAACTTGCATACAAGCCAAAAGAAAGAACGGGAGAATAGTGGTGGTAACAGCGCAATGGGAGGAAACTTGCATACAAGCCAAAAGAAAGAACGGGAGAATGATGGTGGTGAGAGCGCAATGGGCGGAAACCTGCATACAAGCAAAAGGGTAGAACGAGACAGTACCGGTAGTAATAGCGCAATCTCAGAGAAGACTATCCAGCCAAAGAAATTTGCGATGCCTCCGACAGCAGCCGCGGAACCAACGAAAACGGGCAGGGGACCCTACAGGGATAGACTGGACGCTCAAGGTGTTTCTGATAGCAGGCCGATTAGCTCGACGAGTTCAGGGGCGAGATCACGTCATGGCAATTCGTGGGTACGACCACGCTCTCAAGAAAGAAGTTCTGAGAGAACAGATCGAAGCAATTCTAGAGAACGTGGTCGTTCCAGGAGAAGTTACTCGCCTCCAGATCATCTACCCAGAAGAAAAGGATCCACTGGGCCTCGATTTAGGCGAGATAGTCGGTCTTCTGAACGTCATTATAGAAGGAGAAGTCGCTCGCCAATTATACCGAACGATCGTCACAGAAACACGGACAGATACAACCACAGGTCATCGAGCCATTCCCGAGAGAGAAGGAATGACAGACCACGCTTTCATCAACAAAAGCCTCCTCCATATCGACGCCGCCATACCTCGAAGGAAGATGTCAGGTCGGTCATAAGCGCGCATAGAGGCGAGAATAATAGAAATGACCGAGCTCAGCCTACCCTAGATAGAGCACGAAATTTACCAATTAGTAGACCAGAAGAATATGATCGACGACACCGATTCCATACACCAGTGAAAAATTATGAAGAGGAAGCAGGCCCGCCTCCTAATGCGAAAGAAGTGGATCATTATAGCTTATTTAACAAGGAAAGGTCTGGACAACGACCTCAGGAACACCAGGATCGACAATCTGAGAGCATAACAATCATCGAAGATTCACCGTCACCAACATTACTATTGCAAGGTACTCCCCAGAAATTCTCAATCGCGAGTCCTGCGGGTCGAGGCCCAAAGACAGGTGCATCTCGCAACGCGATGTGGTCGCAGCCGGTTCTGCCACCAAAAGCTCTCAAACCTGCCGCGTATCCAAGCGGTGTACCAACGAAACCTTCCATCAATGATAGTTCACCGATGAAAGGGTCAAAGGCATCACCCGCCAGCTCATCAGCCAACAAGTCGCCAGCCAAATTGCCAGCAAATTTACCAATTAACCCGCAGGATCATTCTAAAGCAGATCAGCCTCTCAATCATTCTGCTAAACGAAGTCGCCTTTTCTTCAGCCGTAATTTGCCTAAATTACATCGAGGTCTGGTATTAATAGTGTATAGATGTTGAGATTCCTGCCAGAAAGTCCGCTTGTCTGCTCATCAGCGATGAGTCCTCGGATTCAGATTCTGTCAGAGAGGAGCTGCCAACTAAGAAATCTAAACATCGTAAGAGGAGGAAGCAATCATGGCAGGAAAGTTCAGGGTCTAGTAGCACAACGTCTTCGCCACCACCACCGCGACGTGGATCTCGCTCAAACCGTGCGGCGTCTGTTCAGCTGATTAGAGGGAGCTCATGCGAATCGGACACAAGTCAAACAAGGCATAGAGTGGCTAGTACCATCGATAAGAATGGTAGGCATTCACCGCGACCATGTGAGATTTGCGAATCAGATTGCACCTCCAGATGTCGACGCTGTCTCACTCCTTATCATGCCGCATGTGATGAGACTCAGACTAAGAACGAACGTGAATCTATTATGGTTCGTATGAGTACGGATGATTGGGCCGAACATAGATGGCTCGAGATCAAAAGGCATAACCTGCGGCTGCGCCCCGGAAAACCTTTCTCATGTATAACTTGTCGGGAATATCCATACACTATCGAGGAAATACTAGCCATGAAGGGGGAGAGCGTGTTGGTGAGGTTTCAGAAAGTTTCGACCAAACATGCAGAATGGCTTCCTTCGGAATGGGTGAGCAAGATAGTACCAGATATGTTACAAACTCCTGCCATCAATCTGCTACCAAGCGAATATCAAATGCCAAATATTCACCGGATACTAGCGGTAACGGATCGAATCAGTGATAAAGTCGAAGAGGTATCGCCGTCTACAGTTCCAATGAACTGGAAAGGCCCCGGATATGCTTTACTCAAGTACAAGGACCTTCCGTACTCACAAAGCGAATGGGTAGTAGTTCCACCATTCAAAAGCGATAGTTTGTGGGCCAGATTCATGAGAGATTACAGTGCCCGAAAAAGATTACCATCTGAACTAGCAGCAACGGAGATGCGAACGAGCAAGCCAGCAATCAAATATACCATTCAGCCTGAGTTCATTAGAGGAAATACGCTTCTAAAACATCAAATAAGCGGTCTAAAGTAAGAATGTTTCTTTTATTAATCAACACAATGTAACATTCTCTAGTTGGCTCTTGAGTCATTATAATGCAAAAAGCACTTGCGTGCTTGCTGATGATGCAGGTATGGGTAAGAGAGTGCAAATTGCCATCTGCCTATCTGCGATTTTCGATCAACTGGGAAGGGCGCCATTTCTTATCATAGCGCCACAATCGAGCTTATCAAATTGGGGCCAAATATTCCGTACATGGGCGCCACAATTTAGTACTGTTGTTTGGGAATCCACTGATGCCTCGAGAAAAGTCATACGAGATCATGAATTAGCGACTCAAGGCAAAATCGAACTCAAGAACCATGTTGTAATAATTTCCACGGAGATGGTCATAAGAGATGCCGAGTCCTTGAGACCAATCCGCTGGGAATGTGTAGTCTTTCAGAAAGAGAAGTCGCTCATGGATCCAAAGTCTATTCTACGCAGAGAATTTCTCTCGAGATGGCACATCGGGTGGAAGATCATCTCTTCAAGTAAGTCAAAATATACGCAACACGACTTGCTAACTAACGGACGATTGTAGAAACATCAATGCGAGACGAGGCAAGTGCCTTATTTAATTTGCTCAATGATCTCAATCCAGCTCGTTTCAGAAAGGCTGAAGTCGAGAGCAAACCAGGCCAATCAATGACAGAGCTGATTCACCAATCTATGCATCGTTACATACTTCGCCGACTAATCGAAGACACCTCCCTACCTCCGAAGATAGAGATCATTGTTCCAATTGAGATGTCAGCAACACAAAGAGACGTCTACACATGTATTGCCAAAAATACCCTTGGAACTGAAGATCCCGATATCATTGCATCCACTTCATCAAAACTGAGCCTGGTTACCAACCATCCGCATTTGCTCCAATATGTCAAGGAAACAAGTGCACCTGTACATATAGGTCCAGAGTTCATCAGAGACAGTGGGAAGCTGTTATTATTAGACAAAATAATGATTCAATTGCATGAACGTGGGCATCGAGTAATGATATGCAGCCATCACCTAGCTATGCTGGACATTCTACACAGCTATTTGGTTGACAAACAGTACAAACACTTGCGAATTGATCAAGATGTGGATAGCCCGAAACGAAAAGCAATAATGGATTCATTCAATGCGCCCAATTCTAGCTATTTCTGCTTATTGATCGCTACTGCAATTGGACATGAGCTTAGCAATATCCCTTCAATCGATACACTCATAGTATATGATATGGACGCCGATCCTCAAGTTGACTTCGAAGTCTCCGCCAAAGCATACTGTGTTGGCCAATCGAAATCCGTGATGGTGCTCAAACTCATGAGTATTGATACGGTTGAGTCTGAAACCGCCCTGCGTACAATCGCTAAACATATTGTTTCACGTGATAGAGTTGAAGTAACCTCACATGAAATCACAACTGAGCCGCCAGAGATCCGGAAGATTCTCGAATTGCCACATCCACCGATTGTTACCAACGTCAGAGCTCTACTGGACCGCGCTCAACATGTCTCTGTAATACAAGCTCGCATACAGGAATCGAATAGTTGCACCGCTAATATCCCACAAATTTGGAAAGTAAATCAGTTAGAACCTATAGCTGAGATAACCCTAGCATTAGAAGAGGAAGAGACTGAAATATCGCAAGCAGAATCCCGACCAGAAGAAGAGACCTATTATGATGATATTAGCGGAGACGCCGGTGCGGTCTTGCCAAGGGTAAATATTGCGCCAATAACATGTAACTCCCTTCCTGACTTGCGATTCCAGACCAATTCAGAGCTCTCGCTTGCGTCTAACTCTCTTGATCTGCTACCACCTTCTTTAGTGAAGTTGGAACCTGGATTAGAATTTGTGCTGCCAGATCTTATCGAAAGTAATAAAAGACGATTCAAGCAACCTCTGGCAGAGACTTCTTCCGCAAGCAACAATGCTTGCTTGTCTCCACCTGCACGGACTGCCACTCATTGCTGGGTGTGTCTTGATGGCAAGATGCATGATTTCCGGAATTGCGAGAGGAGGAAAGATTTACCCTTCATTTGGGCACGCATTAAACGAATTGAAGATGGCGAAGACAAGAAACGTCTCGAACTTCAATTGCAACCACTTCCTGGAGGCCCTCTTAAGAGATTCAATGTTGATAAAGAGATAAATTCCCGCCTGAAATATCTTCATCGATGGGAAACCGAAGCAAAGCTTAATAATGCAATTTTGGCTGGCGAGAACTTTTTACGAAAATTAGATCTTGATCGCAATAAAATTTGCTGGCTGTGTAAGAATCGAGGACATTCTTACGGTGTGTGTCCGCAGCTTAACAGGACAGAATTCTTACAACAACGGCTTATCGAACTTCAGAACGGGGTTGAGTTTCAACGCCTATCTAGTATGCCTGGTGCGAGCACACAACTGCTTGATAGGGAGATGTCACTACGGAAAAGTATTGTACGAATGGCCTTGAAATGTCTTTCTACTCTGCCAGGATGGAGAGCATCCCTGGATACGAAATCGCGGAAGACTCTTTGTTGGATATGCAGAGGCAAGAATCATTCGTACATCGGCTGCCTTAGATCTCGCGATTCTGCATATATCAGATCCCGGCTGCGCGACATTGATTCAGGTAAAGAGGCCATATCTTTATCAAAGATACCTGGAATGGAATTACGGGAAAGACGCCAAGCTGAGATTTACAATCGCTCGCTGATCTTGCAAATGTTCTTACGCGATGCGATGACCCTTCCCAAGAATTCTCAAATCAGTTCGCTGTGTTGGATCTGTAATCGCGAAGGTCACTTGTATATTGGCTGTTCTGAATCAAAGAATCTGCTGGGCTTGATTGCTCGAGGCAAGAGTGTTGTTGCAGGTACCGAGCGTGCTCACCTTCAATCTGTTCTTGGCGAGAATCAAACCATGTTGGAGGAAGAAGTTCGTTTGCGAGCGCGGTATTTGGAACAATCTATTATTGAATTCTTGCCGAAGATATCAGCTGATCACGGTGCATCTACTAATCTGAAATTATGAATACACTCTACCCTTTTCGTGGTCGCATCCATCTACCGGTACATCCATCTATCTATATTACCTTTGCTTGCACCACGAAGTCTTTGCTTACTTGGTGTGTATGTTTCCCCCTTGCTTTGTGTCCCACCCCACTCCCTAACTTACCCTCCTTCCCATCACTGATCACCAAAACCACACCACACACCTTACGCACAAAAATGCCCTCCCTCCTCCATCCACTCATGCTACGAAGGACAATGTCCTACGCCTCCACATGGAAAAATCTCGGAATCAATAAAACAACAAAAGTGATATGCCAAGGGTTTACTGGAAAGCAGGTATCTACCACACCTTCTCCCATCATCGCACCTTCCATCTTTCGTCCTCTTCCTCTCCCCTTCCTCCCGCATCGCTTTCTACCCATATCTCCCCTTCCACTAACGAAACATGTTACAAAGGGTACATTCCACTCCCAACAAGCCATAGAATACGGTACACAAATGGTCGGTGGTGTCGCGCCCGGAAAAGGTGGGAAAACACATTTGGGACTACCGGTATTCAATTCAGTCAAAGAAGCAAAAGAAGGGACGGGAGCAGACGCAACGGTCATCTATGTACCGCCACCCGCTGCCGCAAAAGCTATCCTAGAAGCTGTGGATGCCGGAATGAAAACAATCGTCGCGATCACGGAAGGAATACCACAACAGGATATGGTCAGGGTAAAACATAGAACTGCAGCAAACATCAAGGGAAGTTATAGAGGGTTGAGGCAGATGACTCTACGTTTCTTGTAGTCGACAGGTCCACGTAGTCACGCTATGCTGAAAGCCATGTACTTTGTCATGCGTGATACTTACGATGTATGCTTATAGGTGCTACAAGTTCTGCAAGCTCAATCCACCTCACGTCTGATCGGGCCCAATTGTCCAGGTGTTATACGGCCCGGTGAGTGCAAGATCGGAATTATGCCAGGACACATACATAAGAAGGGAAAGATAGGTATTCATCCCTAGAATGTCTATAGATTCGGGCATATTGAATCACGAAAGGCATTGTATCTCGATCTGGAACATTGACATATGAAGCCGTTGCGCAGACTACCGCAGTAGAACTGGGCCAAACTTTATGTGTAGGTATCGGAGGTGACCCATTCCAGGGAACCAATTTCATCGACTGCCTGGAGTGGTTCATGGCCGACAAAGGAACCGAAGGTAAACGCACGTACTGGTTCCGGCTGAAGCTTTCTCACCATCAGTTACAGGTATCATTCTGATAGGAGAAATCGGTGGCTCAGCAGAAGAAGACGCTGCCAAATTCTTGATAGAGCGAAATGTAGAGAAGAAGCCTGTAGTAGCTTTCATTGCAGGCCGAACAGCACCTCCCGGACGCCGTATGGGTCACGCAGGTGCCATTATTTCTGGTGGAAAAGGTGGAGCAGAGAGCAAGATTGCTGCGCTTGAAGAGGCCGGCGTTGTCGTTGTAGAAAGTCCTGCACGCATGGGAGAGGCAATGCTCAAGGTGAGTTCCTCCGCATCCACGAGATAACAAAGCTAAATGGTATCACAGGCAATGCAAGAGGCTGG
>Ga0160429_1002046_pt1 | contig 10798 bp, 2 predicted proteins | sample SolpanmetagenomR_FD_108199 | JGI IMG/M metagenome (GOLD analysis project Ga0160429, IMG submission 108199) | Solar panel surface microbial communities from Lawrence Berkeley National Laboratory, California, USA - R | ecosystem: Engineered > Built environment > Solar panel > Unclassified ... | reverse complement strand
GAAGATCTTAACTAACTAAGTTATAGAGTCCTTTATTATTAAGGAGGAGTTTATCGCGAATTATACTATTAGTCTTATTACCTAGGGTCGCTAGGAAATTATACTAGGGCAGAGGGAGTTCCGCCTATTCGAGGGTAAATCCTACTAACTCTAGGAGGCGTCGTATCTCGTACAGTCTAAAGGAATAGACGTAATCGATTATAATTGCCTAGGGATCTATGCTATACGGCATTCTCTCTAAACGCCTCTTCGCATTATTATAGAGGGCATCCTTATAATTAGTCTATAAGAGTGCGGGGTTGGATAGAGTATACTGCGTTAAAATAGTAAAGAATAGGTTACGTAATTAAGGGCCTAAATGAGTAGCGCTTACTTCCCGAAGTATCTTATCCTATTTAGTATCGTCGGTAAGTAGATCACGCGCTAGGTAGGCGGTATTATACGTTAGATGAACGATACCTTAGTACGTTCGGAGATCTTTAAAGGAGGTAAATCCTGGAGCTAATAATAGTAGAAGGCGAATATAAAAACGCTTACGTTATCGTAGAGTGATAAAATAGAGCCGACTAATGGTGCCTTTATCCTACTTACGAACCTTCTACTTCTTAAGTGCTAGTTGCTATACTATAGACTTAGGGAAATTACTATAGAGTATTATAGTCGGATCGAAGGCGGGCAATAGCTATCCGGTAGTAACACGGGCTTTATAGTTAGTATTAATCTCGAAGAAGCTAGTAAGCGTAGTTTTAAGAGCACGATCTAGGACCTACTTAAAACTCTTATAGCCGGCTTCATCCTAGACAACTAACTATTAGTCTTCCTTATAAACCTAGAGGTTGTAGATCGGCGGGTTATAATTATATATCTTAAAGCCGAATATACGCTAAAGCGCCTCTAGAGGACTAAGCTATCGGGTATTAATATACTCCTTAATCTCGTCGATAAGCTAAGCGGTACGATTATCATTATAGAGGATAGCTACTACACGATTACTACCCTTATAGACGTACTTATACATGTACTTTACCGCGCTAATCGACCCCGTAATCTTAATATTGATATAGGCGTTATAACGAAGAGATAAGTACGGATTATACGGCATAACGTCTTAATTTAAATAAACGTATAGGCTAATCTTAACGCGTCGACCGTTATCCTAGCGCTAGTATTTAGGATAGGAGTCTACTATAATCACCGTTGCGCCTTAATAATTCTTAGGGAACTTCGCTTGACACCTCTTATTAGGATTCTATATATATATAGCCTTAGGGTTGTGTTCGCTACACTTTCTATAGATTATATTACTAACTACCACCGAGTAGAGTAGTAGATCTATTACTAGATTAGGAATCTCCGTAGAGGTAATCTTATCTACGTATATTATCTCCCGTAGTTTATTATCGCGTAAGAGGATAATTAGTATATAGGCATGTGGGAGACCTCTTTTCTAAAACTCGATAGTGTATATCTATCCGATAGGGAGCTCGAATATACTAATCTTAAATAACTCCGCCTTCAATTGACGGAGCTTTAGATTAAAAACTCTTACTATTAAATCCAGACGATCTATAGCTTACTATATAGGTAAAAGTTCTCTAGTAATTTCAATCTAGGATAGGTTATACATAAACGTTATAAAGAGATCGGGCTTACCCTTTTCACGTATAATAGCTATTATATCTTAGTACTAGGCTTGTATATAGCGAGGTCTACCGATATGGGTAGTAGGTAGGATAATTCGCCGACCTATATTACTAGCCTTATTAGTAGCCGTATTACTAGCGTTAAAATTAGTAAGACCCTAGTAAAGATTAGTACGAAGCTTCTTCTGGTTGTAGCGATAGAAGCTAAGGCGTTCTAATTCTAATACGGCTCTAGTATCTACAGCTATCTCCTACTTAATAAGGCCTGCGTAAAGCACCGGATTAAAGTGTCCGGCGTATTAGTAAAATAGACTAGAGTAGAACTCTTTAATAGAGACTTTACTTAAACTACCCTAACCTCGTCCTTTACGGGTAGTAGTAGATAAGCTAGTCTAGAGATCTAGCTCGGGCACGATCTTCTAGAACGCTATTCGAGCTAGGGTAGTAGGGTTTATAGTTGCTACTGCTGTAGTAGCCTATTACTGTATATTCGGCTTAGCTTATTGGACGACGTACCCTATAGCAGGTATTATTTTACTCTATGATCTTTTACTACGTAGGAAGACAATAGTATACCGAAACGTAAGGTAAAACAGTGACGTTTTATTAATTCTAATAAATCCACCGTCCTAGCGACGAAGTATTAGATTACGGAACCTAGTACCTTCTTCGGCCTTAGAGATAATAGCTATAATTAATTCGTTTATAGGCTTATTATACCGACGTCTATTATTCGTAGCGAGGTCTAGTATATCGAGCCTAATAGTAGAGGCGGGCTACTGCTTAAGCGTTTCGGTATTACTTTAGAGAAACCGGGCGAAGGGATTCACCTATTAAAGCACCTCTATAATAGCCCGAGATAGTCTACGGTCACGATTAGCAAAGGCTTTATTACGAAGGTCCTCTTACTCCTTAATAGAAAATATAAATAGCTAAAGGAACGCGGGTTTTCTACCTGGAATAGGGAGAATAGAACCTACTTAATAATACAATTGGCCCTAGATTCGGAAGGTCTTTAGTCTATAAATACTACTACGTGTGTCTAACTTATAACCGGAGGCCGTAAATAAGAAAGAGTTATTATAGTAGCGAGGATTATCGTAGAAAATCTTCGAGCGTGGGCTCCGAACTACCTTCCTAGCTTAATTTATAATAGTACTAGCAATAACGTCCTTTAGGACCGGAGGATATAGCTGCGTAGGTAGATCATATAGTACCCTACCGTTCGAATAGTATATCGTGAACTCCACCTTCGTAAATTCCTCTACCTTACGCGGGATAATAGATAGCCGGGTAGCCTTAGCATACTAATAGAGCGCGCTATAGTACTTATACTTAATATTATATCGTTCGAGGATGTAACGGTAATCGATAGTTAAATCGAGAGGCTCCCGGGCGTAGCGGGGGAATGGTCTAAAGTAGATCGACGAAGGAGGTAGCTCGCTACTATAATATAAAGGTCGAAGCGCGTAATCGAGGATAGGCTAAAGCGTGGTTAGAACGGAGCATAATTGTTAATACTATACTTACTAGTTGCCCCGGTAGATTTAGCTATATAGCCTATTTAGTAGATATCGGGGTATTAAGGTTATCGTTATCGAAATATCTAGTAGTAATATCTATACCGAGACTAAGCGAAGTATCTTAAGCTGCTTAGGTGGCGTTATTAGGTATATTATCGTTATTTACCGGGACTTCATCTTCGAGAGGTAGCGAGCGAAGATCAATATCCTTAATATAATTGAATCTATTATCTAAACGAATAGACGCCGTAGGTGAGTATTTACCGCGTGACTTATCCGAAAGAACTAATCCTAAGCGAATTAACTCTAAACGGGCTAAGCTACGGCGGCGAGGTGTAGCCTAGAGGTTAAGCTTACGGCCTTCTCTTAAGAGGGTATAGTAGATAGTACGTGGTATTTATACGGGGGCCTATAGCATTAATAAAGGGAGAGCTTTCTAGCGTATAGGAGATAATAATAGGAGGTTAACTTCGCGTAAGAGAGGAGTCTAGCGAAGAGGGGTAAACGGCTAAGCTACTAGATCGAGAGCGCGGGTTGCTATTATACGATTAGGACGAAAGAGACGTATTATCTTAGCTACTTTACGCTCTACGTTACGTAGTAGTTCGCTAGAAGATAGGAGGCTAGCACCGGTAGGCTGAAAGCTAGAAGGTTGCTAGCGAGTTTGGAACTTATAGTAGAGTTTATTGAGCTCGTCGATGTTGGAGAAAGATGACCTATATTAGGGAATATAACCTTCTTATTATAAATAGAGCTAGCGTTGTATTTAAAGCTAACGTTACGACTCTTAACGAAGCTAAAACTCTAACTAGCGTTCTAACTAAAGTCGGCGTTACTAGGTATTGAACTACTACTACTATTGGATATCGAATTATTACTACTATTCTCCTAACTATTGAGTATTACGCTATAAGGGAACCTAAATAGAACCGCGAGGCCTTCTACGGCTTCGACTACGGCCGCGACCCCTTACTTCTAATAGAGAAGCTAGTCCTTTAGTAGGGATAGATAATCCTCCTTCTAAAGATAACGTAGACTAGCTTCTATCTCGATTACGTCTACCTAACTATCTACGGGTACGATTCGCACTACTCTAACGGCGGGCTTTAAGCGCTTATTCGGCGGTTTTCGGTAGTACTATAGCTTAATACGTAGGGACGGGGTTAAATAAATAATAGTAGTAATAGTAGAAGACGGATTTTTAAAGTAGGAGATTATTCTAAATATAGTAGGTAACGCGTAGGAGGAGTAGTCAAACTTTGGCGCGTTATTATACATTATATATATTACGGATTTTATTATTCTTAACGGGTATTTATAGGGATAGATAGTAGTTATCTAGTTTCTATAAAGTTTATACGTATACGGAGTGGTTTAATAGTATTATTAATATCTAAAGTTAATAGCTTACTTAAGGAAGTTTCTATACGAAGGCGGGGAGGTACGGTAGTATAATACGGAATTAACTACGTGCTAAGCCTTTTATTATAAAGTTATAATTTTTAGTAACGCCCGACTTATTCTTTCTACGGGAGTTGATCGAACGAATAATTATTTATATTTTAGTATCGCTGGATAGCCCTTTAAGAGCTAAAAATAATACTATAATTTTCATCGATTATTATATAGTGCTAGTAGTTTATATCAATAATGCGTCCTAGGAGCTATTTAAAGTTATAGGGTAAGGCTGACCTAGAGAAATTCATCGAATTAATTATCTTTCTAAATTATTATCCTAGATCCGGGGGCGGGTTCTCGGTAGTAGGGTCTATAGGTTTATATCGGAAGTCGTTAATATAGTAGAATTAGATACATAGGTTCTTCGTTACTAAGAACACTCTACTTCCTACGTTAAATTATATAAACTTATACTTTCGGTTATAATACTTAGCCTATAGCTCTTTAGTATATAATTAACTCTTACGCGCCGTATTTCTATTAGATACTATATAGACGATACGCGCTATAGCCGCGGGAGCGTTAGGTTACTAAACTAGCTAAGCTATCGGCTAAACTAGATTTTAACTATTCTAGGTTTCGACTTAAGTTATATTATATCCCTCTTTAGAGGAGGCGTTCTCGGCTCTTATATTACTTTAATATTAAACGTAGGTTTAGTATAGTCTTCTACGCCTAAACTAACGGCTAAATAGAACGTTAGAACTAGGAGCTAGAAGCTTATATACGAATGTACTATAATTAGACCTAGGATAACTAGGTAGAGCTTCTTCCCGAAACTAAATATACTTATAACTTAAAGGAGTATACCTCTACTTAGTAATTACCTATAATACTCGGGTACGGCTCGAAACCCTCCCTACCTAACGGCGTTCTCTCTCTAGATATTCTCTAGATATATAATATTACCCTAATACTTACTCGTAAACACCGTTCTTTAGTCTATTATAAAAGATTTAGAAGTACCGTACTTTAGTATTACGGTATAGTATAATACTTCTACTAGCGACGGGGTATCTATCGTCTTATTTACTAGTATATAAAATACTAGCTTACTAAACCGATTATAAATAACTAGTATACTATTATAGACCCGCCTATTAACTAATTCGGAAGGAGATAGATCCGTTATGAAGTCTATACTATAATCCCTCTATAGTACTAGCGGCGTCTTTAGGTATTATAGATATTTATACGGGGTATATCTCTTAGACTTCGAGCTATTATAAACGTTATATTACTTATAATAGGACTTAATATTAGAAGTTAACTTCGGCTAGTAGTACTTCGTCTATAAGGTACTAATCGTTTTAGCCGGACCGTAATACCCTACTATAGGATTATTATAATTACAACTAATTAGTTCCTCTCGTAATACTACGTAGAAAGAAATATAGAGTAGCCCTTATCGTATAGTTATACCGTTATAGATAGACTACGGCCTAGTAGGATCGCCCTTAGCTAGCCTTCTAGAGGCTAGCTTATCCCGCTTCTAAATTACCTTAATAAAGTTTAGAAGTAGTATAGGGATTTTACTACATGCCGTTTCGGAAATAGTTATAGTAATAATATAAGCCCGTAGTACGAGAAGTCTTAAGCCTCCTACGCTAGCCGTAAATCTATATAGCGTACTCTAGAATTCTATAGTATCCCTAGTAGGAGTCTGTAACTCTACTAGTTCGGCTAGCTCTAGAGTTAATAGGTAATTAAGACCGTTATAAACTTACTTAGCTAAAGACTCTATAAGCTCTATATCCTAAGATATTAATATATCTCTACTAGATACCGTAGCTAGTACGTCGGCGTACGTTATAGATAGTACCTTATTATACGTAATAGAGCGTAGTTTTTGCTATATCGTCGGTAGTATTAGGTTTAAATCTTTAGCTTTTGAAGACGCTAGCTCGTAATTAGGACGACGCAAGGGTCCGTCCGCCGGGTTTTTACTCCTATACTTATACTTAATAGTAAAGTCCTAGATAGTAGCTAGTTTAGCCTAGCGGCCCTATCGCGGTAATAGCTTCTTCGTACTTATAAAGTAATCTAAGTTCTTATAGTCCGTAATTATACGTATAGTATAGGTAGCGCCCTTAATATGGTAATGCTAGTACTAGAGGGTAAAGACGATTACTATAAGCTTCTTATTATAGACTTTATACCGGCTCTTAGTAGTATTAAATTTCTTTAACTAAAATATAACTAGTCTAGAATACCGATTAGTATCCGTATTAGTACCGTTAGGTTATAGGAGGATAGCCGCTATAGTAAAATCCAAAGCATCTATTAGAACTATAATAGGCTAGGCTAGATTAAAATAAGCTAGTATAGGAGTCGTAGAAAACGTAGCGTATAGCTTACCGAAAGTATATTCGGCTACTTTAGTCTATTTATACTTTATCCGGTATTCCTTTTAATAGCCCTTTAATACGGTATTTAATAGAGCTATAATTTTCGAATAGTTATAAATAAACCTTTGGTAGAAATTTATAAAGCCTAGGAATACCTAGATATCCCGATAGCAGGTAGGCACAGGCTATTCCTAAATAGTTACAATACGACTTTAGTCTATAATAATACTAGCTAGTATTACTACGAAGCTTAGTAAACCGCTTTATATAAGAAAGGCGGTCTAATATCTTACTAATTAGTAGTAGGGAGTAGCGGTTCTTAATAGTAACCGTATTAAGGCTACGAAAATCGATATATAGTCTTATACTACTATCTAACTTCGGTACGAATAGAATAGGAGCTTCTATAGGTAACTTACTTTCTCTAATCTAGCTCTTTTTTAAAATACTATTAAGGTATTCCTTTAGTAGGGTAAGCTCCCGCTATAATAGGTTATAAATTAGTATATATAGGGCCGTTTTACTAGATATTAGATCGATAGTGTAGTCGAAGTTAGAATAGGTAACGATAATACTAGCCAAAGTCCCGGAGAAAACATCTTCGTATTCCTAGTACTTTTTTAGTAGTAGCTTAACTAACTTAGTATCTTCTAGGGCGGTAGTAGCTACGTAACGGAAGCCTACTAGTTAGTTTCTAGGACTATCTAGGTCTATAGATATAGGGGAGTTAAGCTCTATAATAGGATATATATAATATATAATATTGCCCTCGTTAATTATCTAAACAAAAGCAGTAAGGGTGTCGATACTAATCCGATTACCTAGGTTCTTAGGTAGCTAGATAAACGTACCTTAGCGCTATCGCTCTATGGGATTAATAGCTTCGAGCTAGGAATATCCTAATATTATATTATACCTAGTAAACGAGCTAGAATAGAATAGATGTTTATCTTTATAGAACTCTCTAGACTCATTATTAGCTCCGATATTAAGCTAGAGAGCCGAATATAGCTTTATGGAGCTATTGTCTAGAAACCGGGTATTTAGGAGGATTCTATTATATATAACTAAGTTAAACTCCTTAATAAAGCGCTAGTTAATTATGTTTATCTCCATACTACTATCGAGTAGGGTATAAAGAGTATATAGGTCCTACGCGGTAACGAGAGTAGCTTCTAGAACTATACGTCGGGGAATATACTTTAAAATTCCTACTTAAGGACCTAGCTATAGCGAAGTAAAGTACGTAACTAGGTCTAGGCTTTTTCCGGATAGTTATAGGCGAAGTAGCTCTTCTTATAGTAGTAAAAGTATATCGTATCCGCGTTTTCGGTAGCTACTAGAATAATAGTATTAATACTAGCTATAGGGGTATTAGTAGTAGTAGTAGTAGTTCTCCGGTTAAAGGATCTACGGCTACTATAGGCGTTATCTTAATTATTACTACCGCTATAGCTACGGGTATTAGTTATAGTAGCTTAAGCTAGGACGCTTATAACGGTAGTTTTAGAAGTAGTAGTTATTTTCTAAGAATTTAAGGGCTTATTAGACTAACGATTACCGTCGCCCCTATAGTTACTCTATAAGTACGAGCCGGAAGGTAGCCGATCGTTAATATTTTTTAGGTTAGATTTCTAAATTTTGGCCCATTCGATAAGTAGGTAAATATTATTAATATCTATAACTTAATTAAAGTCTTATAGACGGTTTTAGATATTAGGCTTAAAATAGGCAAAGATATCTATATAACGGTAGTAGAGGTCCTAGTTATAGTTAAGCTTCTCGTCGAGAGACTAAGCGTAGCTCTAGAAATTAGTAATAGATTAATTATTATCTTAATATAATTTCTTACGCTATAGAGTACGCTCTATAGAGCAAAGAAGCGGGTTAGAGACGCGATCCTTTATAGTAGTTTTAAGCTCGGCCTAACTATACGGTTTATTTTTCTAGGTAGTATAGATTTAGTTACTATTAATAAGGCGACGTAGTTTACTATTAAAATAGATAAAGGCCTAGAGAATACGTTACTTATCTTATTAATCGTCGATATAGTGTAGTTGGAATAGGGTTTTAATCTTATATATCTATTTATTATAATCTTTTAAGCTTAACTCCTTTAGTAGAGGAGCCTTTACTTTAAGAAGGGAGATTATAGAATTATAACTATAGCCTCGGGGTTAGTCTAGAAGGTTATTATCGTTAGCGTAGAGGCGCTTTAGGTTCGTTACTATAGAAGTAGCGGAAGAGAGAGAAGCTACTAGTAACGAGCGTTTATCGCGTAGTATATCTTTAAGTATAGTCTTTCTACTCGTTAGACTAAGAAGATTATTAACGGCTAGGCTAGTAACGTTAAGTTATTAGAGAGCGGTATAGCATCGCTTAAGGCTTATAAGAAGATTATCGCGTTTAGACTAAGAATTATTATATAGGCCGTTATTCTAGCGAAGCTAATCGGCTAGATTAATAGAAGTAATACTAGAGGTATCGGAGTTACTGAAACCCGCTAGAGTATTTATAGATCGCTTATAGAAGCCGACCGGCTTCTAATTAGTAGAGCTCGCTAGAGGATTAGTAGATATTAAGCGAGTTACTAGTCCTATATGGCTTATATGGCTATATAGACGCATTTTTGGTACGAAAAGATTAATTCTAGGTTAATTTAGTAGCTAAAAACGTGCTATTAAATTAGCTATCCCTCGAAGGATAGAACGAATTAAATTATAAAGGTATTAGATAGGTAATTCAATAGTAATAGGTCTATATTACTATAAGACGATTCGTTAGAGAAGGCTTAAATCCTAATATATATAAATCGCCTTCTAAGTACGCTAAGGCTAGGGGTACTAGGGTTCTTTTATTAGTTCTATAGCTATTGGCTTACTTATTTAGTACGTATCTAGGACCCCTCTAGGCCTAGTATAGCCGCTCTAACTAATTACGTAACTATTATATAAAGAGGTCTTATATAAGGAGTCTATTTTTATTATATTAGAGGTAATTAACGAGAAAAGGAACTATATACTAGGAAAGATATATATAAAAATCCTAAGATAGAGAGAATACTATAGAAGTGGATTACTCTAGGCTTATAATCTATTAAATATTTAAATTATTATATACGCTAAGTAAGTAATATAGACGAATTTAGATATTAAATAGCGTATATTTAGAAGCTTTTAATCCTTGGTTAATTTAGTAATTATCTATATAGAAGGAGGTTGATATTATGTGGAAGCAGGCTCAATATAAGCTCTGTGTGGGTCACGTGCTGGCCTAGTGGGAGCCAGCACTCAACAATACTCCTTCCGTGCAACTATAGAACATTGAACCGCCGGCGCATATAGTCTGTGTCATCAATAACGGTCGCCCATTCTTTCCCTCGTTGATATAGTACCCTAACATATATAATTGGCGCGAGATCACGTCGACCATCCTACGAACCCCTCCACACTGCCGTTCTGCCCTTGAAAACTATCGATATCATCGAGTACATCGCCAGACTAATCATGGGCACATCTTCCGAATCAAGGATAACTTGCTAGTGATCGAACGGAGCTGTCTTGATATGTCCAATGAACGGAAGCAATGACATCAGCTTTCCAGCCATTGAACCACGTAGAGCGCGCGCCTAAAAGAAACGGCTTCTTTCGCTCTCGGTCAAGCTTGTTCAGGAGAGTGTCAAATCCGGATCTATCCAACCTTGCTAGACGTGATTCTGCTTTGGGATCGCCCGAGAACACAAGTCAAAGCTCGTCGTTTCCTGAACTCCGCGAGGCTTCCAACAGCGCGGATACTGCTCTGTCTGTACCTGCAATTGTTGTTCGAG
>Ga0160429_1002045_pt1 | contig 10798 bp, 16 predicted proteins | sample SolpanmetagenomR_FD_108199 | JGI IMG/M metagenome (GOLD analysis project Ga0160429, IMG submission 108199) | Solar panel surface microbial communities from Lawrence Berkeley National Laboratory, California, USA - R | ecosystem: Engineered > Built environment > Solar panel > Unclassified ... | reverse complement strand
GTCGGGAAGAGAAACATGGGGATTGCGCCGAAGATGTTGGCGGCGGCTTCGAGCCCGAAGGCGGTGCGGATGATGCGTGTCATTTGGGGTGGGGGTATGCGCGGGCGTGTGGTGACAGTGATTATGGATGATTGGTTGAGGAGCCTGTCGCGGAGGAGAAGATGGTGTATCCTTTGCTCCCAGGGCGTTAACTCTCGGTTTCAGAGGGTGACGACCGGAGCCATGATCACGTGCGCGTATTGGGACCCTCAATCGACAACATCCCGTCGTTTTCACATGTGAAGGAAAAGGCGGGGACATGGATTCTACAAACACCGCCGACAATGCATACATCATTAAACCACGCTGTGTTGCGGCAGACACCTCCTTCTCGTCCAGTGATGAGTGCGCAGCTGAGACGCTACCGAATGGCAATACTAATTTCTTCAAAAGCGCGCAGTGGTATGAATGCTACCTCTCATTAACCCAATCATGCTGCTGATCCAACCCCAGGTCTCCAGATGGGACCTGTATCGCGACAAACAGTGATGACAACCACATAAGGACCTATGTCTTGTACTAGTTCCTTGCTGCTCCCCAGCTTTCGCTAAGCTAACGCTCATGACAAAGACCACCCGACCTCCTCACTCCACCTAACAACGAACCCCATACACTCACCCCCTACACGACCAACACCAAAACGACCGAACCAACCTACGCTCTCGCCTTCTACCCATCCTACCAGCTCTCCGCCCCCGAAACAACCTTTCTCCTTTCCTCTCCCCGCGACCACCCAACGCGATTGACAAACACTCTCGACCCAACCTCGTCCATCGTCGCGAGCTACCCCCTCGTAAACCCGCAAACAGAGCGCTACACAACACCCTACTCCCTCGTCTTCACCACCGGCGGCACGCATTTCCTCGCGGGTGCCGACAGCCTGCTTGCCGTGTTTGACGTCTCGCGTTACGGCACCACGGGGCCTGTTGAGCGCCATGCGACGATCCCATCGCGCCGAAAGAAGATTGTCGGGGGCGGGGTTGGAATCAAGGGGATTCTGTCGGCGCTGGCGGTGGATGGAGGGGGTATGCTAGCCGTCGGGACGTACACGCGGTGCGTTGGGCTATACGGGTCCGAGGGACGTGGAGAGACCGTGGCGGTGTGGAGTCTTACTGATGAAAACGGCGACGGCGACAGCATCGGTGGGTCGGGCGTCACGCAGGTGCTGTGGAGTCCGTGCGGGAAGTACCTGTATGTTGCCGAGCGGGGTAGTGATGGAATCATCGTGTATGACATAAGGCTTCTGGGGAGGAAGGTGGGAGTGTTGGAGGGAAGAAAGGCCAGGACGAATCAGAGAATGAGTGTGGATGTTGTGGTCACGAGAGAAGGGCACGAAGTTTGGGCCGGAGGGACGGACGGGGTTGTCAGGTTTTGGAAGCAGCCAGGGAGCGAGGAAGGGGCAAGAGGGCCGGTGGGCGAGTTTGCGTCGCATCAAGGTAAGTTCGAATGGTGTTGATTGAGAACTCAAGGCTGAGATTCAGTCAGGTGCTGTAAACTCTACGGCTCTGCATCCTTCTGGTATGGTGTTGGCGACTGCCTCCGGGCAAAGACACCTCGATGAGTTCGTCGACGAAGATACGGATTCGGCTAACACAGAGGCTGAGAACGACGGCGGTTCTCTTGATGAAGCAACCAAGCTCAAAGAGAAAGGGAGCCTGGACCATGTTAAGGATCATAGCCTTAAGATCTGGACGCTATGAGAAGAGTTTGACAGGCAAGGTTAGGTTGGAGCGGCTAAAACGATGATAATCGATTGTGACTGGCATGTACTAACTAAGACGTATGCGCCGTGTCTAATGTTTCCAACCAGAGGAAACCTGCAGGAGCCAAAAGAGAGAGATATTGTGTTTCTTCATTGTATGGTCATTACTGCTTTTTTTGCAAAAGAATACCCGCACTGTGACCCGCATTCAATGGGCTGGCAGTTTTGCGCCGAGGGGGAATTGAACCCTCGTTTTGCTCGTACTCTCCCCAGTCATGGTTGAACTAGTACTCGCACAAGGGCTAGGTGCTTACCACTGCGCCACTTGTCCGCATGAAAGATGATCTGATTTTTTGCAATGTATAGGGAGGATCCGCGATCAGGCATAATTTGTCTTGCTGTACAGGCACGGAATAACGTTCTTGCAATACTGGAGACTTGTCTCTAAATGTTTTTCTTTTCAACGCTGTCTCTTGCTGCTCTTCTGAAGACGATGTGTTGGGAAGCAGAACCTCCACTTGAGATGACATGGTCCTTAATGACCAAGTTACAACGTAGAGTGACGTGGAAACCCATATAAGCGCTCATCACTGAGACGCACACACACAGACTTAAGACGCAACTGAAAGCCTATGGAGCTCGACTGCGTTGTGTCTCTCTTCTCATTTCTTTCGCGCATCTCAAGTTAAAAGCAGTCGGTCGATGATATGCAGATGGCTCACCGCCTTGACTGTCCGCCATCTTCCGGCAGAATCTTTTTCCATGCGCTTCGACTACCGAACGACTCGAAGAGGCAGCATCAAGAACCTCCAGCCCTGAACCTATCACCTCCTTCACCACTTCTCCAACCCCCCTCGATCCTCCAAAATGGTACTCCCTCCCTTCTCTGCGAACGCGCATTTCCCTGCACCATCCTAACCCCCCACGTTCTCCCACAGTCCACCGCTCTCAAATCCATCAAATCCGTCGCCCCCCTCCTGGACCGCGTCCTCGTGCAGCGCATCAAGGCGGCATCCAAAACCTCGACTGGTATCTTCCTGACCGAGTCGTCGGTCAAGGAGCTCAACGAGGCCAAGGTGCTGGCTGTCGGACCGGGCGCCTTTGACAAGGAGGGCAAGAGGATCTCAATGGGAGTCAGCATTGGGGACAAGGTTTTGATTCCGCAGGTGAGCTTTCCCGCGCACGAAGATGAATGTGGTACTGGAGAAAGGACGAAGGGGAGAAACAGAGGTGTGGAGCAAGCGCTGGTGGAACATGAGTACTGACTCTGCTGCAACAGTTTGGCGGCAGCCCGATCAAGGTCGGTGAGGACGAGTACACTCTCTTCAGGGATCACGAGTGAGTATTGTCGGATATCTGCGCGATAGGCGAGGTCGCTGACACATCTGTAGCATCCTAGCCAAGATCAACGAGTGAAAATACGATAAACGATGCACACAGCCCTATTGTAACAACATCTCCTTGTGCCGCTCTCTCTTTGGAGGATGCGCATATGCTATCTTAGAATTTTGACAAGCGTTCAGCATTTTACTTTTTCCTTGCACAAAAGCTTATTTGACCAATCTCAACTCTTTAAAGTACCAGCTCGTTTTACACACGCGCAGAGTCTCAGATCAAGCTGGTGTCGAACTGTGTTGCGTTGCTTTCGTCTAACCTTGTGTTTCATTACAATCATGAAGTCTCTCTGTAGACTCGAAGCATTTCTATTCTATCCAGACGATGTCAAGTCTCAGACTGGCTGACAGGCGTGAGACCTGCAGAACTTCAGGCACGCGACCTTCCTTCCCCGACCTATATCGAAGTCTTGTAACTTTCCTGCGGCGGAGTCCCTTTGGATCCCAGTAAAGGCGTCTCTTCACCAGGACGGGCCTCTGCAAGCCCGCTGACTGTTTCTTCAGATTGGTGGCTACCATCCGGTGATCCGACATCTTCGTGCACACTTGACTTCCGCGAGTGCTCTCCTTGCTCAAGTGATTGAAACCACAACGCCTCTGTGAGGAGACAACCCTGCAGTATTCCAGACACGACATACACAACCCATGTGCTCCATCCACTGAGTCCAAGACGAACTGCCAGACTCGTAGCCATGACAAAACTCCCCGGTACTTGTATCATCATCATAGGGATGCTCAAACTACCGACGTGTTTTAGCTTGAACGTTGTCCATATCTGAGGAAAGTACTGGACAGATGTGAGAATCGCGCAGGCCACTCCCAGAACATTGGCCCATGTTTGAAGGTGATTGGGAAAACGGGCCAAGACGATCACAGAAACTATAAACGTGGCGATGAAGTGACCAATGGCGCCGCAAACGACCGCGACTGCGACCCGCCATTGCTTGTTGCCCGTTCCGGACAGAGGAACGTCAGAGCGAGGGATGAAGATGAGGAATAGAAGCAGCCTGGGCGTGTCAGTGACGTCTTCACGAAACAAGCATCAGAAGAGCATACACCAAAAAAAAGCAACTCCATATTATGCCAACCTGCACAATCCCCAATAGCCCGGCAGCGCATGCGAACGGACCTATAACACGGCAACACCCCATATCCTCCCGGCTGGTAGGAAGCGTGAGGATGTTTGCGATTGCGCACGTTCCCGATGTCGTCCCAAGGAGAAGGAAGTATGGTGATATTCCTTCAGACGACCGGCGCGCTATAATCTTGAAGTGCTGCGGGAGGTATGAGACGAGGATTCCGATCATGAGCACGCTGCTGTGACTTAGCGTCTGCTGGCATCTGCGACGGAATTTGAGCTTTGGCGTACCAAGAAACAGCAAAGTTAGTCAAGTTTGGCGAAGAGAGCTCATTGCAACGCGCGGATACTCCTCCCTCCATGTTGATTAAGGTATATGCTCCGTACTGGTAGCAAGGCCGGAGTGAGGCGCCGAGAATTTAAGCGTCGTATATTAGTACTGCTCGCCGTGGCTGATATCTAATCGCATAGTACTGAAGAGCTTCTGCGTTGGTAGCGGTGCTTGAAATAACCTCGATGGCCGGTCGGTCGAGGTTATCTGACGCGGCTGGACCCCTCAGCCCTGCCGACCCGCTTTCACATGAGCCTCAGAATGTGGGGATTTTTTGTGACCGCGAAACACGAAACACAACACCGGCCATACTAACAGCAGCAACAACAACAACCATGGAGGGTTGGCTTCAAGTCTGGCACACGGTGCGCATACCAGCGACGATTCTGGTTGTTGCCGTATGGTTGTTCGTTCGTCTGAGGCCATTACTCAAGAACGAGGGCCCCAAAGAACCCTCGCTCAATAATGCCGGGAGGCATGAGAAGCAACAACTCACAGAGAAGACGGTACCGACACAAGAACCTTTAGAGGTCCCAGGATCAGCAGATACTCTAGCTCTGCGACCTCCGCCGCGCAAGAATAACGCTCCAAGGAAGATCGTTGGCTCCAAGCTGCGCAAGCAAGGAAGGCAGCCACCATCTTCCAAGGACGCCGGTTGTGAGATTCAACCGCTGGTGTTCTTCACATCTCTCACTGCGACCACGGCCCAAGCTGCTTCGGAAGTTGTACAGTCAATCACAACAAGATTCGAAGGCGCATCGCCCATCGTCAGGCCGCCGCAACTGCTCGACCTTTCTGAAATCGATTACGAGGACTACTTCACTGCGTTGCCGAAACAGGGTATCACTGGAGATGCACCCCACGTGGACTATTTCTATATCGCCTTGATTCCCTCATATAGTATCGATACCATTATAGACACCTTTTTGGAGCATCTCAAGGAGACACATCACGATTTCCGCATCGACACAGCGCCCTTATCAGAGATCCTGGGCTATGCTGTGTTTGGGTTCGGAGACAAAGATGGTTGGCCCACAGAAGAAGAGGGGTTCTGCTCACAGGCTAAAGAACTGGACAAATGGCTGGCGAAATTGACAGATCGGAAAAGAGCGTATCCTTTAGGCATGGGCGATGTCAAAAGTGACGCACAGATCAGATTATCAGACTGGAAGAACGGGGTGGAGGATATTCTGCAAAGTCTAGCAAGCGGGGAAGGCCTAGGAGATGGGGTGCCTGGGAGTGGAGACGCGATTGAGAGTGAAGACGAAGAGGATGAGGATGTCACGGAAGACAGTCAACCCAAACGTAAAGAAGTCACCTCTATTGACGACCTCGAGCGCCTCGGTGAGGTCCTCCAGTCAAATGACGCACAAAGCGACCCTCTTGCTATTGACTTCACGACATACGGCAAACCCGCCACGAACCCCGCATCCCTCACCACCCTCAAAGAAATGGTCCCCAAGTCCTCGCCAACCTACACGGCTCTGACTAAACAAGGATACACCATCGTCGGCTCCCACTCAGGGGTCAAGATCTGCCGCTGGACGAAATCAGCCCTCCGCGGGCGCGGGTCTTGCTACAAGCGTTCGATGTACGGCATCGCCTCTCACCTCTGCATGGAGGCGACGCCGTCACTATCATGCAGCAACAAATGCGTCTTCTGCTGGCGCCACGGCACCAACCCGGTCGGGACGTCATGGCGGTGGCAGGTGGACGAGCCGGACGTCATCTTCGCCGGGATCAAAGCCGGGCACTACCAGAAGATCAAGATGCTGCGCGGGGTGCCGGGGGTGCGGGCGGAGCGCTTCGAAGAAGCCATGCGCATCCGCCACTGCGCGCTGAGCCTGGTCGGCGAGCCCATCTTTTACCCGCACATCAACCGCTTCACCGCGCTGCTGCACGCCGAGCGCATCTCGTCCTTCCTCGTCTGCAACGCCCAGCACCCGGACCAGCTCGCCGCCCTGCAGCCCGTCACCCAGCTGTACGTGTCCATCGACGCGTCCAACAAGGCCTCGCTGCGCCGCATCGACCGCCCGCTGCACCGCGACTTCTGGGAGCGCTTCACGCGCTGCCTCGACATCCTCGCGGAGAAGCGCTTCCGCCAGCGCACCGTCTTCCGCCTGACGCTGGTCAAGGGCTTCAACGTCGACGACGAGGCCGAGGGCTACGCGGATCTGGTCGCCCGCGGCCTGCCGTGCTTCGTCGAGGTCAAGGGCGTCACGTACTGCGGCACCACCACCGCCGCCGGCGCCGGCCTGACCATGGCCAACGTGCCATTCTACGAGGAGGTCGTGGCGTTTGTCGAGGCGCTCGCCGCCGCGCTCAAGGCCCGCGGCCTCGCGTACGGCATCGCCGCCGAGCACAAACATAGCTGCTGCATCCTGCTGGCCAGCGAGCGCTTCCATGTACGTGGCAGGTGGCATACTGTGATTGACTACGAGCGTTTCTTCGAGCTGTTGGGCCGGGGCGGCGAGTTTCGCCCGGAGGACTACACGTTGCCGACGGAGGAGTGGGCGCTGTGGGGCAACGGCGGCTTCGATCCCAGCGATGTCAGGGTGCGGAGGAAGGGGAAGAACAAAGATGTGGTCGAGGTCGGCGAGGGCGAGGCTTAGGGGTTTTTGGGGGAGGTTGTGCTGGAGGAACATGCAGCTAAGCGGTGGGGAATTTGAGTTCCTGGCTTGGGTCTAGTCCATGCTTTTTGCTGCCCTCGTTTTCCCCTGTTGTTTCTCTATTCAAGAAATCAAGGAGACATTTTGATGACAACTTCTCCCAACTCCTCCATTCACATCATGTGTTATGGTCCCGTCGTGTCAACTCATTTCTACACATTGACCCTTTGCGCCAACCAGCCCCTTCCTCAATCCCATCACTCGAACAAAAGCAGCGTCTAGCGCGCAGGATCGAAGCCCTACCGTAAAGAATTTTTCGTGTTCAGTTTCGAGTCCGGTGGATCGTAAGGGGAAACGAGGGGGAAATGGGGGAGGGAAACTTACATAAATCGGACGACCGAGCTGCAAAACCTCTCGCCGTCAACAACTCGTGCTGTTGTCCTCGATGGACGCTGACCGAGGGCGGGGGAGGGGGAGGACTTTAGGGCTTACACGCTTCAGGACGAAGATGACCTATTTTGCAATTTGGTGTCAGCCGTTAGTCCTCGTCCGAAGCGTGACGTGTGGAGGTAAGAAAAGAGAAACTTACATCGAGGACAGTGACAGTCTTGCGATCAATATGATCTGCGCAGTAAGGGCGACAGGCGTTAGATAATACGTGAAAGCTCGTGGTTCTCCAACCTGCGTTCTTCTTTCGCCAGGGCCTACAAAGACAACCAAGACGACCGAGGGAGAAAACGTACTGCAGACGAGAAACAACTGCTCGACAACCTGGAACCCAGCAGACAAGGTAGAACCCCATCCCAGTCAGCCAAGGCATTCCTCCCACAAAGTAACAGAAGCTGAGCAAAAAAAATGCTCTCCTTCCCATTGGCCTGTTTTCCCTCCTCTTCCCCTACCAAACGAGGAAGAGCAAACAACCAAACAACCAAAAAAAAAGAAACGCGGAAAGTTGGAAAAAAAAAAACTCACGAGCTCCAACCGCTTCCTCAACACGACCCTAACCTCGTCGTAGATCAGGCCCGAGATGCGCTTGACGCCGCCGCGGCGCGCGAGGCGGCGAATCGCGGGCTTCGTGACGCCGTGGATGTTGTCCTTGAGGATCCTCCTGGGCAGAAGATATGAGGGATGAGAACTTGGGTATTACCGTAGGACGGTGAGATGAGGAGGGTTTTGCGGCAAGGGGAGCGTGTGAGGTGAAGTGAAGGAAGAGGGCAGGAGCTTTCAGAAGAGAGGGCAAAACACACTTGTGACGCTTGTACGCCATGCCTTTCCCGAGACCGGGCTGGTACGCGCTCTTTCTAAGGCCCGGCTTGTAGCTGAGGTCGGCGTCGGTGACGCTGCGTGCTTGAGGTGTAGCCATGTTGACTAGGTTGGAGTTGGGTTGGTGGTGGAGGTGGATGTAGAGTGTTTGAGAGGATGAGAGTTACAGCGGAAAGAGGGATGAGGTATAACCCGTGGAGCGGGGGAAGATGAAAGACCGTCGCGTCGCGCGGTGATGGGAAGGGTAGCAAACAAAACAATCCCAGAGGCGTTGTACGCGACGGGTGCGAGTGTTTCGCGTTGTCTTTTTTATTGCACGAAGTTGGTTTGCCTTGATCGCGCACTCTCTTTATACTGACGCTTGACATGTCGCCAGGGTTGTTGCTAGCCTCTTGCTATCTTCTTGACCGCAAAGCAGTTATTCTTCTTGGTTCTCTGCTTCCTGGACGTCCGTGAGCACTGAGCATGGCTATCAATCGCTCCCTCGTCCTGAAACAGCGCGCGACTATCTTTCCTCTCTTCAGCGCAAGAAAATATTGATCGGCGGTTTGTTTGTAGCGTTCGTATCATTTCTTGTGATTACCAGGCATAGCCCGTTGCTCAAGCTTGCTTTCCTATCCACCTGCTGCTTCCTTCTTCCCAAGACAGGACAAACTTACAACAACCAAGGCAAAATCCAAGCTCGTTCCATGCCATTAAGTCTCTAGACTGCAGTGATGAAGGTTGCTTCTGAGAAAAGCACTCCTTGCTCCTCCTTCGTTTCGTTTCCAACCTTGACCTTGAGAGTCAATTTCGGACCGTACCTGGACGGGTTTGTTAGTCAATGTCGAAAAAAGCGACCAGGAGATCTCCCTACTGGTAAATATACGGCTTCGTCCCTGCGGCGTTTGCGACAATCTGCTTCACAAACTTTGGTACTTCCGCCATGACATCCACGCGATCGATTTTGGTGCCAAGCGGGCCTGTCAATTCGGCGTCGACTTTACCACTCGGACCCTCTCCAGTCCACTTGAAGTCAATGCTGCCTGGTGCAGGCCAGCCTATTTCTTCGTCCTTTTGGATGTTCTTGTGGGCGGCAGTACCGTTGGCATTTGCGGCCAGGATCTTACCGTCGACGGCGATACCGCCTACGTTGACTACTGACGTGCCGTACGAAGCTGGTGTGGTGTACTCCATCATGACTGCGGAGTAGGTAGGTGATTGAAAGTTGGCAAAGGTCCACTTGGCGGCTAAAAGATTTCAGTTCGCAAGTCTCAGCAGTAATACTGCATACAACTGACCGGCATGGTGAGGCTTCATGCCCTGAAGAGCGTGGATGAAGAGACCTTGGCCCTGCATGTCCAAACTTCCATTTTGCGTCATAAAGGTTCCCTCGACCTTACATCTCGGCCAGAATGCGTGTCGCATCCTTCCCCATGGCTTTGCTGGGTCCGTGCCAAAGGTTGTCGTTCCGTTCTCTCCTACCACGAACCCAGGTGCCATGCGAGTGAACTTGATATCGACAACGTTCTTCTTGCTTGTCGTGGATTTGATGGTATATGAGGTGCCGTCTTCAGACATTGCGACGGAACAGTTGTTTGCTTTGAAAGATGTTTTGTTCGAGTCGAACGAGTGGTTGTCGAGAGGGTCTGAGGTCCAAAGTGGAGTACTTCTATCTGGGTAAAAGACCTTTGCATTGAACTGGGTTGTGACCTTGATGCCGCTGAGAGGTGTGTGTGAGACGCGCGTCCTTCAGAGACGTAGAAGCACATACTCACGCGACGTTGCTGTAGATGACTTGGGCCATGGCAATGTGACCACTGGCGGCTGTGATATAAAAGGTCTGAGTCTCAACGCAGGTGGAGTCCATGACGGCCCATCGCAGGTCATTTCGTGACAGCTCGGTGAAGGGGACCTTTGAAGCTTGCTGCTTCACGGACTGGAGGGCGGACGGTCCATAGATTGGCTCTGAGGTGCCGGCCACATTGGCCAGCCTTGGGATAAAAGTGAGCTTGTGCGCAGGAAGATGGAAAGTTGTGTTACAGGAGCGCATGAGAATGGGACGCACTGTTGCTTCATCCAGTTCATTTTGAAGTGTGTGTAAGTTGTTGGTTAATGGTGTATAGGTGGTGGAGGGATGGACAAGAATGGATGGATGGAGGGAGGGATGCATGATGCCGCGAGGTTGTTTCCGCCTCGCCTTTGCTCGCTTGCACGCGGAACAACGGCGGAGGCGCGGGCAGGTGGCAGACGAGACAGCACGACAGCAGCGCTTCACGGCGAGGGCACTCCGAGCACACTTGCACAGCGACACGACGAGGTGAGTTGTTGCAGTATAAAACAGTGCTTGCATGGTCGTGTCTGAAGAAGATCGTCGAATGTACCCCGCTCTGCTGAGGGATG
>Ga0160429_1002043_pt1 | contig 10806 bp, 9 predicted proteins | sample SolpanmetagenomR_FD_108199 | JGI IMG/M metagenome (GOLD analysis project Ga0160429, IMG submission 108199) | Solar panel surface microbial communities from Lawrence Berkeley National Laboratory, California, USA - R | ecosystem: Engineered > Built environment > Solar panel > Unclassified ... | reverse complement strand
TCCAAGAAAAAGCCCTACCTCTCCTCATGGGCACGCCAGCTACCAACCTGATCGGCCAGTCTCAGTCGGGTACTGGCAAAACAGCCGCGTTCACCCTTAATATCCTATCCCGCGTTGATCTATCCCTCCGACAGCCTCAAGCCCTCGTCCTCGCCCCCAGCCGAGAGTTGGCGCGTCAGATAATGGGGGTTATACGCGAGATGGGCAAATTCATGCAGGGCCTGGAGGTCTTTCCGGCCGTGCCAGACTCTTCCAGACGCGGCAGGGTGGAAGCTCAGGTCGTGGTAGGCACACCAGGTACGGTCATGGATCTGGCTCGCAAGAAGATAATGGACGTCTCAAAACTACAAGTCCTTGTGTTGGACGAGGCGGACAACATGCTGGATCAACAGGGTCTCGGAGATCAGTGCAAAAAGGTAAAGATGCAGCTGCCGAAGGATATTCAGGTCGTCCTGTTTTCCGCTACCTTTCCGGACAATGTCGTTCGCTATGCTGGACAGTTCGCGCCGAATGCGAACGAGCTACGCTTGAAGCACGAGGAGCTCACTGTGGAAGGTATCAAGCAGTTCTTCTTTGACTGCGAGAGCGAGGAGCACAAGTACCAAACGCTCGTCAAGTTCTACGGTCTCATGACGATCGCATCGTCCATTATTTTCGTCAAGGTAGGCTCTCCAGTCCCAAGAAGTAAGGTACAAGGACTAAGCCGGAATAGCGTCGAGATACTGCTGCAGAGATCGAGCGCCGCATGACTGCCGACGGGCACAAGGTAGCCCAGCTTACAGGTGCGCTTGAGGGTCATCAGCGTGATACCATCATCGACAGCTTCCGTAAAGGAGAAGCCAAGGTCTTGATTGCCACGAACGTCCTGTCTCGCGGCATTGACGTGCAGTCTGTTAGCATCGTCATCAACTACGTAAGTCTTGCTTCTCTCCTCGAGCTTATGGAACAGTACTGAAATTGCTTCCGTAGGATATCCCAGAGCTCGAGCGACCACGTGGAGCCCCAGATCCAGAAACCTATCTCCACCGCATCGGTCGCACAGGCCGTTTCGGACGAGTTGGTGTAGCCATCAGCTTCCTGGCTGACGCGGAGAGCTATCAGCGTCTGCAAGCTATTGCGGGCCACTTCAGCACGGATATTCAACCTCTTCCACCTAATGACTGGGATGTCGTGGAAGAGGAGGTAAAGAAAGTCATCAAGAGCTCGCGCGCGGGCAGGACTACACAGATGATGCAAATGGATGGGCCGGCTGCTTGAATGAAAGAAATGGATTTAAGAAAGAGTTTTATATACCCCAGCTGGAGGTGCGGAAAAAGTTTGCTTGCATGGATACATGGGGCGGGCGTCTGGAGGTTTATTCCAAACAATGGAGCGAAGTATGGGCATTTTGAAAAGGAGACCTTTTTACGGTGGGCGGTGTGGAGGATGCGGATATGAGCATGGGCAAGCGGCGGAAAAGCGTCGCTTTTCAGACAAGTCTGTGAGACGGGACCACGGGTTCACGGGATACTTGGATGATGATGATGATGACAAGAGCATAATGGGATGATGGCGGTGATATCAGAGCGGATCGGAGTGGGCGACAGCCTCATCGTAGTTTGCTTGTCGTCTCGCAGTACGAGCACGAGTTTGAAAGGAATGAAAAAACTCCCCTTAAGGAATCTAAACCTACATTTCCTGTGCTATCACGTGTGCTTTCTGTCTATTGGAACAGTCTTCAAAACACACGACTCGACCCCACCAATCAACGGGGCTTAATCCCACCCCCACTACCTATAGGTACCTAACCTACCAAGCGTTTTTCTTCGACCCGTGGACCCTGGCGGCACGGGCGCCAATCGCGCGCCCCGAGGTCAAGGTAGGTAGGGTTCATATATCACGTCAGTTTCTAAAGAATTAGACCATCTTTGCTCTTTGCGTAAATGTGTATTGCGATATACTCGTGTCAGCCCAGTATCCATCATCGGCCAATAAGAAGAGGCTTCTGTTTCTTGGATGAGAGCGCAACCCTAGGAGCTTGTAGGGACTAGGAAATGCTGATACTACGGCTGCGGTAGCGAGTCGTGTGGAAGAAAACCTACCTACCTAACCTGCTATTGGGGGTTTACTTTCTTCATTTTCTGGAATACAGCTGCTAGATTACAAAGGCTGGAAATCGAACCTCTTTTTCTTTTCTGTACCTTTTGGAAGTCATGACGACACCCACAGCCACGGGCGCGAGAATGTACGTGTCCGGGGAAGATGAAGGGCACGAGGGTGCGGGTCGGTATCAAGGCGACGGCTCCTCCTTTGTCGGCTCCGGTGAGGGGAGCGGAGAGGTGGAAGATGATTCTGGGTTTCGGGATACAGGCGCGAGTCGAGAGGAGGGACATCCTGATCAATCGCAGTCTCAGTCGCGGTCGTTACGGGCGTCGTCGGCGGCGGCGACGCCAAGAAAGAGCGTGAGTTTTTCGGATCTGGAGCGCGCTGGGCTGGAAGTTGAGGAAGAGGGAGAGGAAGAGATGGGTGTGGGTAAGAGCAGGGTTGTGGATGAGGGCCTGCTGTGTGGGCGGTCGGGAAGTAGAGAGGAGGATGGGGGGGAGGTTGCGGATGAAACGACGGGGATATTGTCAGGGGAGGAGGCGAGGGCGGCGAGTAACTATAATACGCATACCGCCGCTGGAGGAATTGGAGAGTCGACGCGGCCGTTTGGTGGTGCGGAGATGGATGCTGCGGAGAGGTCACGTCATGCTGAAGGAATGAGGAAGAGGAAGGTGAGCAGAACGCAGGCACGAGAGAGTGATGGTACGGATGAGGGGACGGAGGAGGATGGCTGGTGGAGGAGGATGGTGGAGAAGTATGGGAGTGTGGAGTTGGAGAACAAGGGGAGTGTTGCGAGGGATCATCTTGCGCTCGGTACGATACAGTCCAATTCATTACCTACCATCCATCCAGGCCTTACTCCAGAGAGCGAGGTGTTTCAATTAGAGTGGTGCATTAGGGAATGTTGCTAATCGTCGACGCTATCACAGAACGAACCTTTCTCGCCTGGCTCAGAACGTCTCTCTCCTTCGCCTCCATCGGCATAGCAGTAACCCAGCTTTTCCGCCTCAACACCACCATCTCCACCGATCCCTCTTCCTACTCCTCCACCTCCTCCAACATCTCACCCTTCCAACAAACCCCACTAGGGACCTACGAACACCTCCGCCACGTTGGCAAGCCCCTCGGCGCTACATTCATCGGCATAAGCATCATCGTGCTCTTCATCGGCTTCCATCGGTACTTTGAAAGCCAGCATTACGTTATAAGGGGCAAGTTCCCGGCGAGCAGGGGCAGCATCGTGCTAGTTACGCTGATGAGCGGGGCGTTGATCGTGGCGAGCTTGGTGGTGGTGCTGGCGATTGGGAGGAGGCAGTTTGAGAAGAGGGATACAAAGCCCGGTCTGTTCGGAGGTTCATGAGCAGGGCTGTGCAGCTACACCTTACTCAGTGGGCCTTGTGTCTCGTTCAAGAACCGCTCGCGTGTTATTGATTTTGCCGGACCTTAGGCTATCCCCATCTCTTCATTTACTGTCGTACAGTCCTAGTTCGTCGGCGTCTTCTCATACAAGCTGGCGGGGCGTTGTGGAAAGAGCACTACTGAAGAAGCCGAGCGTCGGACACCATTGCATATCTTCCTGGGACTCGTATATCGCAGAATCTTGCCCTTTGCGCTCGTTTGAGCAATCTCTGTTGCGACCTATTGACGCGCCGCCACACCTCGGATGCACTTGTTGTCCCGCGCAGACTGTTACATATCGACTTTCGGGCTTACTATACCTTAAGGACCGCTACTAGGTCGTGTATAGTCAAGTCAAGTTTCGTTGTAGATTCCCTGGTCTTCTCGTCGCGGAGTACCCTTGCACCGCTCTGGCATTCAGCGCTTCCAGTGTCCTCTGGTTTCACGAGCCTTGATCTGATACGAGACTCGATTCGCCACCGTCTTCTGGTTTTTCCTTCAGAAACCTGAGGAATACTTGTGACACTTATTAGTGTAGGACGCTTGCTACCATGCCGTCTATTGTGCAGAACATCATAGTACGAGCTCAATTCGATCCAGCACTATCGTACGACGGCACTGCTAGCTCGGCCAGGGTAGAAGCTTACAATAACGAGGAAGGGCGCCAAACCCGAACAAACAGTTGAGGTTCAAGACATATACTAAGCTCACAGGATGAAGAACAGCCGTTGATTCAGTGACTCATGCAAGGCGTGGCAATAAAACAAGTGTGTGGGAGTGAGGGCTGCCTAAGCCAGCGCTGCGAGGTTTGAACTTGACTAGGAATCATGCAAGCCTGAGAAGCGTCTTACACGGATAAAGCACTGGAGCGCGGACAGCAAGCATGGAGATAATTGAAGGACAGAGGGAGACAGATTCGACCAAGAGCAAGCGAAATATAACGGGAGGGAAAGGTCTGGTAACTTGAAACTCGTAGAAACTTCAGATAGCTGGATTGCAGATACATAGACAATTTGGTATTCTCATGTCGTTGGATGAAAGCCGGATGGCGGAGCTCAAGCTCCAGTGACGTCCGCCGCCAAGACTGAGAGAGCCACAACGCGCAACTGCGCATGAGGTATGAGTGCACTCACGAGCCTGCCTTCACTCTCCACTTTCATTTCATATTCCCTTGAGAGTGAGAGGCAGGATGGCAGAAGCACCTATAGGTATGTAAAGTGCACTCCACTCGACAAATATTGAACGGCACGCTGACCTCCGTGTAGTCCTCGACGGAGGTACCGGCTTCCTCAAAGTCGGATACGCTGGACAGGTCCGCAAATTCCCACGATCTCGACCTTGATAGGCGACTATGGCGGAATAGACAGCTGATGCGCCGCTACTTCGCAGAACTTCCCCGAACACCAATACCCCTCAATAGTCGGCCGACCCATCCTACGATCAGAAGAACGAGATGGGGACATCGTGGTGAAGGACATCATGTGCGGCGATGAAGCCGCAGCAGCTCGCTCAATGCTGCAAATCACATATCCCGTACGAATACCATTAGTCATTCAAACCATCCCCTAGCGGTCTCGCACCTGTATGGCATTGGCAGGGTACCATGCGCTAACACGCAAGCTACATAACAGATGGAAAACGGCATCGTCAAACGCTGGGACGACATGCAACAGCTGTGGGATTTTACCTTCTTCGAAAAGATGCGCGTCGACCCCACCGGCCGTAAGATCCTCCTCACCGAACCGCCCATGAACCCGCTCAAGAATCGCGAACAGATGTGCCAGGTCATGTTCGAGCGCTACAACTTCGGCGGCGTGTACGTCGCCATCCAAGCCGTCCTCGCACTATACGCGCAAGGTCTGAGTTCAGGCGTGGTGGTGGACTCGGGCGACGGTGTTACGCATATTGTGCCAGTGTATGAGAGTACGGTGTTAAATCATTTGACTAGACGGCTGGATGTGGCGGGGAGGGATGTGACGAGGAATTTGATCAGTTTGTTGTTGAGGAGGGGTTATGCGCTCAACCGGACGGCGGACTTCGAGACCGTGAGGCAGATCAAGGAGAAGCTGTGCTACGTGTCGTACGATTTGGAGCTCGACCAGCGGTTGAGCGAGGATACTACCGTGCTGGTCGAGTCGTATACGTTGCCGGATGGCCGAGTGATAAGAGTGGGAAGTGAGCGGTTCGAGGCGCCGGAGTGTCTGTTCCAGCCGCATCTCGTGGATGTAGAGCAACCGGGCATTGCAGAATTTTTGTTCAATACCATACAGTCTGCGGACGTGGACGTGAGGAGTAGTCTGTACAAGGCCATCGTCCTCAGTGGTGGAAGCAGCATGTATCCTGGCCTACCGAGTCGGTTGGAGAAGGAGATCAAGCAGTTGTGGCTAACCAAGGTGCTTGGCGGTAATCCTGAGAGGCTCAACGTAAGTCTGACCTCAAAACGTTGTCGCGAAGAGTTCGTTCGTTGCTGACAATTCCGCAGAAATTCAAAGTACGGATAGAAGACCCGCCACGGCGGAGGCATATGGTGTTCTTGGGCGGTGCAGTGTTGGCGAATATTGTAAGTTCCCCGCACAGATACTCCTTGACATTGATGTGCGCTAATGCTCGTTCGCAGATGGCGGACAAGGAGAACATGTGGATATCAAAAGCGGAATGGGAGGAGCAAGGTCCGCGGGCCATCGAAAAGTTAGGCTCTCGATAGTAGATATATGCTACTGTAATTCATGCAAAACCATAAGAGAAGGCTGGAAGTGGATCGAGAGTGCAACTCACTCTGCCTCGCACCATTGATATGCATGCTCTCGTCAGTTATAGACCCACCAGTGTAAAAAGCGATCAATGTAAGTCTACACGTATAGACATGGCTTGCGCTACGTTTATGGGCGACGATATTGTTAAGAATTACAACATCATACAACAACCGGGATAGCTCACGTCCTAGCAAACCGTTGTTGTCAGGCCTTTGACTGAACATGTTTCCGTCAGACAGTCGAGATTCTACATGTTGCAATAAAGCAGACATCTGCAGCACTGATACAAGCCTTTGCAACTACTGGAGTTTCCCGGAACAAGCTCTGCAAGTTGTCGCCAGACGCTTCGGAGGGTCGTGGGCTCGGATCGGTTCATTGCCGGATACGGCGTGAGATGCGGAACGGCAGAGCTCACGCATCAATCTTCAGAGATCCGCCTGCTGTGGAAGAGGTGTTTGTTCATCGGTCACATTGCCCTCCCTTGCTCATGAAGGTATATTCGTTGACATGCGGCAAACTCTACACGATATCATGACGGACAGCCTTCTCACCACTAGAGTACTGGCCTTGCGTCAGCACAGAAGCAATCGCTTTTGATTAGCAACCACTACAGCCAATAGCTCTTCCGGCGCATCAGATGCGATGATGGGCATGGCTGAAGAGCGTTGATAGCCCATCATCAGGCGATCGTGGGAGTGTATATATTTGTCCCCATCAGCTTCGGGTCTCCAGTCCAATAAGCGTAGCCTCGGACTTTTGAGGGACTCCGATCACTCTTCGTCCATCAGTTAATTTGCGTCCATCGCGGAACCGCGGATTCCTCGCCAGATAGAATTTTGAAGCATAGCAATATTGTCTGCGAGTCTTTGGATTACTGTGAAGTCGTTCCGGCAGCGTCTCTGATCACAGGAGCCGAGCATATCCCGCACGGTGACGTCTTCAGCCGCAAGTCCGCTAGCTCTATTACCGTATTCTACCTTATACACACCTCCGCATCGGCTCGTGCGATATAAGCAAGCCTACCTAGCCCGCTGACATTTCTACCCGCAACAGCATCTCATCAGCCAACGGTGATCTCTCGCCTTCGATGTGGTAAACATGTCAAGCTAAATAGCGACAACCTCGTCTTCTCCGATACACGCATCTTCCGGCCGCCATGGAGGGCATTCACGGAGTTGACGTGAGCTGGCTACACCAGACAAACAGAGGTACGCCAAGTGCGGAGAAGTCGTTCCATCGCAGCCATGTCCCATGGTTCTCACAAGCAATCGGTATTGATTATTTATCTGCCTGTAGACCACCAACATTCTCGTCGCGCACCTTCTTCCCCAGGCCTTACCAGAGATACTCCGCCAAAGACATCCTCACATGCCGGCTATCCTCAACCGGATGGCCCACCTCCATCGAAAGACGTGCCCCAGCCACCACCCTCAACTATCGATACCCCACCCGCGACTCCTCCCTCGACGACATCCTCATTCAAGGCTAATGCCAGTAAGAGACCACCTCTGATAGGAAGACTGAGTTCCAATACCAGTGGCGCGCAAACACCTGGATCCACACCAGACTCGCACAGACGACGCAACTCCTGGATCAGTAATATAGGTTCCAAGTTCTCTTCGAGCAATGCATCGCAGACGGACACTGCGTCGAACAATGCGACCTCCGCCGCCACCAAGAGAGAGCCCACCGTCGAGCCTGGAGCATCACCTCCGGCAAGGCCTGGCAATTCTTCCTTCCTATCTTCTGCCTTGAAACGACTGTCGTCGTCCCAAGGAGTCATGAGTACCAAAAATGCTGGAACTGGAGGCCTCTGTCCTCGCAGGGTCATGAACGTAGACAAGAACCGAGATCGATGCCTTGTCCCTGACTTGGATCAGTCTAGATTACGGCGCGTTGCCTTTTGTGTTGACGTGGAGATCGCTGGCGGTCCACGCTACACGGATGATATAGACGACGCAGAAAAGAGTAAGAAGAACAAGGAGAAAAAATTGAAGGAGAAGGGAGAAGGCGCGGCACTAAAAAATCCACAGAAAGTCGCGGAAGAGAAGGACAGTACTGGAGTGGTGCAAGACAGTGCTGAAGTCGTAGGCAATGCGCAGAGGCCAAACCCAGAGGGCACAATTATCGACGACGGTTCCGAGGCCTCAGACAAGAAGAAAGAGAAGAAGAAACGGTCCGAAGACGAACGCAAAGAGAGGAAAGAGAAAAAGCGCCGAAAAGCCGAGGACAGTGGTACGATCCCGATGGAATTTACACGCGAGAGCGACGAAGCATCCTCTGCTTTGCCGTCTGGTGCGACAACGCCAAAACCACAGGACAGGCCGACCATGGATCCTCTGAGGATATACCGAAGATGCTGCCAGCTACGAGAGACTCCCGTGCTGAAGAGGATCACTGAGCAGCTATCGAACCCTTCAGCTTGTCCAGCATCAACTCCAGGGGTCGTAAGCTGCTTGAATCTCACAGGCTCCCGACTTCAGCTACAGGATTTTATGACACTCAGCGACTGGCTGGCCGTAGTACCTGTCAAGAAGCTCATCCTTGAGGATGCTGATGTAACGACCGAGGCCATACGGGTTATCTTGGCAAGCTTGCTCGCAGCCAAACCGCCGGATTACACGTCGAAAAAGCGTAGCCAGAACCTCAGCAACTCTCATGCCAAGATCGAAGAGCGTACAGGCGTTGTGGAGAAGCTAGTGCTTAAGAACAATCCCCGCATCACTCGTGAAGGTTGGGCCCATATCAGTCTCTTCGTCTACATGTGCCGATCTCTCAAAGCTCTCGATGTCTCGATGGTACACTTTCCTCGCACCGGCCTCAGTCCGGTAGCATCTAATGCATCAAATACTTCGAACGGTGGCCCAGTACCACATGCCCATCTGTCTGACATATCCGAAATATTCTCAAAAGCGATTGCGGAAAGATTAGGTGGTAACCGCCTTGAGGAGCTGCTTATGGCAGAGTGTAACCTTACTGCCGAGAACATACGCAAGGTCATCGATGGCGCTGAAATCTGCGGCATCACCAGGCTGAGCCTCGCGGGAAATCACATCGACGATGAAGGCATGCAACACGTTTTACGGTTCATCCGCTCAGGTGTTTGTCGAGGACTCGATCTTGGAGGAAACGACTTGGACGGCCGCATCAGCACACTTAGCGAGGCCCTGACGCCGCATTGTCCCATGTGGGCGTTGAGTCTCGCAGACTGCAACCTTACGCCACAGTCGATCAAGCCACTATTCCCAGCCATTGCCAGGCTTTCCGACTTTCGCTTTCTCGATCTTTCCCACAACCGGCAACTTTTCACACAGCAACCAAGCATTCTTCAAGCATTGAGACAGTACCTCCCTCGATTACCTATACTCAAAAGAATCCATCTTATCGACGTCGCAATGTCCCCTGCTCAAGCGATAGGCCTGGCTGAAGTCCTTGCAGAAATGCCACATATGGCCCATCTAAACATCCTTGAAAATCCGCAACTGTCAGCGCTCGCTTCCGCAAAGGACGAAGCAAGCCAGGAAGAGGCATGTGCTCTCTACGCCTCTTTGATGGCTGCATGCAGAATATCCAAGTCAATCATCTGCATTGACATCGACGTTCCTAGCCCAGATAACAGTGAGGTTGTGAAAGCTCTTGCTAAGCAAGTGGTAGCCTACTGTCTACGCAACATGGAGCGCTTTACGGCGATTGAGGCGCCAGAGGTTTCCGAAGCTGTAGCAGCTGCCACAGGCGCTCAAGGCGCAGCAACAAAAGAAGTCGACGTCCCAGAAGTCTTAATGCACCTCGTTGGGCACATGGATGGCTACGGCGAAAGTCATGACCACGATCCACCCGCTCCCGACAACGACTATATTGTTGGTGGAACCGGCGTCGTCAAAGCTCTGAACTACTGTTTGTCAGAGAAAGCGTCTGACCTCAAGCGTAATTCGTTGTCAATGCCCTCTAGCGGCAACGGAACGCCTCGGACTCGTCAGGTAGATCAGAACCACGGAGCTAAGGCCAAGCACGTGTCGAGAAGTTTGCTCAGCAGTGCGAGGAAGATTAGGAGTCGCTTACAACCAGCACTGGCTCGCGAAGCGCAAGCAGGCGACGAAATGGCATACAGTGAGTCAGGTTTCGACTGTTTTGTGAATCACGCTAACACTTGCCTTCCAGAGCGGTTAATATTCCTCGACGATACCCTCAAGGGCATGATTGCTCGCTTCGAAGACGAGTTTCCTGAATGCCGTCTGCCGCAAGAACAGGCTCCGGAGCTCTCGCTCACAGACAACGAGAGCACCAGCTCTTCGCCCTCGAACTCCCTACTCAGCAGCAGATCACAGTTGCCCACGAACCCCAGCTCCAACACCGATGTCGATTCGACCCGAATGGGCGAAAGCGACGACGAATCTGATAAGCGCCCACCCCTCCATTCTCGTCAAGCCTCGGACGTTTCTCTTGCCTCACGCGCCCTTTCCCAAGAAGAAGGCCGCATGCATCGTCTCGGCCAACGGGTGCGCCGCGAGGTGTTGCGACCTCAAACCGAAGACCACGCACACGGCACCACTGGCAACGAAGAGCCGGAACCTTT
>Ga0160429_1002042_pt1 | contig 10808 bp, 7 predicted proteins | sample SolpanmetagenomR_FD_108199 | JGI IMG/M metagenome (GOLD analysis project Ga0160429, IMG submission 108199) | Solar panel surface microbial communities from Lawrence Berkeley National Laboratory, California, USA - R | ecosystem: Engineered > Built environment > Solar panel > Unclassified ... | reverse complement strand
TCAACAACTTCAACTTCAACTTCAAGCTAGTAACTTTAACCACGGCGAGACAACCCGGCCAACGTCCCTTGAAATTGCTGGCCCTTTGCCATAGCGCCTATAGTATTATGATCGGCGTAGCCGACGGAGTTTATCGGAGCACAAGACTTCATCTGAGAAAAGGAGGCCTTAGGCTTAAAGGGTAATCGCGCGATGGTTTCATCAAATTAGGTCGAAGACTTTCGTTGGACATGATCAATATCATCAAAGGTGGAGATGATGGGGCAACGGGTGGACAACATTTCGCATAAGCAAACTGACCTTGATGGATATGGTGGAGATAACCCCGTTGATGACGCCAAGTCTTATGTGTCCAACCAGATTCTGTTTGTGGATGTCTCGAAATCGGCAGCATGGTAGTCGAGTAAGTACTAAATAGTGAGAGTCTATGCCGCCAGTACGCCGCGCTTCATTCTGTTTCAATTCTATTTGGACGTAGCAAAAGAACTTCTTCCGCATTTCGAGGGCTTGTGCCTTGGGCTTGTAGCTCGGTTTCATCTGTCGGCTGAGGAGAGATTGGTTGGATATTGTCTGTAGTGTGGACGAGTATTAGCGACAAGGGTATTGATAAGGGCATTGGTAATTGTCACCTCTAGTTATACTTAGCGTTATATTATATGCAAACGCAATGAAATGACGTAGTCACAAGAGGTCATGGTAAGCTTCCAGACAGGTTTCAAACACAGCTAAGAGCGACTGACTGTGCGTGCGACAGATTAAGTACTCCTTCAGCTCGCGCTCCGAGAGTTGATGTTGCCCGTCCGATTGGCGTTGCGGATTTTACGATTATTGTAACTTGTCAAGTTGTTCTAGGATTTTACCAGCCTTGGCCTATTTGTTTTTAAAGATGTATTTCGAGCTTGCTAGGGCGCTGCAGTGCGTAAAACGGTTGCAGGTCCTACTCCAATGACTTGAGTGTTATTTCCTTAGCTTTCTTTAGCTGAAGGAAGTAAGTGGCTCTATCATGCAAGCGAGGCAGGTTTCCGTTCCAGCACTAGACGATTCTACTCGCTCGTCGATTTTGCCTCCGCCGCTCCCCTCGGCCTTTTACTAGAATAAATCGGGAAGAGGAGAGCTGAACTCGAATTTCCCCATATTGAGTGTGGTTGCGGTGTTAGATAGGAGACAAGTATGTTATCGATGATCAGCCTTGCAGATAAGTCTCGAGCTGCTTCTTTGTCGGTTTGAGAGCTTCATCTGAGATGGAGCAATGTCGGAGCTCCAAAAGAGGGTGTTGGAAGGCGGGACGGTTTGAGAATGCGAAGGCTTCTGTGCTTATTGTTAGTAATGCAATCCTAAAATCGCATCTATACATAACTCCAGCGCGGCTTTAGAGGAAGTCCGGAGCCTTGGCCGTCTGCCAAATAAGCTCTGGAATTAAAGCCGATATCTAACTACCTCGAACAGACTTTCCTACTTTATTATCCTCTAATTTTTACCAAGCGGGTGAGTAGTCGATACGACCAGTCAACAACACAGAGCGATGGGTGTGGGTGCTAAAGCTGTGCGCCCTGGAGAAGAGGCTAGATCATTATAAAGGGACGGTAATTCCATAAAGAAATGCCTTAGTATGGCATTAAGTAACGACAAACTCTGGCGTATGGGAGATTGGCATTGGAATTAGTTGTTTCGGGGAGTCTCGGCTAAATTTTATGATCGAAACAAATCTATCCCATTTTAAGCTAAGATGAAATGTCATTAGTATTCTTAAGCTACCGTGACCCAAAGGACAAGAAAAACAATCTGCCAACAGTAGCATGAAGCTGACTGAGAGGAATACAAAAGGACGTGCGGAGAAAAGAGATGTAGATTGTTTGGCGTAGAGGCGCAACGTGAAGATATCCAGCCCAGACAACATCCTTTACAGAGGTTCGGATGCATTTCGTAGTCTATATTAGGTTTTCATAATTTACATATCGTGATTCGTTATGAGCTGGCCGACAACTTCCGTCACTTACCACCATTCACCTAAGGGTCAACCTGTCACCTGCCTTTTGCCGACCTCATTACTCTTCAGCAGTTTGTCCTCGTTCATGCCTCAACTGTTCCACTTCATCTTGCCTTGTTCGATACTTCAATCGTAGGTCTTCGAACAAGCACTATGAGAGCCCTCGCTTGCCTCCTTCAATACGCCGACAGGGAAGCGCAATCATTTTTGTCTTCACCCAACCAAGCACGATCGTTTTGCGCATACTGCCCGGACGATTTGACGGATACGAACTGCATATACTCAGTCAGTAATACTGCAGGCAAGGCATTTACCGAGCATGCCGAACTGGCTCTCAAAGTACTAGCGGTACTTGCGCCGTGGGACGCAAGTTAGACTACTCCTCGACTCTTACATAAGTCTTGTGGTTGTAGCACTTCTCAACAGCTTCTACGCTTGCCATAATCGAGCAGAATTCTTACTATCAGTCTGTTCTGTGCGTCTCAATACCTGAGAGTCTTGCCTCTTATAACCGTGAAGTACATCTTGCTCGTCACTTTCTATAACCGTATCCCTTCTACTACTTCTTCTTCTTCTTTCTTCTGCCCCGATTTCTCCTACTTTTGACCAATTTCCGTTCAGAGTCTTAAACTGGTCCGCTTGCAGCCTTATTGTGGTCGAGAAGTGTCTGTTTGGGCGTGCTGAGTAGGGCGTGCTTAGTAGCAGAACGGTAGGGTAATGTCGCGTCGCTTAGGGGCATGTCACACGTTGAGTGGGATGTCCGAATGTTCAGAGAGGTTGTGACGAAGAAACATGTGTATGGCAAAAACCTCTTCGGCACGTCCGTCGGGAAGACAAGAGTCTCTAGGTTCTCAAAATCGCACTGTCGCGGGCGGGTGTGGCAGGCTTTGGAAGACTCTCATGTGAAAGATCGGACAGAGTGTGGCTTGGCTAACCGGCGTGAAGTGGCATCGAAACTTAGTGGTAGCGCTTGACGAATGGGTAGGTCATGAGGGAATTGTAATGAACTGGCATGGCTTAAGCACCCCGACAGGCTGTGTCGACCGACAATGGACTATATGAGACAGACATAATACAGTACTGTAAGTTACAACATCAGTTTACGAGGAAAGCAGGAGTCAATAACTTACAAGTATTCTGCCACCTTCCTCCGCCGTGTCTTGTCTTCTTCGAGTCTTTCATCCTTCAAGTCTTCCAATCTTCCAGTCTTTCAACACCTACTGCATTGTATTCTGTCCGCCGATTTTTCTCATTCATTGTCGCTTGATTCCTGCTGGTTTAATCAATGCTTAAGAGAAAGCTCATCTGATCTTTGCCCATGTTTACAACCTTTGCAGTCGCTCGTCCTTCGAACACCATCGTCAGCAAAGAAGTATTTCGAGAGCTTCCCTGGAATGAGCGGCTAGACTGGCTGAAAGAGCGTTACTCTGAAATCTCTTCCCGGACTTCGTCCGCAGAACAGCAGCTGTCGAAATTCGTCGCGCTCGTCCGATCTGAATGCACCGATGAAGAAACGGCCCGGCTTTCGAGCCACTTTGGAGACTCGGTACAATTCCTTGCTTTACTCGCGGACAGGAGGATCAGACCCAGCGATGAAGCCTTGTGCCGGAAGATCTATAAGGTGTGGGGCGTGTGGCCTTGGGATTTGGATGTTCGTCTCCCTCAAGCAATGAAGCGGAGCTTGCTGGACCGTCTGCATCACCTTGCGCAGCAAAGCAGTGACTACAAGAAAGCCTGTGGTCATCTACGAGATTCAATCAAATATCGAACTGAATCAGACTCTGGTGGCAAGGAGTTTCTCGGCGTCGCCAGGACGGCAATGCATGTATTAGCCTGGGATGTGCAAAAAGTAATTGATGGGTTGGAACCAGAGTTGTCACAAGTATGTTCGGTGTAGTAAATTCAAGACTAATACTCACGTTTTTCAGCAGCCAAACATCACCCGAGGCCACGGTCGGCAAATGCCCACACCCGACTGTTCTCGCGGAAGTTCACCAATGAGGCTTGTGACGCCTGACAACCTCCGTGATCTGCCACCTGCTCGAGGTATTTCTTCGAAGGTCCTCGAAACTCCAAGCCGTCCCACACGCTCGCCGTCCGACGGCAACACTTCCCGTAATCCACCTTCTTTGCAAAGCGCGGATCATGATCACTCATTCCCCAAGCCGGCGTCCTCTGATGACGGGACACATAAGGATGTGGGAAATCCTCGTCACATACCTTCAAGCGTTACTCTCCGCAGGAGCTCGAGAACGAAGATCCGAACCGCAACACAGAGCGACATAGTGAATCGCACGGATTATAGGTCTACCAGCACAAGCAGGGACGTTCTGAAAAGAAAAGCATTTGAACACGATCAGGTCACATCCGCGAAGAAGAAAGCCCGGACGAGTATCGAGCAATATGACACCCAATTTTATCTCGGATCCCAAAGTCCGAGTTTATCCCAGAAGCTCATTTCATCGGAGGACGAATCATCGGCATCACCACCATCCATTGGGGATGGCGACTTGCACGAGATGCCCCTTGATTCAGTGAACGGTGTTGGGAAAAACCAATCAAGCGTGAGTGGAGCAGAAGATGCCCAGTCGCACCTAAAGCTCGGTTCAAATTCCACGTCTGCCAACCATGCAAAGCCCTTACAAGATGACACGATGGTTCCGCCCGCATTGGATGATTATGAGGATGACGATGGTGATGTTGATGATAATGATGATGATGATGATGATGACTATGACGCGAAATCTGTAGCATCCGTGGAGTATGGACGAAACCGTTTGCCGCGTCTTAGTGCAGGAGATTCAAGCATTCAAGAAAGCCTTGAAGAGGTTGAGTGCGATGATGACGAATACGACGATGGTAAAGACTTACGGCCTGACGAGAGATTCGACACGCTCTCAAGCCCAGTAAGCTTGAGTTATTCTTGCAGTTCTCCGAGGAGCGTGGAGAACTTGCTTTCGCATGAACTGGATGGCACTTCGGAATACCCTGAAACATCGCACATGAAAGTTGAGAGTGGGGAGAAGACTGTGTGCTGGACGAGAGATGATGCCAGACAGGCGCCGGTCCGCACACCGCAAGGAATTCCTGATGACTACTTCAAGGAAGGAGGTGGTGATTATGAAGTTGCTGAGCCAGTATTGAAGGATATGAGAGCAAAACGTGATTATGAGAGTGTGCTAAGCATCATCCACGAAGATGAGGACGAACATCTAAACGCAAATGAACCGCCAGGACAACTTTCACAAACTCTCCTCGACTCCCTTGGGAAAGGGTCTTGGTTGAAGAGTACGGTTGTGGACAGTAGTCTGGAGATGGCTATGAATGTGAATGTTTTGCTCCTCGTTGGCGAAACACTCGATCGGAAATCTATCAAACAGCCAAATATTAGATTAAGGACACACCACAGTATGATGATTGGACCAATGCATCACACAGATCCATCACCACATTGGACATTATGTGCCTTGGACCTCAGCAACGGTAACGTTGGTTTTTACAATTCGATAGCCAAGGATCCCCGATATGCTATCGAAGCCGAAGCACGGCTTCAACAGTTTTGTCAGGCGCTGAGTAAACGTTACCCAAGATTGCGCACCCTGATCTGGAGATTCCGTTCAGAGCCTACGCCGCAGCAATGCAACTCTAATGATTGTGGCGTTCATGCTATTGTGATCGGCTTACATCTGATCCTTGGCTTACCGGTTCCATCAGCAATTCCTGCCGGGCTTTGGCGTATTATCTTGAAATCCGCGCTCGGCATAACGCCCTTGAGGCAGCAAGCAGAGGAAGTCATGACGGCTACGAAAATCTCGATAATACCTAGAAATGAGCAGGACTTGGAAGCGTCCGGCTTGCAGGCTTTGTCCGAGCAACTTACACTCTTACACAAGCAAGTCACGGAAGCACAGGACGTAGGCAACATTGTGCGCCAAGCTCTTGACAGCTGTAGCGTGCAGCGTGAAATGTTCTCCCAGGAAATATCGAAGAGGACTGAATTTCTGGAGAGCATGCAGGCCACAGCCCAAAACTGGAAAAAGAGTGTTGAGGATTCATCTATTCAAGACGAGATGGATATCTTACTCGCCTCAACCAGAGCTACTGCTGTAGAGCTACAGAAGAAACTGGATCGGCTACTATACGTCGATACGAGGCTGCGAAGTGTTCGGCTCAAGTGGGAAGCAGCTCAGGAGACCATCTCAGCAGCTCGTCTCAAAGCTGTGGGTATCAAAGGCGCGAAGCTCCCCGTACTACAAGCTGCTCTTGGGCAGGAGCAAGCCAGGCTCACGGCATGCAAGGAGAAGCTGGCTGCGGAGCGAGCGGAAAGGCTGAGGGCTCAAGACGAGCGGGAACATGAGGAGCTCGAGCGTCTACAGAATCAGCAACGCGAGCAGCGAGAGGCGGCGGAAGCGCAATTCGATATAGAGAGGGCGGCGGTTAGCGAGAAGGAGGCCTTGCTGGAAAAACTGATATTAATAGGAAGTGTGGCTGACTAAATGGCGAAGATTATAGAGTTTGTTTGTTCCCTCGCAGCAAGGGTCGAGTTACAATCTTTACGTTCTTGTATTGTATTAATCACATACCAAAATGAACTACGGAGGCTCTCGAATTTCGTATGACTTTGTGCATCCCGATGGAAGTTGTGGTCATAGTCCTACCTCAAGCTATTGGTCGAACAGTATCAAAAAGCACAACACATTTCGTGAGCTTCACAACGCACCGCCCTCATTCACCAACTTGTTAAGAAGTCAAGCGAGGGGCAGCTTGGTTGAGTAGACCAGCTGGTAAGCCTCCTTTCCCAAATAGCGCGCATGCTTACATCAGAGGAGACTTGTCCAAAAACCCCCAGAGGTCAATCTGTGGTTCCTAATGTATGGTTCTCAAACATCATGTCAACGATTAGATCTTCTATTTCTGTTCCGCCTATACCCTTAGCGCTTCCAGTCGGAACTCTAGCTTGTAAACTACCCTGACGGGCGATATGGTCCTTCGTCAACCACAGCGTTCCTAGCGCCCTATTTCTCGCCTTACTCCTTAGCTTTAGCGAGATTTCTAGGATAAGGTACGAAGCCTGCCCCTTACCATCAAGACTAGGTTTTGGCCTAGCGAGCTGCGTCTGCGCACTCAGCTCCGGCGAAGACTGTATTACGTGCCATATCCCTTTTGAACTGCTCCAGCTCCTTCCGATACTGCTGGCCAAAGGAGGAGATCCTAGTATCCGGTATCCATGTGGTATGGATTCTGGTATGCGAATGTTCTGCTTTACACGCCATCTCGGAAAGGCACGAGTGTACGGAGACATATCTGGTTTTGGACCGCTTTAACCATGGGAGACATGGTTCATGTTTGTGGGTTATACTTTACTGTTATTGTATACTTAGCGTGAAGGCCCAGTGTCGGCCGTTCGGGCCCGCAGAGTAGATCGTCGTTACTATCCTCCGCTGCGACTGAGAAGAGGTAGCGCGAGCGGATTTTAGTAAGGCCGTAGTGGTAAACGGCTTAGGTGGTAAGGGTTGCTATGGAATGGTCTAGGGAGCGATGGGGGATCTTCTTCGAGTTCTTGGACCGCGCGGAGCAGGGGGAGTGGCGAGGGTAGGTCGAGCAGGCGACGGAGGTCATAACCGTTGCCATTGGTGGAGACGGTAATGAGGATGTGCGGACAAGCTCTTTCGCAGGGTATTGATAGGAGCAATACGATTGGTGTGTGGTTTTTTATGTCCCGATGGATGAGATACGAATTCTTTCGACCTTGTGTTTGAACTGGTAGCTTAAGCGCAAGCATAGACTCAAAGCTGTTAGTCGCAAACTCAGTGAAGCTGAAAGTATCTCTTCTTTGAACACATCAATGGAGTTGTTGTCCCTCTTCAAGCGCCAGGCGTCTTGTAAGTGGGGGACCGCGTAAGGTCGTTTGTCTAAATGATGTTGATCAAACCTTCATCAACGTAGGTTATCTATTCGAGTAGACAGGTTTATGCTATTATATACAGCTTAGTTATGAAAACCTCGTATATAGTGAGTGATAATTCAGTTATTCACTAACCAGTGTTTTAACTATTTGTCAAGTATTTACAAACTACAGCGCCTTCTTATCTTCCAATCAAGTCCTATACCACAAATCAGTAAGCGACGCCGCTCATTCGACGTTAAAGATTTCTAGTGTTATACGCGAAGATTAAAAGATAATGATGAGAAGATAAGGTCACGTCACTGTCTTTTTAGAGCACCAATTAGAGAGCGAGAAAAAAAAGCGGCGTTTTTCACCAGTAAGTTTTTAGCTCTTCGTGCCTCGCGCAATAATACTAGAAGCCCAAATTTTAAAGGGCAATAAGGGTAATGTGAGTTTTGCATCCGTAGCGTGACGGAATCACTAACACAGTACTTTACACCCCCAAATTCGGATAGTGCGGAAGGTATCATCCAGTAGCTCAAGCAAGTCTCTCGCGGTAAGTCGAAAATCGAGAGCCCCAAGAAAATTATGCTTACAGTATGCGGAGAAAACTGTATCCAAAAACACCGAGCATGATGCCATCGCCTAATTATTTGGCCTTTTGAGCCATTAGATCAAAGTCGACCTGGATGGCCAAGTGTAATAGTAACTATTGTCGCATTGCGGTTGCAAGGTCTACTTTGTAAAAGATCTACCGGATCTTAGGCTGTACAAGTATTGTCCAGAATATAGCTTGGCCGGCCAAACGTCTATAAAAAAAATGTCTCCCCGTTACAAAGTAGAAGGGATAAAGAAAGCCCTTCACAGTGAAGAAGCCGAACAGTGTCTCTACATTAACTTTATCCTGGACCACGGAATTGGTACTCTCAAAGAGAACAGATGCACAGTTTCTCCACGTGACCGCCTAGTGATGTACAATAAAATCATTTCCACCTTGGAGGAGAGACGGAGTGCTACCATTGTGTTCAGGCAATCCCGCATTTGATATTCACGAGTAAGATTCACGACAAATCAGGGTGGAATACATTATTCCTGCACATCATGCCGAAGAACTCCTGAGATGCTTTGCAAGTAGCGCCTGCATGAAATGTGGACAAGGAGTTTGATTTTCGCTGGATGAGGCTCTGGTTGATTGTTTTCCCCGGCCAAAGAAAACACTTGGAATATCACTGGAAGAAGGCAATATACCTCTCATTGGACGACTTACATAGCAGTGATTTCGTTGGAAAGTCGCTGTTGATTGTTTCACTCAGTAAACTCGAAGACTGACGAATCAAATACACTATCGAGTCCTAAAAGCCTGGTCAGCTGATGCTTATTTACCTAGAGGCATATTTTCAAGGGTAGTCTCACGGATACTGTACTGGAGAGTGTTTTTGGCACTCCTGATTCATGGAAGTTTTATGACAAGTATCAATTTGAGGTTCCTCTAGTCCGATCCCCACCCATGCGCCCTCGTCAGCACCGTAAACAGAGCAGAATCGTGATCGTGAGGCAGAGTTGTCAAAAGTTATACGAGCTGCAATAAACACATTGGGCGAGAAGCTAGTGCGTGGCACGAGGCAAAAAACTACGATTGCCATTCCAGAAGATACAATAAGAGTACGCGATGAGAACGGGCAAAGGATAAGCCATGTTCCATGAAAAATTATGCCAACAACTCCCATCGACTCGCGTTGAGAGCATGCGGCTTGCATAACGTTCGTCGCGAACGAAGACGACCTAGAAGGCCAAAACGAAAGTCATGAAAGTGAAGTCGGCATTTCGAACAGTCCTGTAGTTGGAGCAGAGAATCTTGAGGATGCAAGTACGGTTTTCGGTATAAGTCGTAAGTCGGACCTGCGAGCGGGGGGACTATTGTTCGTCCTTTTCGTTTACTGATTAATTAGCTGTAGAAGCCAAACCATCACTAAACACAGCGTATCCAAGCCATACGATCGGCGGTTATCAAGCCACTGCGCATTACTGATGGACGTGCCCATATCTAGGTAGACCTCCACAGATGGCGCTGCGGATGAAGATAGCAACCACAACAATTGCGACGAGGACGACGGGCTTGCTTGTCATAAAAGATTCCATGCACTAACGTCCTTCTAGCTTCCTCCTTCAACTCGATAGTCCGGAATAGACGATCTGTCTTTAAGTTTATTCAAGAGGCCTTTATGAAACTGCGACTGGACTTATTTTGTCTAACCGGAAAGGACGGGGCCTCGAAGTGTTGTATCGAGTTCTCCATCCTAGTAGTGGGATAAGCAGCCGAATGTCCGAATTGCAGCAGCTGGAGGAGATTAAAATTGCAGCACGCCTCGAAGATACAACTAAAACACACCAAATACTGACTGTAACGCGCCCAAAGGCTTAATAGTGCCGGTTATAGAGCATACTGGTAACACCAACTGATGAGTTGAGATACTGGTCCGGACTTTGTGTGAATGCCATTGAGGGACTTCAAGAAGAACATCTTCGCGAGTTCGTTTTGAGGGAGACTAACGGCTTCACAATATCTTTGCTAATGACAGCTTTACGAAGACAAGATGACGGTAACTTTATCAGTTGCAGCAATATGTGCGTTGGTAAGGTGTTTCAGACATTCATTCGTACTTGTGTATAGATATTCTCTGCGCTCGTTCACCGTAAAGGAACTCGTCTCTGTTCGCCGCTGGCCGGAACCTTGTAAAACCAATCACCAGTCGGCATGTGCATCCAGCGCCATGCATTATACTGCCCTCGTTCACATAGCGGATTCAACGATTCACCCACCGGTCCAACCGGAACCATACACCCAAGAGCGTTATGGTCAAGAGAAGTCCGTACAAATCTTCGAGCGTGTGGTCAAGCGAATCCTGCACCAGTGCCTCCACATTACGGACGCAC
>Ga0160429_1002041_pt1 | contig 10811 bp, 13 predicted proteins | sample SolpanmetagenomR_FD_108199 | JGI IMG/M metagenome (GOLD analysis project Ga0160429, IMG submission 108199) | Solar panel surface microbial communities from Lawrence Berkeley National Laboratory, California, USA - R | ecosystem: Engineered > Built environment > Solar panel > Unclassified ... | reverse complement strand
TTTCCGCCTCAAGCAACTGGACTTGTTTTCCGGGCCTGCTTCCTCTCACCTCCAACAATCTGTCAATGATGGAGTCGAGGTCTACATCATTTTGTTCCGCCATGGTCCGCTAACAGGAGGATATGAGACAGAGGTGAGTGTCGTTCTCGTGGATCCGATTCGTGCGGGAACGTGTGGCTAAGAGTGCGAGAGTAACTGCAATGAAGATATTAGCCCGAGACTAGAGAGAATGCCTCCAAGCAACTGCCGGTTTGGGGCCGGTTTTAACGATGGACTGTGATAATAGACGGCAATACTTACGGTGGGATTGTCTGACGGGAAGCCAAAAACTGGTTCGCGCTTCGTTTGTGATGGTGCTAGTGATGAAGGTGACGCGGCGAAATCGCTGTTTATGCTCGACCCAGTCAAATCGCGTTGTCCAAAGGCCGTCAAAGTACGATAGCGAGCAGATCTACCAGGAGAGTATCGATTACGGAGTTGTCGAGATCGCCGAGAAGCTTTGGAGTAGCGTGAGGTGCAAGCCGGAGGTCGTGTAACAGATTGCTTGTCGAGGGGCAGAAAAGAGTCTTTTCACCGCTTTGCAGCCGGGCGCGAAGGGGGTATGATGGTCAGCGGAACAGACGCGACCGAATACGCTCTTGCTAGATGTCTGATGGAAGAAACGAGGCAGGCTTGCAAAGACCAAGTCGTAGTGGTGGAAGGGTTTGCAGGCGTAGGACGGTTGGTAATTGGTTATGTGAGAAGTGCTTACCTATTCGGGGTCGGGAAATCGGGAATGCGCGTCTTCCGCAATGAAGATTTATTATTGTGACTGACGGACTGAGCAGCCAAACAACACGTTCGTCTATGGAATTGAGCAAAGATAATGAGTCAAACGCCTTTACACACTGACCAAGGTGAAGCTGTGAGGTGACGCCTTCGCAACTGAGCTTCAAATGACTGCAATGCAACCTCTTCGTGATATATGGCGCCGCTTGTCTTGGAAACATAATGTATAACGCGACACACGCACTCTAACTCTGGAAGGAAAACCACATATATCCCCAACGCCATGCTAACCTTGCCATACCATGACAACATAAAGAGCTGTAAGACTTATCTGGAAAATGGCGAGTGGAGAGACAAAATGTATAGGCTCAAATCTGATGCTGATGCGGATCCGTCGTGCAAGTTGTATATGCAAAGCTCTATTCGCTTCTGAAACGACCAAATGAATACGATGAAACCCGCTCTGTCGTGATGCATCCTGGACCAACAACTTTCAGTGAACGATGAGGCAGCTCGAATTATCCAGGTATCCAGCAAAACCAACCCAAAGCACGACAAGCTTTGAAGAAAGACGGATAAGACAAGGCTTTGAGCGAGCGAGATCCCGCCTCCACCTGAGTTGCAGGTTAACTGGAGACTGCAGGACTGTGAAGTCTTGGTGCGCCCTCCTTCTCACGGAATTTTGGATTAGGCGTGACGAAGTGGTTTTCTCGTGTCTCCTCCCCCAAGGCAGAGAGCCAACCATGGCCGATGTCGTTTTTGAGAGCTTGGATTTTCCTCTTGTAGAGCTCGCTGTCAACACTAAGATCAGACAACACTTCAGGCCTCTCGACAGCCTCTTCATGCTCATGCTCGACGTCATGTTGCATTGCGGGTACGGGAGGTGGCCTGTCGACGACCTCATCTCGCGAATTACGGGATTCTGCAGCAGGCTGTTGAATCTCTTGAGCGTCACTGCGACGTGGTATGCCTCGTTCGGCTCTTAAGGTTGTCGAAGAATCGGTGTTGTGATCTTCGGCTTGTGTGCTCGCCCGGTGTTCAGTCTCCGTTTGTGAAATGTCCACAATCCTCCGTCGTGGAGGCTTGCGTCGGCGTTGAGATTTCGTTATGTCTTCATTGTACGAAGCTGATGATTGTGTTTTCGAACCCTGCTCGCTTTCAGGCATGGGCTCGACGTGCGTTACGGGTTCATCCTGCATTTCTTCTTCGTGCGCCGCGCGTGCAACAGGGCGGCCCACGTGTTCCTGAACACGATCAACCAGTTGGCGTCGTTCGCTATAACCTGGCCCAGACGCGTCGACTAGAACGTCTTCGGTATATCCTGGAGACGTTCTAAACAGGTTGAAAATAGTCACTCGGTAGTCAAGATGGGTTTTGACAAGTGGATTCCGCGTGACGTATACTTCGCGAAAATCCGGCATCCCAGTCAGGCGTGCCAGCTCCACTGGGTCTCTTATACGATTTTCCCGCAGGTCCAATCGCTCAAGTGACAACAGCTTCTCGATACCTGCAAGCGATTCTATCCTGTTGCCCTTCAGATTTAGCACGGTGATGGCAGGTAAAGGATTGCGCGCTAGTGATCTCAGAGAGTCTATTAGGCATCCGGACAAATTCAAGGCGCGGAGAGATACCAATGCACTAAGGCTGTCGGGCACTTCCGTAAAGAGATTCGAGGAAAGATCAAGAGACTGCAGAGTGTTCACGACTGGTAAGAGACTCGTCGGATTTATGGTTGTCAGATCGTTGTCGGCCAGGCTTAGATGTCGCAAAAAGCGCCACTTGGAATGCGGGAGTATACCCAAGAGCAACAGATTGGAGGAGCTATTTCGTGGGGTATATGAGGGCATACTCGACGTCGAGCTACCCGATGATCGTCTGACCTTTGCGCCCGGTCTCGAGGAAACCTTGCGAGAACTTGTAGGTCTTGTGGGAGACTTGCTGTGTATCCGCGACCGAGGAGCAGGTTTGCTCACCAGTGTGACCGAACCTCCGGTTTCCGAATCAGGAGGGCTATCGGCTGAAGGTCGAGCGTCGTAAGAGAATGGTGAGTCGCGTGTTGGGGTGAAACGGGGAACGTCAGACCTTGCGGTTAGGCTAGCTGTGGAATTTGCTTGCACTGGAGAGGTCGATGACTTCGCCGATCTTCGACGCCTCTTGTCCATGTCATCTAAGACGATGTTTGTCAACAAATCTGTTGGATCGTCCAGGCAAGCACGTTTCAGAGTTAGACTGCGCAACTGCTCTGCAAGTCTATCCCAGCCGAAAAAGGACCGAAAGTCAACATCCATTATTTCTAGCACGCTGAGGTTCTTGAAGACATGGATCGGTACGGCCGTGTCAAAGGGAAACTCTTCATAGCCGGCTATACGGCGGACTCGATGGTCAAGGGCGAGCTTGACCCACGGGATCTTTGTAAGCGCCGAATAGAGGTGTCGAAGATCCTCGAGAGTGGCAGCCTTTTGCTTCTCGATCTTAGCTGTCGACGGCCCTGACATGCCAAAGGAAGGCCACATGCTTGACATGCTTGACATTACGCTACGCACACTCGATACCGAACGGATGGAGTCTTGATCAGAGTTCTTGCGGGTTGTTCGGGGTGTTTTTGTGAGAAAGGAAACGTAGTTTGAGGACGAAGCATCGGCGTTGATGTTCTCGAGCCGCACGTTCATGGGTCCAACCAAGACACCGAGTTCCTCGAAGCGAGACAGAAGGTAATACAGCTGATTTGGAGTCAGGTACAGCTTGCCAGGCTTCGCAGTCTGCGCTCCGAAATTGAGGTACCCGAGCGTAAGGGCGGATGCGATGGAGGCGGACGCTCCAAGTGATGCGGATGGAGCTGTGCTTGTTGCAGACGCACTACTGGACTGTCTTCCCCCTGCATTCTGGTTATTCCCTCCTGGCTTCTGTTGTATGACCGAGTTTGCGAGTGCCTTTTCGTGCGTTCGGATGAAGTACGCTAAGTTCTGTCCCCTCCGTTAGCAGCTGTGCTGGAGTTGAAGGCTACGAGCCATTGCCACTCGCCCTGATAAACAGCGTCCCATCTTCAGTGTCCATCTCGAGTGCTTTTACCAGCGACCAGTCGCATAAGCCTCGGGGTTTAGAATCGCTGGACTAGGTGCTCTCAAACCCTCATCGAGCAACAAGCGTGGCCAGCAGCACTTGCGTCCGCTTGCAGAATCCTCAGCCCCGGAGTCGAGCTGTCATGTGTTGGATTGCTGATATGCTGGAAGTTGCGCCTTGGCGGGGTTGTTGTGAGTGCTCGGAGAAAAACAGACGGACGCGCACCGCTCTTCTGAAGCGGAGGACGGGTGAATTTAAGCGATTAAGGTTATCGAAAGGTGCTGTCGGTCGAGTGCTGTAGCGTCTCTAGCTGCTGTCTATCCAGTTCAGGCGGTCGAGATTGTGACGAAGCACGGTTTCTTTGTTCAACAGGCCGTTTCGCGTCAGGTGCAACGGGTCAGGTCTCTCTCTCTCTCTCTCCTCTTGCAACGAGCTCAAGCCAAGGCCCAGATGATGCAGACAAAAGTGTTGGCCGATGGAACAAAGCGCAGGCTGCGCAGGCCGGAAGGAAGAAGGTCGAAGGTTGAACTTATCACAGCACAGCAGGTACCCGATGGAGAAGCTGTCGTTTGTAGAGCAGAGATCGGGGGTCAATTTTAGCGAGGAGAAAGGAAGCGCGCGAAAGAAAGACAGACACGATAAGTAAATACTTACAATACGTTAATTGACGGTCAACTGTTTTGTTCTACGAGAAACATGTCCGTGGAAGGACATGAGAACACACACACACACTCTCTTTGACGTCGTAGTGCTTACTGTACTCTACTATTTACTGTACCTGTATGTGAACGCCTTCAAGGGAAAGGAACCATGTATCGTCGTCATCGTTGCTGTATGCCACTAGTAGTATCTATGACTGTACTGCGGCGGCTGTCTCATCGTCTTTACGCTAACGATCAAGCGAGTGGTGGCCCTTGGCCTCAAATACAACACAATTGCTGCTTCGACAACATCGCGTTTGCCGTGCATGGCTTCGACGACAATCATTCGTACATGATCGGTTCTTGACAAACACAAGTTACTGTACAGCCGTTGAAAAAAAAGCGAAGGATGTGCATGTGTCATCCATCTAGACCGGTACGTCGGCTCACCCGTTTCGACTGCCCGAGCTCTCGGATACTCGTACAATCTCACGCTGCGACACTGGCCAAGCCTGCTCAAGCCAGTAAATCAAAGAATCCATGAATGGACCCTCAAAAACATCAGTTCGCAGGTGTGTCACCAGCAGCGTACGCCATGATGGGCGGCTCAAAAGCAGTCTTGGGCTCGAATGCAAGGATGGAAGCAGCGGCGATGGGGATCAATGCCTCCGTGGCAAGAATGTCGCTAAGACTCAGACCTGGGGCCGCAAACTGTGCGCATTGGTAGGCGACGTTGATACGGCTAAGCTGACCGGGACCTGCATTCTTGATGGCGTCGACGGCGAGGGCGTAGGCTAGGGCGTTGTAGAGGACTCCTTCGTGGGTGTTGTAAACGGCGCCCCCAGGAAGGACTGAGCCACAGACGGATTGGAGCTCCACGTTTGTGACGCCAACGTTGCGAGCGTCTTTCAGAGAGCCGGACGCTGCAGATATAGCGGTCAGTTGTTGCTTGAGGGGAGATGAGATACGGCTAGGTGCTTACCATTTGGGTCTTCTTGGGGCTGGACTGGTGGAGAGTTAGTCTAATGTTTCATCAGATATTGACAGATAGATTTCTCATACCAATATCATCGAAGATGGAGTAAACATTAGTAGTTGGGACATAGGCGCTGTCGCCGCCGTTGTTACGGAGCGTACGGATGAAGGTGGAGTCTATCCCAGAAAGGTTAGCTCGACTTCCACCTCCCAGAATTGAGGACAGCTTGCATACTGTAGTTTTGCTGAGCAATTGCAGCAGTGCAACCGGGCGTGACGAAGCCAGGGCATAACGTGGCTGCCTCGATCGTACCATGGTGATCCGGAGAAATACGGATGGCGTCGGACACCTTGCTTCGGGTGGAAGGCCAGTACTTGAATGCCCACTGGCCATCGAGGGATCCTGCAGACCATGAAAGTGTGGTCACCTATACATACACGATCAGTCCAACAGCTTGAAGACACACGCCATGCATGGACCTGGCAGAAGAAGAGGCTCATACATTCTTGTGCCCCGAGATGGCGGAGATGTATCCAATCGCGTAGGCAACATATTCTGCGGCCACTTGAATGTCGGCCAGGTTCATGCCCGGAATATTGACATAGACCGGGTCGGCGACGTTGTTCTGAACGAGGAGCTTGCCAAAGTTGGGGCCGAAGGTTTCACCACTAACACTGGCAGTTCCTTCAAGAAAGAGGACGGGCGTTTTGTTCCCGTAGGTAAAGTTAGGTGGAATGTAAATGACCTGACGCAGCTGGTTCTCGGTCAAGGAATACGGGGCATCATTCGAGTCAGCCTTTGGATAGATTGGTGGGTTCGGATCCATGGTGTTGACGTTCATAGTGTTGCTCTCGACGGTGTATGCTTTTTCAATGTCGACAAGATCGCCACCGGCAAGACCGTTCAAGAGGATGTTCGCACCAGAGGCAAAAATGTCGTTTGGGTTCGCCGAGTATACTTGTGCCAGCTCTGCCTGGAGTTGGGGGACCGAGCTGGGACCAGGAGCGGGGACAATCTGGGTGAGGATTGCCTGGCCGACAACGGCCGCACCGGCAGCATCACTGGCATCTGCTCGGAAAGCGGACATGGAGGAGGAGAGCTGAGCAGAGTTGGTGATGGCGCCCAACAGCTGTCGGACGGCGACCTTGTTGATCTGTTGAGGCGTGGTCGGTGTTGGAGAGGAGGATGAGAGGCCAACAAGGGCGGCGCCGATGAGGGCGACGGAGGTTGTGGACCGCATGATGTTGCTTCTGGTGTATCAAGTGTGAAACGAGATAACTGTCTTGATTGCCAAGATATACCGCGGGGGGCATTTGGCCTGTATATATATGTGTGCTTGCATGGTGCTGTCTCTGGACGAGTTGAAGCCACCGAGGTCAGGCAGCTGGTCAGAAGGGGATTGACTTTGACTTTCTCCAACGGTCGAGATTGGAGGAAAGTCCGGGGAACGAAGCACAACAGTAGCAGGTGGTCCAACCCCAGGCACTCTCCATGACAAGCACGAAATAATGGCGATCAGCACGCTTATTGCCGGGGCATGAGATGCGATGAATGCAAGGAGGCGCGACTACTCTAGTCTCGCTGCCACGAACGACTGCAAAACGTTGTTGCGTATACACTTTTTGGCCCATGGGGCCGATGCGGGGGAGGGCTTGCAGGGGTCCAAGACCCGAAGCAAGGGCTGCAAGCAAAAGCTTTTCCACTCAATCAAACGTTATGACATATATAAACGCAGAAACCTAAGACAAAGATGCCGAACGGCGTTCGTGGGGCGGAGTTGCTGATGGATGAACTGCATCGTGATAGATGACACTCAAGCTGCCGGATAGATGACCAGCACGACAAACACCTAACAGTGCCTAGACAGGTTACTGTGTTCTTATTGTTGAAGAGCACAGGGAGGTCAATACAAACAACGTTCCTAGGAAAGAAAACACCTCGTCGTCATCACTGCGCCGCAGGCTGCATGTCACGATTCAACCCACAATCACGCCGAGGCTCGCACCGTACCGTACCTAACGTCCGCGAGGGGGGCTTCAGTAAGATTGAAGCATGCATCCGTGAAACAACGGTTGGTGCGCGTCTCAAAAAAAAAAGAAAACATGACCAGTTCAATCAATATCAGTTACGACGGAACGTGTTAGTTCAATATCCGGCTTTTTCCCACATTACTATATGCCAGCCCTCGCTCAAGCCCTCCATATGGCGTCGGCCATCTTTGTCACTTGGCTCATCTCGGCTACATCGTGCACCCGGACGATGTCCGCTCCTCCTTGCACAGCAGCGGCGACTGTTGCTGCAGTTCCCCATGTTCTCTCGCGTGCCTCTTTAACCCCCGTAATCTTGCCGATGAAACCCTTCCTACTTGACCCCACAAGCCAAGGCAAACCTTCTAGACCTCGAAACCCTCGCAGCTCGTTCAATCGCCGCAGCAGCTCCAAGTTTTGCGCTGCCGTCTTTGCAAAACCAACCCCAGGGTCAAGGATAATACGCCATCGACGGATTCCAGCTGCCTCGGCGGCATTGACACGTTCAACGAGCTCCCTGCCGATGGTTTCGATTAATCCATTGGGGTAAGATGTGAGTTCGGGGTCACTCATATTTGAGGGACTACCACGCATGTGCATGAGTATCACAGGGCACCTGAGTTGTGCAACCGTGGCGAGCATGTCGGCGTCTAGCGTGCCTGCGCTTACATCGTTGACGATGTCCGCCCCAGCTTCGATTGCAGCCCGAGCAACGGACGCTCGGTAGGTATCTACACTGATAGCGACGCGATCTTGCACTCCAAGTTCCACAGCTACCGATTTGATGACTTCTATTGCCGGCAGCACGCGAGCCTTCTCCTCAGTAGCCCCTACGGGGACAGCGTGAGGTCGCGTGGACTCGCCACCGACGTCTATAATGGACGCACCACCTCGAATATGCGCCTTGACGCTTTCCGCAAGAAGCGCTCTGTTATTGGAGTCGTGAGTCCCACCGTCCGAGAAAGAGTCTGGCGTTACGTTCATAATCGACATCACATGAGTTGCCCGTGACGACGACAAAGCTCGAAGCGGTTCCATTGTTGTGGTCAATGGCGTTAACGTTGATGCAGCGGGCTCAACCCTTGGCAAAATATCGCGGTACTCAGAGTATGTTTTACCTTTTGGTGCGCTTGGATGCGCGATGTGCGGTAATAGTCTAAGTACTCTTAGCAAGTTTCGAATTTCATCGCGCTCTTAAGCATACTCGCACAGAGGTTGCAGCACAAAATTTCTTTCCAGCATTAATTTGTGTGGAACAGAGAGCCTCTCGTTTTCAATGGTAGCATCGTCGTACAGCAAGATATCCAAGTCTATGGTTCGAGGTCCCTTTGCAATGGAGCGTACGCGATCTAGTGAATTCTCGATATCCTGAAGTCTGTCTAGCAGCGGCAGCGGCTCTAGAGTGGTCTCAACCTGAGATCGTGTTAGCAGCTAACTGCAACACAATCACGAAACCACTACCTCCAAGACCCCATTCAAGAAGGGATTTTGATCCATGTAGTACATTGCTTTCGTCTCCCATATACCACTCGTCCGCTTGAGGGTGATGTGTTCTTCGCGTTGGAGAGCTTGACAAGCCTTTTCAATGTAACCGAGCCGGTCTCCCATGTTCCCACCGACAGCTATAAATGCTTGATGCAAAGAACCCTCCTGTTTAGTCGATGACCGCTCCTGTGCGGCCGTATTTGAAGAGATCGACATGCAAAACGAACGGTCGACGCCATGTAATTGACTGGACCGAGTCGCAGCCAGAAGACTGTAGGAAGCAGGCCGTTGCATTTTGCTCACCGCTACTCTGGAAGATGACATACTGCTGTTTCTGATTGATGGGTGCGATATTATCGGTTTTTTGGCAGAGTGAGCTCGCCAGCTGAAACAGGCGGCGCTGGAAGGGGATATTTTTCTCAGTGTATTTGGCGCACAGATTGTGCCCATGATTTCTTTCTACACAGAACGCGGACTTCCTCTACCCATGGAGGCTCAAACAACGAACAACAAAGCCTCGTTTCGTGATGCCATGCACTTCTACCAAACACGCATTTTTTCTTCCAACCTCGAGTTAAGGGGCTCCGTCTGCAGTGTCGTTAAGCGAAGCTTGGGGTGCTGGAATCACCCCCATTCCCCGCAATCGATGCCGAGGCCCAAGAGGCGCTGCTCCGGCTACCTGAAGTAAAGCACCAAGTAAGCAACTCGTGTAATCACATATCATCCTCGTCCATAGCGCTCTCTCTTCTGCATATTCTATCAACTCACACAGCCCACATTCATCATGGCGTCTCCTCGTTCGTTGGCCTCATATCTCAGTATCCACTGCCTCGTCCGCTAACACGTGCGCAGAGCAAATCCGCACCACTACCACCGATCTCCTCAAGATCAACCACCCCATCATGCTTGCCGGCATGAACGTCGCAGCTGGGCCTAAGCTTGCTGCGGCGGTTACAAACGCCGGTGGCCTCGGAGTGATTGGAGGTGTCGGCTACACACCCGACTTCCTGCGCGAACAGATTGCGGAGCTCAAGGGATATTTGAACGACAAGAACGCTCCTTTCGGCGTCGATCTACTGCTTCCCCAAGTTGGTGCCGGAGCACGAAAGACCAAGTATGCCCTGCGTTGGTTGTTAATCTACCGTGGCCCTGTTCTAACTGACCAACAGCTACGACTACACAAAGGGCAAACTGAGCGATCTCGTGGACATCATCATTGAGTCCGGCGCAAAGCTTTTCGTTTCGGCCGTCGGTGTGCCGCCCAAGGCCATCGTCGACAAGCTACACAAGGGCGGTGTTCTCTACATGAACATGATTGGACACCCGAAACACGTCACAAAGTGCCTCGACATTGGTGTTGACATGATCTGCGCTCAGGGAGGCGAGGGTGGTGGTCACACTGGTGACATCCCGACTTCGATTCTTATTCCAACCGTTGCGGCCATGTGCAAGGGCAAGAAGAGCCCTCTGACAGGTGAGGATGTCCAAGTCATCGCCGCCGGAGGTCTGTACAACGGCCAGTCGCTCGCCTCGGCGCTTATGCTCGGTGCGACCGGCGTGTGGATCGGTACGCGCTTCGTGCTCTCCGAGGAGGCCGGAGCACCCAAGGCACATCAGGAGGCCGTGCGTACTGCTGGCTTCGACGATAACATCCGCACCATCATCTTCACAGTAAGCATTGCATATCGGTTTACACTTGACGATACGCTAACATCAGCCCCAGGGCCGACCTCTCCGTGTCAGGAACAACCCTTACATCCAAAATTGGGAGGAGAACAGGCAATCAGAAATCAAACAGCTCACCGAAAGCGGCAAGATTCCTGTCGAGCACGATCTAGAAAGCATGGGTGATGA